>JACCEB011963770.1_pt1 | contig 75736 bp, 117 predicted proteins | sample 7454761 | NCBI WGS metagenome assembly JACCEB01 (sample SAMN15323454, study PRJNA562643) | freshwater metagenome | isolation source: river surface water | place: USA:Blue River Watershed | collected 2017-08-18 | reverse complement strand
ATGTCAGCAAATGTATATAAAATCGAAGACCTACTAGTAGGCACTTACTATCGCTCAAAGACCCTTAGCGGTGATATTGTATCCGCTGAAAAAGATGAGCGTGCCGTATGGTATCAAGATTGCGAAAGTTATCTTGTTCGTATCCGCCCTGAGTATGGTATCAAAGATGAATACCGCACTGTGGCTGTAAAGGTGCGTGATATTTAATGCAAATCTTTATCTGCGATAATTGCGATACCCTCGCCACTGTGTCAGTGCATGGTGATACAATTCAATTAACGAAATGCAAGTGCGTTTCACTCTTTAACACACCAGAAGCAAACTAAAAAAAGGATAGAAAATAAAATGACAAAATGCTCAGTAATGAATTGCGAAAATACTAATCTCGTTTATAGCGGTGTAGATGCCCTAATGCTTGGCGGAATTCCGACAGAAAAATTTTGCTACACCTGTGCAACTGCATACCTGCAAATTTCTTATGCGGTAGAAAGTTTGGTGGCTCTATAATGATGACTCGTAAAGACTATGTAGAAACTGCAAGAATTCTAAACAAATATAAGGAAGCAATTAGCGAAAAAGATTTCATAGATTTGGTTGATGACTTCTCTTTCATGTTTGAACAAGATAACGAAAGATTTAACACAGAAAAGTTTTTGGAGGCTGTAAATAAATGATTTTTTATAACGGATTTAATTTAATGGTAGATTTAATTTTGGCGTTTATCGTTTTCAAAATTGCTTACTCGTTTGGTCACTCAGACGGATCACGGGAGACGGAGGAACGGCTTAAACCGCCGTTCTAATCCGACACGCCCGAGTGCGCCAGCGTCCTGTGGATAACTTTGTGGATAACTTATGTGCTTTAAGTCACAAAAATATTTTTGTCGGGAATGTCCGATTTATTCCATAATGTCCAAGTCCATTTGTCAGTGGTAGGTGCTACTATATACATATAGAAAGTTAAATAGTAATAAAAAGAAAGGAGAACAAAATGTTCTCACTAAGTTATAAGGCAGTAAAGAAAACTGCAAATGAATCTGTCCAGTGTGGAGGAATCTACTTCACTACTGAAGAATCAGCAAATGGATACATGGATATCATTGCTGAAGAATGGTACATAACCGAAATGGTTATCACCGAAAAAGAATACAAACCTCGTAAGCGTTTGGTATATGCTACTACTAGAAGTTGGGAGTAATTGTAATGGGTTACATTGAATTTGCTCGTATTGATAATGACGGCGTTGAGTGGGTAGATTTATCTAACGCTACCGCCGAAGAAAAGTTAGATTTTGAAATTGCATTGTTTCAGGAAGGAGCATTGTAATGAGTACTTACATAAAACTAAAATCAGTTTGCGGTGATTCATCTGCGTCAGTTGATATCTATGACGTTGAATTGAATCCGCATGGTGTTGTGTGTTGCAACAATTGCAATTCAATTATCGAAACACGTGAATCGTGGGCAAAACAATTTAATTATTCGTTTTGATCTGTTTTGCATTTGACATTTGTTGCAAAAAAATGCTGGCGTTTATCCACAGGCTTATCCACAGGCATTAAGTGTGATTAAGGACACACCCCCGAAATTGCCTGGATCGGCGTGTCGAGTTGTATTTGTCAGACCCCTATGATAGATTTATCTTATTGAAAGAAAGGGAAACTAATGACAAACGAAGAACGCTATGACGAATTCTTAGATGAGGTTTATGGAGAAGTGCAGATTGGCACTCTCACTTTTTACCCGTCAGATATCCTAAAGAGTTGCGACCCTATCGCTTATCGTGTAGGATTGTCAGACTATGAAGATATGATTGAATCAGAAGAAGGAGAGGAATAAAATGGGAAGAAATATGGCTCAGGAAATGGCAGACGGAACACTTGCAGACCTTGGTATCATGCTCAGCATTGAGGAGCAGATTGGTATGCACTTGCGAGGTAATCACTATCCACCTGTCCCGCTAACTATGGTTAAGCCTTGCATTGAGGCTATTGACGCAGTTAATGACTTAGGACTATGGAACGCAGATATTGAACTACCCGAAGGCGTGTCGTGGCGTGGCTTGACTACCGCCCCTGCAAGTGCAATAATTGAGGCACACCACCTTGACTCATGGATTATCGAAAGAGAGGAATACTAATGGAATACACATACGCATTAACAATTGCATATGACGGAAAGGTTCAAAGCACACACCGCATGACTGATATGCTTGAGGCAGTTAGAGCATGGGATAAGTGCGTTGATTTCGGAGATGCAAAGGAATACGCAACCTATAACCTGTCAGACCCAACGGGTAAAATGTACAGCAAGACTTTCTATCGTGACGGAAGGGTGGCAGTAAAATAATGGCAACCTATGATATTTGTGGCTCAGTAAGAATCGTAGCGAACTCAGAAGATGAGGCGTTAGATATAATGGATAACCTTGTACGCAAGGCTCTAATCGAAGACTATCACGTAAATGAAATTGAGGTGCAGGAATAAATGAGTGCTACAATAAATGGCATGGACCTACAGTTTGCTGATGTACTCAACGCAGATCAAGTTGAGGAATATGACTTCCTAAAAATTAACGGGGGCATTTATCAAATCATAAAAGTAACTCACTCAGGTGATGGTTTTATTTTTACTTATCTTGATGACTACGAAGAAGAAGATTTTATTGAAGTAGGTTATTCAGATAGATTTGATTTATATTACCCGCACGAATCAGAAGAATAAAATTCTCTAAAAAATCGCTGGCGACACGGACAAATCGGACATTTGACATTTTTGTTTGATTATGTTAGGATTAAGTTATGAAGAAAAATAGTCCTAAAAAATTTAAGCCAACCGCTAACCCCGCTATGGCTGAGGCTATGCGTGAGATTCGTCGTAGTGGTGCGAGTGGCACTCATCTTGATAAGAGGACACGCCGTAAGCGGACTAGACAAAGTGCTGAGATTAATGCTATTATTGATTCAAAGGAAGGGTAACTAATATGAAACTAAAGCGCTCAAAAGATAGGAAAGTAACTAATGCCGTATCCCCAAATGGAAAAACCCCAACAATTGCTAACACATTCGGATTACCTGCAGGAAAAGCCTATTCATGTCCTGGTGCAACGTCTGTCTGTGAGACTGTTTGCTACGCAGGAAAACTTGAGAAAATTTATAAGGGAGTCCGAGAAACTCTAATTCATAACTGGAACTTACTAAAGGATGAAGACATTCAAGGAATGTATTCTTTACTTTCAGATATGATCGCAGAATTTAAAACTGATTGTGTTAAGCGTAATGCTAAGATGTTATTTCGTATCCACTGGGACGGAGATTTCTTTAGCGATGAGTATGCACAGGCATGGCGTTTAGTTATTGAAGAGCAACCTGATATTCAATTTTGGGTATATACACGTGTAAAGTCTGCTGCACTTATTCTAAAAGATATTCCTAATCTATCTCTCTATTACTCTACTGATAGCGAAAATAAAGCGATTGGTATTGGCCTAAAGACTGAGCATGGCATTCGCCTTGCATACCTTGCCAAAAATTTCGCAATGGGACAGGCAGACATGAAGGCCCTAACCTCAAAGCCTGGTGCTAAGTGTCCTGAGAATGCAAAGCGTATCTCTCTAATTGACAGCGAGGGTAGTGCTTGTGTAAAATGTTCTCTATGCGTATTCAACAAAGCCGATATTGTATTTAGTGCGAGTAAAAAATAAATGCAAATATTTATAGTGTGTGTCCTTACCTTTATTGTCTTGCGAATTTTATTCGATTACCCGCTTGACAAATAGGCAAGGATCCGCTGGCGCATTTTTTGGGAAATGTCAAGTTACGACACGCTTTAAGATTGTGGTGTTTATCACACGAAAAAATGTCATTTCAAGTTGTATTTCTGACATTTTTCTGTCATAATTAAGATATAACAACGAGAAAGGTTGAAAAGAAATGACACTAGGCGGATATACATATCAGGTAGGTGACCTATTCACAACTTCTAAGACAGGAGTTACAGGTCGTATCAAGGGTTTCACCCCTATTAACGCAAAACTTACCCGTGTAAATCTTATCTTAGCAAATGGTGCTCACCGCTTTGCTATGGTAAAAACCTCAAAATAAATAATAAAAATGTTTGACAAAATCTCACATACCTGCTAAAATAAATACATAGAACAAAACAACTAACAAAGGAGAAAGAAATGGCAGTAGCAACAAACACATACAAGGTAGGCGACCTCTACACTTCACAGAAGTCAAAGGTTACAGGAACTATCATGGAAATCAAGCCAAACGCAAATGGAGAGTCTGTTCGTGTTCGTCTTGATGTTGAGGGTAAGCCTCGTTGGACTACTTGGACATCTAAGTAAAGTTATCACCTCACCTGAGCAAGTGATAAAACTGCTCAACACAAACCCCAAACAAGAAAACAAAGAAAAGGAAAATAACAAATGGCAAGAGCAATTAGCGTAAAGGTAGCAACTTCTAAGGTAGTCAAGGCACTTGAGGATAAGTTAGAGGCAAGCAAGAAGGCAGTAGTAACTAACGAAAAGAAGCGTGAGGCTCACTCTAAGGCACTCGCAACTTACTACAAGGGTATCGTCAAGGACTTCGCAAAGGACATGGAGATTGACTCAGTATGTCAGCGTTGGAACGGAAATGTTGAAATTACCTACAAGGTACATAACAAGGTAGAACTTCCAAAGCAACCTGAACTTGAACTAGAACAGGAACTTGGTCGCTACGAGGTTCAGGAAATTGAGAACGCAATTCGTATTCTCAAAATGACAGATGAGGAAACTGTCAATGCCTCAACCTTCAAGACCATAGCACAGTATCTCTAATAGGGATTGACCTGAGTAAGTCATAAAACTGCTCACACGCCTCAACCCTGTGTTCCACGCTATTTATAGCAAGTGTCCCCTGGGTGATCGGTGAGGGACCTAGGCAAGTCCATGTAAACTGCCTCAAGATTTGACAGTGTCAGTGGCAACTGGTAAAATTGACATATGCTAAAAAGAAAGAAGGAAAGAATGGAAACAATCAACTATCTACAATCGACCGTAGAGGCGCAGGCCAAGCAAATTACAGTACTGGAAGAGCGTGACTCTTCACGTACTCAAGAAATCTATCGCATGCGTGCAACTCATGATTCAATGGTTACCGCAATGCAAACATGGACCTTGGAAGCATTAGAGTCTCGTGATATTAGCGAAACTAATGCAGAAGAGATTGCAGAAATTTGTGGATTCGATTTGAATCATGAATATGATGTAACCGTAACTGTAGAATACAACTTCACAGTCACTGGACGTAACAAGGAAGACGTTGAGAATGAAGTGCTCTCAATTGATTTTGATGCAATTAATTACAACGATGATGTAATTTCATATTGCAGCGCTGAAGTGAGTGACACAAGCATTCACAAATCTTGGTAGGTCCCTTTCATCCTTTCTTTAGGACCTATCACACTCCTGGGCACGAGTTTAAAAGGCCCCTCTTGCATTCCCGCTGAAAAAATGCCAGCGCATCCGATCCATTTTGTCAAGTTTTACGATGTGATTTACGTAACACTGGAAAATTTCCCCATAATTCGGACATTTTACTATCCTGAATTGACTTTGTCGGTGGGTCGTGTTAAACTTAGTATATAAACAAACGAAAGGATAAAAAATGGCTCATGAAATTGAATCATTCGCTTCACTAAGAGAACCCGCTTGGCATGGTCTTGGCACTGTGTTTCAAGATGAGGTTACCACAGCAGAAATGCTACAAACCGCTAACCTATCAAATTGGAATGTCCGCCTTGAGGACGTTGTAATTCCTGATACCTTGTCTTCCGATAAGTCATATCAATATGTTATCCGTAATAACCCATTCGTTGAAAATCAAAAAGATGTTTTGGGTATCGTTGGTGAGCGCTATGTTCCACTACAAAATGAAGACCTCTTCACATTCGGAGATGCAATTCTCGATGGTGGCGGTCGTTGGGAAACAGCAGGCTCACTAAAGAATGGTCGTGTTGTTTTCGGCTCACTCGCTCTTGAGCGTGAGACTGTTCTTGACCCTAACGGCGTGGCAGATGTTGTCAAGACTTATCTTCTTGTCAATACTTCACATGACGGCTCTGTTGCAATTCAAGCAAGTGTAACACCTGTTCGTGTTGTATGCGCTAACACACTCGCTGTTGCATTACAGCGCACACGCAAGAAGAATGGCGTTAAGCAGTCATTCAAGATTCGTCACACACAGTCTGCGGACGGAAAAGTTCAACAGGCACGTGAGGCGTTGCAGGTTGCAAATGCTTACATGGACGAATTCTCTCTTATGGCTAAGACCATGATTGAGAAAGAAATCACAGCACAGCAATTTAACGATATCGTTCTTGCAGCGTATCCTAAGCCTGATGAAACTAAGAAGGGCGCTCTCACTAAGTGGGAAAATAAAATTGATGTTATCAATGATATTTACACTGGTGAATTTAACGGCATGATTGCAGGCTCTGCGTGGGGTGCATGGAATGCAATGACTGAGCGCCTCGATTGGTATCGTGGTGGCAAGAAGGGTCTCACCGAATCTATCTTGATGGGTTCAAGTGGTTTTGACCCACAGATTACAGCAGAAAAGCAGCGATTGCTTCAAGTTGTAAATAACGTTTTGCAAATCGCATAACAAAAATTCCTGAGCATGAATTAAAACTGCTCACCATTTTTTTGCGTGATCGGTTTTGCACTTGACAAACCAGAAAAAATGCGCTGGCGATCATAACATTTTGTAATAACTCTATTACGTAAGATCGCCAGAATCCATGAGATTTCCACAAAAATTAATTACGATGGGCTTGACAAAACCCCAGGATTTCTGTAAAATAAATACTATGCAAACCAAACCATATACCATAGAAGAACTCATACACGAAATGTGGGAATCTAACTATTCTCATTTTGAATTCATGGATAACATGAATGGAGGGGATTGCGATTGTAATCTCCATGTCACTATAAATACTATAGCAGATTATATGGGGTGGAAACAAGATGAGCAATGAAGATGAGGATTTGTGGTGTGACCTTTGTGGTGGTAAGATTAACTTAGGACAATGTGAGAAATGTGAGGAAGAATACTAATGGCTCTAATAGATAGTATTACAGAACGACTGAATGAGTACCGCCCCAAATTGGAGGCATTGTACAATACCGAGGGTACTTTGTCAAATGACGAAGCCTCAGACCAAGATTGGTATCAAGGCTATATCGATGCTTTAGAGTTTGTGCTCATACAACTTGACAAGCAACAGTAAAATTGCTATAATTAAAATATCACGGAAAGGGTGAATAAATGCCAAATTGGGTATATAACAGTTTGACCATTGACGGCAATGAGTCAGACATAGCAAAACTAAAACTACAACTTAACAAGCCTTTTGTTCGTCAGCATGACCAATGGAATCCTGAGACAGGAAAAATGGAACAGAAGGACTATGCATATGATAATCCTATCTTTGCATTTTGGAACATTGTTGCTCCTACTAACTTAGAGGCTTACAACAAGCAGGCTGACCATACCCTGCCACTTGCAGAGGCTCTCTCTTTCTCAGGTGATAATTGGTATGACTGGAATGTCCGTAACTGGGGAACTAAGTGGGACGTATCTGTTGGCAACGACGACAAATATCCTGATACAGAGTTAATGGAAGAGTCTGCTACTTCCCTATCCTATAAATTCAATACGGCATGGGGGCAACCTCTACCTGCTATTGAGGCTTTGTCTGCTCAATATCCTGAGTTAGAGTTTAATCTATCTTATCAGGAAGAGACTGGTTGGGGTGGCGAGTATCTGATTGTCGAGGGTAACTCATCTCAAATTGAAGACTATGAAAACAAATGTATGGACTGTGATTCAGTTAATACCTTAGATTATTGTGAAGACTGTGGCAACGAGATGTGCTCATCTTGTAATTATGCAGGGGAGGCAGACCTTGAGACACTTGCGGAATGTCCTACCCATGCTGTATATTTAGATAATGTCCCCGAATATCGAAAGGTAAAATAATGGAAGAAACAGCACATCATTTAGAACCATATCTTCAAAGACTTGTCAATGCCAATATCAATGGTATCGACATCATGCATGGGCAACTCAAATTAGATATGTTGGAGGCTGAACAGGCATTTACAGAGGCTGTCAAAATCGAGGAAGATAATGACTACTCAGACGCTATGGAATCTATGGAGCGTAAGTATGCAGAAGGATATCTTGACGCTATTGCTTATTGCTATAAGATGACATATGATATTTCATTTGCTATAGCAGATAGGGAAGCCCGTGCTTAGAATTTACGAGATAGATTATTCTGTTAGCCCTGGTGGGGTTAATGAGTATGAGGTTTATTCTATGGATGAGGAGGACCTTTTTGATCCCCCGATTTTTGTCTCAGAACATCTGGTAGAGGCGCTTGACTTTTGTCAGGACCTGGGTGTAGAATATGAAGTAAGAACATTGGCTCAATATGAAAAGGAAAATGAAAATGAACTTGTCGTCAGTAGATGAAATGGTACATATCGGCAACTTTGCTGTCGATAGCGGTCAGGCAATGATTGGTGACCCATGCTACCTTGATGAATGGAAACCATGGGACTCAGAGGCTGTAAAGTTTGATGAGCACCCAAAGCATGCAGGTGAGTACGGTTACCTCGGTGCATGCAATGCAACCCTTACAGAGGGCTACGGAGAACTTAATCGTGGTTCAGGTGTTGTCTTTACTACGGGCTACGGTGATGGCCTATACCCTGTTTATGCTATCATGAACGAGGACGGTCGTATCGCAGGTGTGTTTGTAGATTTCGACGGCATGGTTGAAGATGAAGAAACTGAGGATGAGGAGTAATCATGGGAGCAAGAACTAACTTTACATTTGTTACAGATACAGGCAGCCTTACTTTGTACAGCCACTGGGGTGGCGATACCAAATTTGAGGATTTGGCAGTAGCACTTTCTAAGGCTATGCCACGTATCAAAATGGGTGATACATCATATGCGCTGCGTATTGCAATTTCTTATCTTATTAATGATAGTTGGGACAGCGAAACGGGGTTTGGTTTATTCGTTGGTCCCGAAGGTGGCGAGGAACAGTATGAGCCTGTGGAGGTTAACTTCACATCTGGTACCGTCACACATAGTGGCAGCAGCCACACCATAGACGAGTACGTGCAATATTTTGCAGGTGCTACAGTCTAATAAAATAAGATGAGGGGCACGGGGTCTTACACCTTTCCACCTTGTGCCCCTCTCTTCTTTTTGGTATAATCGAATAGGAGGCGTTATGGCTTACAAACTTAGACAGACACCTGTCCATACAAAAGAAACACGAGCAGCGGAACGAATAGCAAAAATCATCATGGAAGACTTTGCCTTAGATTTGGAGGCAGTAGGATTCCACCTAGTCAGGAATCACCCTATCATTGTCTCAAGGCGTTTAGAGGTCTTAGCCTTGTCTGCGGGGGAAGAACATGATACAATGGTAGCAGAGTTCGAGAAAGGTAGATACTAATGGAATTCGTAGATAAGACAGGCATACTAGGACAGTTATGGATCGAGTATAGACAAGAACCAGAAATGGAAAAGTTTATCTCTTATAATGATGTGGGATTGCCTTTGGCATACTTCTTGGCAGAAGGTTTGGTTAAGGAGGCTTCTCCTCTTGGGGAGCAGTATGTAGTTGAGACAATGGATTTGCTACTTGATACCCTCGGAGTTACTGAGGCACAAGTTACAGAACTAAAAATTGAGACATTGGAAACGCTGCTTCAGTATGCTGCTGACCAAAGACTTCTCAATGATGAGGACAAGCCCAAAGAATAAAACTAAATAAGAATATGACCCGCTTCGGCGGGTCTATTTTTTTTCTCGCTGGAGATTTTTATAAAATAAGATTACGATGGGATTACGAAAACGCCTGGAATTCTACCAGGTTTACGATCAAATGTCAAATCAGGGTATATAATATTTATATGTCTCGACACTTTTATAAGATCAGTTATCCGCAGCAAGCAAAACAAGAAAGCATTGATCTACATAATGCATTTGTAGCCTTTACTCATGCTATAGGTTTGTCTAAGTTCTTTTCCTTTACCCCCGATCTAATCGACAGAGATCACTTTACGAACCGCAGCCAAAAAGCGGCGGGGGATCAAACCAATCCTGATACAAAACCTCTATAGGTATTACGAACATAGGTATATATCCCTGATATTTAGGTTTTAAAACATTTAAAACAATATATTACGATATATCAAAATTTTTCCTCAAATTCAGCAATTTTCCACAAATTTGTCACAAATTCGTTTACGAATAAACTTGACAAATTGTGGGATTTGGGATATAATCCACACATTTGGATATGCCGATTTGACAGATATGAAGGTTTGGGATATAATGTTTGGTATTTGGATATGGGGATTTGGGGTTTGGCATTACGATGCGCCCCTTTAAAAGTGCTCAATAACCCACTATCCTCCACAACACTCCACTTTAACCCCATTCATAAAAATATCAGTAAGATTTATCTGTGGATAAACCTGTGGATAACTCTGAATATGGGGGTACAATCTTTCTGAAAATAGGGGTATAAAACCTAACAAACCTGTGGATAACTTGTTACCTGTGGATAAGTCGAGGGTATATGATCAAACCCCTATCTGGTTTTCTGCCAAATGCCCTATAGCCCTATTTGACAAACAACCCTTTATCCCTTATACTGGGTTATATGATTATATCTATTACTAAGGATGAGGTGGACTACATCTCTACCCTCGCACTTAAGCGATGGCTCATAAAGTTTGGCTCTGTGGATAAACCTAACTATGCCAAAGGCAAAGAAGAAGGCAAACTGGAACATGAGTTACTAGCCAATATCAGAGCCAATGTCTGTGAATGGGCAGTAGCCAAATACTATAACCTATCTTGGAATACACCTGTATATCCAAATGAACTACATGCCAAGAGAGCCAAACTTCCTGATATTGGAGTCAATGGGGAAGTCCGATCAGTCAGGACACAGGACTCAATCCCATTTTGGGAAAAGGATTACGATAAGGTTATTTTTGGTGCCAAACTCCTTGACTCTGAGTACTACTCTAAAGTAGAGGTTTATGGTAAGATTAGACCTAAAGATTATGCATCAGCAGAGTATTACGATTCATACATAGATGGGTGGCGAGTCCCAATTGAGGAGTTTGAACTATAATGTGGTCCTGGTTATTGGCAGCAATTGGCGTTACTGGTATATTTCTTGTAGGGCGTAAGACTATATGGGGATGGCTTATACTATGTGTGAATGAGTGTCTATGGATTCTCTATGCCCTCGCCACAAAGCAGTATGGGTTTATCGCCATGGCTGTAGCCTATGCAGCAGTGTATATTAAATCATTTGTACATTGGCGTAGAGAAGATTCTAACCTATAGTGACTCGTTAGAGTCATAGATGGGTTTGGACATTCTATTTTCCGCCGAACTTGACACCGCCGAACTTAAAGGATATAATTGAAGCATGAACAGTAAATCTCAAATGAGACGTATCAATAAAACTCGTGAGTTTGATCCATTACGAAGCACTAATGTATTTCTCGAGCATACCGACCATTGGATTGCTTGTCATGATGAGCAACAATGCCGTGGTGATTTTTGTACCCTGCATAATCGCTCAGACCATAAAATGAGACACTTGCCACAATCATTTAGATTTGATAGAATGATTATGGAAAGAATTTGCGAACATGGTGTCGGACATCCCGATCCTGATGAGTTCCGTATTCGCAACGGAGAAGACGATGGAGTACATGGCTGTGACTTCTGCTGTAGATAAGCCAAAATATATTATCAAAGTACATCGCAACTGGAACTATGGTCCAAGAGCACGCTTTTGGGACATTCAGGAATGGAAACAAATGGGCGATAACCCAGAAGATGGTTACTGGGGTAATGTTTGTCGTGGTGGCCTTGCATACACTAATTGGGGTATGTGGAGAGCAATCAATAAGCGTTTGAAGAAGATGAAATTTGGCTATGTTGATGAGTATTACACATTAGATGAGAAAGAGTTTAAGGAAAAATTGTGAGAGAACTAGGACTTTTATTAAGCAATACGCCTACACAATCCTATGATGCTTACTGGGCTGATGCTGGTCTTACCTTAATTGCTGAGGCTATTGCTGAATTGCGTGGACGAACCTACGGAGAATATGGCTATGGCAATCTACTTACCTCAAACTCTGGTGAGCCTGAGTATGTCAATGATGTATTTGAGATGCGTTGTTATTGCTGGTGTGATGCTGGTTGGGACGAAAAACCAGATCATCCTCATGCCAAGGGATGTCCACCTAATTTCTTATACAAGAAAAATGGTTTAATCATTAATTGGTATAAGCATGCTTCTCGTGGTGTTACCTCTAATATGGAGTATCCAGGTGCTAAGAACTGGTTTAAGGCTGTCTCTACATGTATTGAGAGCATTAAAGAGTATAGTAATCCTAGAGAGTATTGTGACCATATGTTCGTTACCCCCGAAAATAAGGCTAAAGGAATCTGCGGTATCTGTGGAATTTCTTTTGATGAGTGGCATGGATGATGTACACAAGAGAAGAACTGCTTGAATATAGAGAGAGTGTGTTAAATCGATCTAGTATGCCATGGAATAAATTAAAATCATATGGCGAAAACTATCAATTAGATGATGAAGACTACAATATTTACAGAACTATTAAATCAATTAACTGGGTTTTGGGAGAAGAATGACACACGATGAATTACTAATTGAAATCAATCGTAGATTGGATGTTGCACTTTACAATGGTGATGCTCAGTCAATCCACGCCATTCGTGCAGTAGTGGAATTGCATAAGCCGATAGAGGGGCATGAGCATCTATGTGGTGCGTGTTGGTTTGGGGATGGAATGATGTCATATCCCTGCCCAACTATTCAGGCTATTGAGAAGGAGTTGGCGTAATGGAAGATTACTTTTATCCACACGATTCATACGACTCATTAGTTGAATCTGCTGGAACTATTATTAAAGATTGGAACATTGGTGATTGGCAGGGTGATTATGTATACCTGCTCAAAAATGGCAATAAGTTTGGGTTTACTGTAGTTGGATATGGATCATGTTCTTATTGTGATGCCCTTCAAAGTTGCGAAAACCAAGAAGAAGTTGATATACTAAAGGAATCAATTGTTAAGGGTATTTTCTGGGGGACTGCAGAAGAAGTAGAAGCCTATGCTATTAAAGAAGATGCTAATCGTTGGTATTATCATGAGCATGAATGGAAAACTATTAAACGAGAACTAAAAGCAGAATTGAGAAAAGCATGATAGCCATTGATGGACCTATGGAGGGCAAATACTATCATGATGGTGTAACTGCTAATAAGTTAGTTGACTATGTTAGAATTAATTTAAGAGTATTTGAAGTTATGTATTATAGATCAAAGAATGGGTGGAGATTTCATTCCTGGAGGGTATTAGTATGAAAACTTGGTACGGTGGACATACCTGGGATTATCAGGTACACTTATCTGTAGGCAAGGGAGATGGATGGGGCTTTGCCATTGAGTTCTTTCCGTCCGATAGAGCATTGTCTTTACACTTTATTAGATGGTACTTTATTATAGAAATATGGAGGAAGCATGAAGATTGATTTCAGTGATCAATATATTATTAAATTAGCCAAGGTGAAGGTTGATGACGAGTTTTCACACTGGGAAGTAGAGGCTGGTTGGACAGAGTTACAGGGGTTTATGGAGGGTACCGCCCCAACTTCTGGTGGCGCTATTGACATGGCACTTGAATACCTGTATGATGGACCAGATAGCAATGTTAGATGGGCAAAAGATGACGCAAACAGCAAGTAGTATGACAGTACTGCACATGCCAAAATGGAAGCATAGGGTTCTAAATGGCGTAGCATGGTTGCTGGGTATGCGTGGTGAGCATGTGGCTTGCATCACCTTTAATTTTGATTATACAGACGTTGAGAAGGTAAGAGAAAGGTTAGAAGATGGTAAGACTAACGAAGATAACAACTAAAACTGGAGATGATGGATATACATCTTTGGTAGGTAAGAAACGTGTATCCAAGGTATCTCCAATCATTCAGGCTATTGGTTCTATTGATGAGGCTAACTCTGCTATTGGTATGGCGTTCTCTATGTACCCCGTTTCTTCAACGGTCAAGCAAATCCTCATACAGGTTCAGAACGACCTTTTTGATTTAGGGGCTGACCTTATGAACCCTAAGCACGATAGCATTGTAATCAGTGAACCATATATTACAAGACTAGAAAAAGATACTGGTGAATTTAATAAGAAGGTACCAGCACTTGATTCATTTATTTTGCCATCAGGCAACCCTGTATCAGCCTTGCTGCACAATGCAAGAGCCGTTGTGAGGCGTGCTGAGCGTGATGTATGGCTTGCTATAGAGATTCATGAACACAACGATGGGTTTGAGATTAATCGATCAATTCCACAGTATCTTAATAGATTATCTGATCTTTTATTTGTTCTTGCACGATATACAAACAACACACGAGAATACAAGTGGTACCCGCAAAGTATGTTATAATGTTTGTATGATAGAAACTAGACCACCAGAGAAGTGTTATTACTGCGATAAAGTCGCAGAGTATAATGACATGGTAGATGAAATTCTGGCAGTGACTGGTGTCTGCAAAGAGCACTCTAAGAACTACTACGGAGGCTAAGAAGCATCGTAATCAGGCATCACTGCCCATTCTAAGAACCCCTCATCGCATGCTAAACAGTATGAGTTGGGGGATTCTTTGTATCTATCTCTATAACCCATGAGAATAATTTTGCCCTCATGATTCCATTTTAAATGTTGGTCGGTAACGTGTCCATATACTACTGGGACTAGGCTAGTTTGGCATATTGGACACATAGATACAGTATATCATGGTCTGCCATCCCATACCCCGAACAATTTTTTATGATTGATATCAGATGATATAAAATCCTCATAATCTTGTAGTGGAACTACAGTTGGATCAATCCACCAATCTTCGTATGGCAATGTCAGATAGGTCAAGTTATTAACTACTCTCTTATACCCGTGCCACCTTAACAAATCCTCAGCCTTACTTTTCATTGACTGATTGTGTTCGTAAGTTATTACAGAAAACCTATAATCGTCTAATGGTAGAAGTTTTAAAGCCTCAAAGGTTACAGTTTCTGGGTGAAGATCCATTTGAAGGTAATCGATTTGCTGAGGAAAGTTGTTTTTTATAAAATAGTCTTTGTAATCAAATGTAACGCCATCAACACATAAGGTTTTATTACTTCTAATCTTGTTATACTCTGCTGCACGTTGAGGATTATTCTCTACAGATAGTCCTTGCCAACCATATTGTGTTTCTAATAGGTATGTGTTGCTATTTTTTATAGCCCATCCCCCGCCCAATTCCACATAATAGCCATTAAATTTCTCATTTAGGACATTTAGGACAAATGACTCTTGATGTGCCTGGCTATTGCTATCTGGAAAATTTTTGATCACGTTTACATTGTACACCATTCATGGTATGATATACGAATGTCCTTTCAAGCAGAGAGCAAACGCTCAGGTGATGAGTTTGAGAATCTTGTACATCAAGATTTAGTCAATCGTGGTTTTGGCCCAATAGAAAAGAATTTTAAGTTTGAGAATCAGGGTGTCGAGGTAGATTTCCGTGCACATGGATCAACATTTGAATATGTAGAGGCAAAGGGTGGCAAGCGTGGCGACATGAAAAGGCCTGGAGCGCAGAGAACAGATAATGTTAAAAAGGCAATAGCCAATGGTGCGTTAATCAAAACAGGAAACACATTAAAGTATGTTGTTTATTTCAGTGCAAAACCAGAGCCTGGATCATATTCAGACAACATGTTGCGTGTAGCCTTAAAACATGGTATCATTGACGAAGTAAGATATATAGAGGAGACAGAATGAAAGTAGCATTCTTGCAGTCTGGCAACGCACTTGATTCAAAGATAGCCAGTTTTATTCAGCGTAAATTTGAAATACCACACGTTGCTTTTAAGTTCGAAGTCACTGACACATTGAGTGAAGGGGATTACGATCACATTATTGCAGTCACTTGGGTTAATGATGTATCAGATGATTACAAAGATTTTGTAGAAGAATTTTCATCAATTCAGATTACACCAGAAATGCTTGGACACCCAGAGCAGGTAGCACAATTAATCTTTGACACTCTCAAGTTAGAGGATCAAAACTACATGACAAAGACTGGAAGCACTTCCTTATACAACGACATCATGGCAATCGATGCCAAGATCATATACTAGAAAAGAGATATACTATGCCATGCACATGCGGTTATTCAAACGCCTACCCTGCTTGCGATGGAACACATCAGACAGTTAAGATGGTTCGTCAAGACCTTGCAGCAAAGGTAGAAGAAATGCTAAATAAAACCGAAGGCCCAATTAACCGTGAAGAACTAATTAGTTTGATTAAGAAGGGTCGATAGGACCTTTAAAGCCATAACCAATGTTGTAGCGTGGACCACCAGATAGTTTAGTGACTCCATGCAACAACTTGGCTGGGTATATTACTACATCTCCTGATTGAGGTTTGTATGTATAATCTAATTCTGGAAAAACTAATTCGCCACCAGAAAAATATTCATTAATATAAAACATACATATAAAATTACTTTTGTTTTCAAGGTCGTCTTTGTGATTTTTCATCCACGCACCATCCTCAAGTTTAGAAACAGTTATAAATGTTTTTTTAGGTTCCATGGACACTAGATGATTAACACTCATATATGCTTGGATTGCTGGTAGCATGATCGCAAGAGTTTTACATCTTAGTTTTACGGCATTTTCAGAATCATTTGCACTAAATAAATATGGAAGTTCCATTGTCAAATGTGGGCGTCTTGTAACCCTCTCCAGTGGATAAGAATCTTTGGAGGTATCTTCTATTAAATTTATCCAGTCATTAGCATTAATCCCATTGGTAAATTTAAAAATTTTATCTTTTATTATCTCCATAATTCCTCTGTATTATTCTACCATAGTGTATAATGTTAATATGAGTGAACCAGAGATCTACCGTGCCTAGAAAACCAGTTGCCCCTCTTTTATTAGATAGTAATATTCCAACAAAATCAGACGAGATTGAGTCTGCCTATCATATCTCTATGGAGCAGTTATCTAGTGCCAAATTATTTTCATCCCGTGAAGAGTATGCAAAGACTGTAAAGCCATCTGGACGCTATTTAGAGGTTGGTGTGGCATGGGGGTACTCCGTAGATCTATTTGGTAAGAACGCCTCTTCTATGACCCTTGTAGACTGGTTTAACCAAGACTTAAAGTGCTGGTCGTGGAGAAAATTTGGATCCTGTCAGTGCGAGGGGATGAAGCATGAACTTTTATACCTTCCAGAAACACATGAGCAATACATTAAGGACAAGTATGCAAGCAGAGATAGCGTTGTAACTGTAAAAGGCGGGGCACCTGGAATTATAGACAAGTTATCAGATGAAGAGTTTGATTTTGCCTACATTGATATTTCTAATGAAAGAATTATAACTAGGGACACTATGCAAAAGGTTGCTAAACTTATTGCAGTAGGTGGGGTACTAGGAATGAACGATTATCTCATTTACGATGGTGTTATCGAGGATGAGCCTTACGGCACATATCAAACTGTAAATGAGTTTTTGCATAATAATCGCAACTGGTCTGTTGATGCAATTGCTTTGCACCCGCTTGGATTTTATGATATATATTTAAGGAGAAATAAATGAGTGTACAGAACCCAGATAAAAACACACTAACTAAAATGATATTCAATCAGCCAAAGTCATCTTTTTTTTCGCAAAGGTCTGCATCTGATACATGGACCATGAATGATGGAATTATAAATTCTTTAAACTTTGATGAATTTGAAATAACATGGGCTAACTGCCCAGAAGATTCCACACCGTTGCTACAAAGGTTTTTTAATGCAGATAATAAGTTAACGGATAACGGTGAAGTTTTGCCAAAATACCATGGTTTAAAATTTAATTATAGAGAGGAATCTGGTTATCATCTACTAGACACAATTCCAGTAGATTGGGTAAAGGATTTTGGAAAAGACAGAAAAGTATTATATAAATATAACTCAGATTGGTTTAGGTCAGATCATTTTTCTTCAGTTCATAATGGAAAGCATGTTGTTTTTGCTGGTTGCTCTAATACTGAAGGTGTTGGTGCAAACATTGAAAATACTTGGAGTCACATGCTTTATACAGAGTTATCGAACAAGTATAATCTTAGTGGATATTTTAATTTAGGAAGATCTGGTAATGGATGGCACAACATTGTACAAAATTATATGGCCTATGTTTCAAAATATGGTGCAGCAGACTATTTGTTTGTCCTAATGCCAAACATATTAAGAGATTATGTTTGGAATGACGAAACTGGTGGTTGGAGGTATAACCAATTAAATCCTTGGGGAGATGTACAGAACCTTGAAAGTAATATTAAACTACACCGTGCAGCCTTCCCAACATGGTTACTTTCGTGGAAACTATTTATCAAATATTGTGAATCTATCGGGACAACGGTACTCTGGTCTTCATGGGATCATTGGGAAACTGATAACTTGTTGGCAACAAAACAAAAAACTTATTTTCCAATTCGCAGTATTTCAAATGAAATTATGCAGACTCCAGAATACTTAGAACTACTTGACAGGGAAGATGCTGTTTGGGCAAGGGATGGTCACGATGGATACATACAACAATATTTTTGGTTTAAATCATTTTTATATACAATAAATAAAAGGGGGCTAATAAATGATTAAAAAAATTATTAGATGGTATAAGTTAAGAAGAATTGTAAAACAACTAAATAAGCCAAGAAAGTATATTTACTGATGCAAAAAGGAAAACTATATCTTGTTGGTCTGCCAGTTGGAAACTGGGAGGATATGCCACCACGTGCTTTACGATATATTAAAGAAGCAAAAAATATTGTAATTGAGCGTGAAGAAGCATTTGAAAATATCTGGCCAGCATTAGGTATGCAAAAGCCAGATGTAAATATTATATCTATAGAAATGCAGTCACGTGGAGGAGAACCAGGCAAAGCCTACGAATTAGAAAACATAGATAAAATAATCTCTTTGCTTAGATCTGGAGAAGATGTGTATGTAATTTCAGATGACGGCATGCCTGGTGTTGCCGATCCTGGACAGTTCATAACAAGAGAAGCAATTAGAAATGGTTTTGATGTGACAGCAACACCTGGACCAAGTGCTGTGCTTGCTGCGGTATCAGTAGCAGGATGTCAGCACAACTTTTCTTTTGAATCCTTCTTGCCATATACAAAACAAGAGCGTATAGAGTACATTAGAAATAGAAAAACCTATCACTCTCCATTAGTGTTTATGCTTAGAAATTTAACAAGTAATGAAGACAATACACCTGCATTTCATCCAGAAATCCCAGAGTTCCTAAAAGAAGCACTTGAAATATTAGGAGATAGACAAGCAACACTTTGTTACAATTTGACAAAAGAAAACGAGAAAGTTATACGTGGCAAGTTGTCATACATTAAAGAATACTTTGACTCCACTCCAAGGTCAGAAGATCTTATAATGATAGTTATTAATTCTCAGCATGATTGATTGGTTGGATAAGTCTTAAAAGGTCTTGATATGAACGATTAAGATCTTGTAATAGTTCATCTGAAACACTGTTATATTTTTCAACAGCATCATCATAAACTAAACTTAATTTAGACGACTCATGAACAGTTTTTGGTATATGCAATCCATCTGCCCTATATCTTCTAAAAAAGTCGTCTGTTTTTTCTAAATCCCCACTCATTCCTAGACTATCTTCCAATAGTGTCAGGGCTTTTAGTGGTTCATTAATAATGTCTTCAAATGTAAAAACAAATAAATGATTAATATTTTTAACAACTGCATTATTCCATCTTATGTAATGCCTAATTGCTGCTTCCATTTTTATGGGGGCATTTATCTTATGGGTTAAGATATAGTATGATGGTATGCAATCTTCTGGCTTCCTAAGTATAACTACCTGACTAATAGATGGGTCACTAAGCATTTCTAGGTTATGCATATTTTCTGGTATGTACTTCATGCCTTGATCACCAAAATGCTGTGTTATATAATTTACAAAGAATCTATTTGCTGTTCTAGGAAATGAGTTTACTATTAGCATGCCTGTTTCATCAATCTGTCATGTGTTCTAATTCTATGGCAGTTTGCACACACTACCTCGCATTTTTCAATCTCTTTCATAATAGCCTTCCAGGAAAATCCATCGTGAACCATTCGTGATATATTATATTTCTTATCTCTTAAATGATCAAAATCTAAAACAATATGGTTTTTTAAACCACAGTCCACACAGCCAATTGACTCTTTTAATTCAGCCAATCTTTTTTTAAACTGGTTTTTCTGTTGCACAAACAGTTCTTTTTCAGTCATTGCATTTATTATACTACAAAAATATAAAAGCCTCATACGAGTATTCAAGCACAATGGCCCGTGGTCATTAAAATAGGTAACTAATCCATCCTAAGAGTAGACCCGTATGAGGACAATATTATTATATCACTCTTGTTGACTTTGTATAATCTTTACCAAAGTCAGAAAACAATGCTTTATCTTTTTCACGATTTACAATTGATCTTGACCAGGAATATCCTGCGTCTCCACCCCATGCAAGCCACATGATGTATCCGTTAGACGGGTTGGCTGTGTTGCCCCAGTCCTTGCCCTTCTTGTCTACTTCATGGCGTGAGAAGTATGAATACATTCTCTTAACAGTACTAAGAGATAGTGACTCACCTCTTGCTAACTGCCCTGCCCTAGTCCAGCCAACTGCAGTACCTGCACCGTTAGCCTTTCCATCTTCCTTAAACTTAATTGCTCTACGAGCAGCAGATCTTGCTCCTGCTGGTGGTGAATACCCATCTGCCTTAGACATAGTATCTGTTTCATAAACTACCGAATCATCATCTTCCCAAAGATCATCTGCCTTTTCTGCAGGAACACAGTTAGGAACCATCTTGCCACCTTGTGGCTTCATTCCACGCTGCACGTAACCATCCCAACAAGGTGCTTTCTTTTCCATATCTGGGCAGCAATCGGCCTTTATATTGCCCTCAGAGCGATTTATAGCATATATCTGACCTGCTGCTTCTTCTTTAGTCTTGTGACAGCCCATGACCTCTCCTGTGTCCTTTAGAGCGGGGTATCCTGAACACCCGTATGATCCTTTTGCACCTACATGATATGGCATAAACCTATTATAACATATAAAATGGACAGTTTAGAGCCGTGTCCAGGGCTAACATGACTAGGTGTTGCCTAGTTGATACTGATTTGTTTTGGCATTTTATCTTCTGGAACATTACGCTTTACAGATACGTATAGCATACCGTCACTTAGTTCTGCCTGATCAACAAACATATACTCAGCAAGTGTAAAGGTACGAGTAAACTTTCTACCTGCAATGCCCTTGTGAACATACTCTTCAACATCTTCTGGACGCTCACCCTTGATAGTAAGGGTTCCATCATGCTCTGTGATTTCAAGAGAGTGCTTATTGTATCCTGCAACTGCAAGTTCAACTACATAGGTATCCTCATCAATCTTGCGAACATTGTATGGAGGGAATCCAGATTGTTGATTTGTGGTATTTGTAAGTTTATCAAAAAACTTATCAAATCCGATAAAGAATGGATCGTTTGTCCATGCTGGTCCTAGACCAGTCTTTTCTGTATAGATATAACTCATTATATTTTCTCCTTTTCAGCGAGTTAATTTGTGTACCCCCGTTAGGCAGGTACAAAACTATTATAGCATAGATATGGTATAATTAAAAAGTCGAAAGGTAACAAATGGATCAACAAAGACTATCAAACGCAGCACAAGGATTTACAGAAGATGCTGACGGCAATAGATTCTATTTTACTAACCCTGGCATCCCAGGAGTTCACATTTATGATAACGTATGGCCAGACTCAATGCCATTTTTTGAGGGGCTACTAGATAAAGAATTTTGGGACAAGCATGAAGGAGATCAAAGTTACCGCAAATGGGTAAGAGAAGACTTCTTCGATAACCATGAATACACCAGGCAAAATGGTAAGCAGGCAGACACATGCTGGATTTACTCACACCCAGAAGCAAACAAGGCTTTTGGACCTATTCTTAACTCATATTGCTACCACTGGAATCTAGACCCTAAAAGCCGTGAAAGTCTTCGTATTACAAGATACTCAAATGGTGAGTTCTTTGGAGCACATGCCGATGATACATTTGCAACACCACGAACAGTGTCTATGGTTTATTATCCAAATGATGACTATGAGGGTGGAGAGTTAGAGTTTCTACACTTCGGAGTAAAATTAAAGCCAAAGGCTGGACAACTATTTGTGTTCCCTTCAGGATACTCTTATGAGCACATGATCCATGACATTAAAGATGGAAACCCTCGTTGGACAGTTGTATCATTCCTATACTTTGGAACAGATGAAGAAACTAAGTTAAGACGTAAGGGAACAACATTCCCATACAAGCCAATATTCGTAGACCTATTCAAATAAAAATAAATACAGGCTAAGAGATTAATTTCCCCTAGCCTGTATTTTTTATTTTATTACTTAGTTGTTTTCTTTGCAGGTGCCTTCTTTGCAGCAGCCTTCTTGACTGGTGCCTTGACAACCTTGACTGCTGTTAATGCAGTTGCAATTTCTTCTTCAGCAGGCATCTTACCAAATGCTTTATCATTTGGATTGATAGCACGTAATGCTACTGGTGCGATTGCTGCTACAAGAGAGTACAGAAGGTCTTCTGTAGGCACTCCTGCCATATAGAGAGCAACTCCAGCACCAAGAACTGATCGTCCATATGATGCAAGCATTGCCTTTAGTTGTGTAACGTCCATATTTTTACCTCCTAGGATACGAACAATACTAGTATATCACGACCTACTTCTGTTCTCCATCATTAGGTAGTAATCTTAGTATTTGCTTATATTGTTTACTTACTCTCTCCATGTTTTGCCAGTCCATTGTCTCACCCATTACCCCGCCGTATTTATCGTGGTAGTCGATGATCGGACCAATGTCCTTTACAAACTCAGTGAGAGTATTCTGCACATCCTCAATATATTCAAAAGCCGAGTTCCTGGTTGATTCCAAAAATTCAATCATTGCTTTCGACTCTGAGACTGGAGAATCTTTTGGTAGTTCTTCAAACTTATCAGATAATATTTTGTAGTCTAATATTGACTGAGCCAAATTAAATACTAAAAGTTTATTCTTGTTTCTTAAAACAAAGATATATCCTACAAGTAAAATTGATACGATAGAAAAAACGGTAAAGGCTATAAATTCAATCATGCTGCCTTCTTTTCTTTGTGAGTTGGCCAATAGTAATTACAGCCTTCGCAGCATGGCTTATTATTGTTATCGTAGTATGAGACTTCAAAGGCATTATAGAAGTATCGATCTTTGATAAATAGGCGTGCTCTATGTGTAGTTGTTACACGCTTTAATTCTGATGAGTTCTGATACCATTGTGGAAATCCATGGCCCCAGTTAGCGATGTTCGCAACACGTAAATTAATAAGGTTGTCCATGTTCTTATCAGTCTTGATGCCACGCTTATCGGCTTCCTTGACCATAGCAAGGGCATAAACAAATAATGCATGCTCAAAGCCACGCCACATCTTTACGGCAGGATGATTACGCCACCCAGCCTTTGGATCATTGCTAGAAAGAACTTTGAGAATCTGGTATGTTTCAAGAATCTGCTTATTGAGACGCTTTGAATCAAGCATGTTGGCAGATACATCAAAGTCTTTAGATGGTAAAAAAGTTTGCATTAAAAATCCTCTTCGTCGAACTCTACATCTAGTATATCTGAGTCACGCAACTTTGTCAACTGCGCTGCGGTGTAAATAAATAGCACAATACCAGTCGTGATACCTGCTGCAATTAGTAGTTTAATTTTTCTTATCATAATCCCTCATCTGAATATAACATACAAACCAACCTGCAAAAAAGAATGCTAGGCCCCATAATGCGTTTATCATAGATCCTCTTTGCCTCCTTCTCTTACTAGTAGTACGATGGCCCCATTCTCTTCTAAGGCCTTTTTAGTACGAATCATATACTCTACGGCACGTATTTTATCTTCCCCGCTCAATCTCATAAAGTCAGCCTCTACCGCCTTAACAGTGATAAAGTAATCGTTATCTATGATCTGCAACGAAAAACCTTTAGGTGCAAAGTGTGACAGCGACCTAAAGGCACGCATCATTGAGTCTGTATACATTATTTTCTGCCCCACTGAATATAGTTCCAACCACGCTCATGTGCATAGTAAATGAATACCTTGACTACCGTCTCCCAAAATGCAATAGCACCTGAAAGACTGGCATTTCCTGTCAACACATAGGCAACAGCAAATGAGGATAGTGTTCCCCAAATTCTATAACTCAATGCCTTTGCAAATGATCTAGCCTTTGTTACTGTCATCTTTATCTCCAAAGTAGAATCGCTCTTCAACATCTCCAAGTTTACTGTTTACAGTAAAATCAGATACCCATTTCTTTACGCTTTTCAGTAGCCGATATAGCATGAATCGCTGCCCCCAAATCTACTTGCTCAATCTTATACCCAACATCACGACCATAAACAATGTTAGTAATATTTGGTAACCTCATTACCAAGGTATCCCTGTTATCTGGGTTATAGTTACGTATGTATCGTTCAACTTCTTGATAAGGAAGCGGATCTTTTTCCGAAGTTCCATATGTATTTCTTACTCCTACTAATACCTGCTGAGTTCTGTGGTGGGCCTCTACCTTAAGTGCTTGATGCCCTTCATGCCACGGTTGATACCTACCAAGTTGTAAGGTAGTTGGCGCAGACCAATCAAACAACTGACAAGCATCGATAATGTAGTTGACTTCCTCGTCAATTGTCATACCAGGTTGGATACGAATATCGAATGTGTCTGGTGCTTCCCACATTCTGTTAGTATCTTCAAACCTACTCTCAACAATTCTGTCTACCCAAATAATTATATCTGCTTTTCCAAAAGCAGCACGTGTTTCTTTTGTAGGACAAACAAAATCAACAATGACTGGGAATCCTTGCTTAGAGACAAGCCTTGACATTTCTCCAAGGCGCCTTGCCTGTTCAGTGCGATCCTCCGCACTAAAGCCAAGATCTTTATTAATTCCATTACGTACTTCATCAGCATTAAAATGAACCGCATTAATTCTTTCTTTTAACGCAGTGGCAAGTACTGTCTTTCCAGCACCTGGCATTCCTATAATCTGAATAATCATTTAATCCTCCATTGTTAATGTTTGCCAGGTCTTTGCCCAGTCTTGCTTGTTTCTATGATTATTGAATTCTCTGGATGGCATACCATCTGCTAAGTAAACACCACCCCAAACTCCCCAAGCCTTCTGAGATACTCCAGTTGCAAAGCATACCTTTTTAACATGGCATCCAGAACATAGATTATCTACTGCTGGCCTTAAGGCAAGATCTTCTTCATACTTATCAAAGAAGATGTTCGTATCATAATCTTTACATAGTGCCGTATCTTTCCACTCTTCTCTATTCATTGGCTACCCCACAAACTTGTCTGGAATTAACCATCCATCCTTAGAAGGCTCGTATCGATTTACAATGTGCCACTTACCATTTTTAAGTTGACCATTAACTGATGTTGCCCCTCTATCAGACTTTTGAGAATGCAAGACTGTCCATCCATCCCAAGAGAGAGACTTATTTGAAAGCACAATTGATTCCATTTGTTCTAGTGACTTTACGGTTTTCATTTTTTTCCCTATGTTAGTATCGATATATTCCTACGTCAACGCCTGCTGTTTCTGCTTCCGAAACAAGTTTTGAGACAGGCTCTTTTGGCTTTGACATAAAAACAAAATAGTTTAAAGTGCTTATATTTTCGCTGATCCAACTTGGTGGCACTTTAAATAGTTTAATTTTTCTTCCACGTGACTTCATACCACGCTCTGAAACATTTACAAATTCCATTGCCATTGTGTTAATTCTCGCAGGGCCAGCAGAATAAAGAACAAACTCTTTATCTGCTTCATCCATGTCATATAGAGCAACTGACATTGCTCTGAGAAACACATTGTAATCAGAGAATTGGTTTGTTCCCTGAATTCCCACTATCATCTTTTTCTCCTTCTGTTAGTCTATCGACTACAAAGATCATTTTGTCTAATTGTACCTTATTCATAGCCATCGTGTCAACTACCCGTGTAGTCTCAGGATTTAATATACCCTGCTCCATGTCAGCCATATAGAAGACATGGTCTTTGATCCAATAAGCATTGTTATCTAAAACAATAACACGTATGTTAGTATTTTTATGATGCTTGATTGCCTGAGTTTCTGTGACAGGCTTCTCGAAAAGGTGTGGCGGTAATAGTGGTGAGACCAACTCGTGAATATGGCTTTGAGAATACCTAATGGGTAAATCCTCTATGCCACCTTTATAAGGATTAGCCACGATTACACGAACTGCTATAAATCCTGCAAAGAGGATAAGGCAAAGCGCAACAGCAAATCCAATAAAATATTCCATTGATGACCTCACGACTATTATACTACTGTTCTGTTAGCAATCGGATAATCTCTTTTAGATTATATTGCTTTTCTTTGTCTAACTTTTTGACAGCAATTTCATCAAATGCTTTTTCAGTTAGACGCACCATCGGGTTATCATCTGTAATTTCCATCTCAACAAAGCCAAGTTCCCATAAAGAATATACTGCTTTTGAAAAGAAAGCCTGATAATCTTGGTAGATGTTAGGATGATCTACAGCCATTTTTTCTGTAAATCTATAAAGCATCTCTCCATTATCAAGATCCATACCTGCAACCTCTAATGACCCATTAAGAATTAGTTCTTGTACAATATCATCATCATTCATACTTAAACTTCCATTGCATTACTGTAGGACCTTTATATATCATTCGATACATATTGTTTAGAAATTCTTCTTCAATGCTTTTATACATTTCTGGAGCAACGTGTTTTAATTTCTCTGTAATAGAATAAATTGCTTCACCCGTAGATGAGTCTATTCCAGATATTTCTACAGCACCTTGCAGCATTAAATGCTCAAGCATTAGTTCATCTTTGAGATTCACTTACCGCTCTTTGCCCGTTGCTTGGCAAGAGCATCAAAATCCTTGACCTTAGTATCTCCAAGGTAACCCCATGCATAACCATCGTTAATCATTTTGTTATTAATAGATTCTGATTCACCATCAAGATATACCCAGCCCAGAATGCGACCATACTTTTCTGATGAATCCATCTTCTCTGTACGAATAACTACATGCTTGGCAGCCTTAATGTGCTTCTTTAGATACTCCTTAGATTCAAGACCAAGAGCCTTCTCAGCCTTATCAGATGTGCGTGATTCTGGGGTATCAATACCAGCCAGACGAACACGACTCTTGAATAGAATATCAAATCCTAGATCAATTACAACGTCAATGGTATCTCCATCTACTACGTTGGTTACTTCATTTACATAATATTCGTACATATTATTCTCCTAATTATCGGAATTGTTTTTATATAGAACCTTGTAGTCCTTCATCTTATGAATGTAAGCCTTTACCACAGCATCTGCAGTATCGGATAGGTTGCTAATATCGGTAATACGCAGATCATACTCTGACTCATCTGCTGCTTCCCAATCGTTCAACTCTTGGAACTCATTAAAGTTGTGGTCATCTACAACCTGAACCTTGCGTTCTAGGTACCCTGGAATTGTGTGCATTTGATCTTCTGGAACTGTATCAACAAATACAGAAAAGTCTGGCACTTGCCTTCCAGCCTCGATTCGATATTGCTCACGTGCTTCTTTAGTTGCAAAATATCCACTAGTAATGATGTGTCCGTGATGGTTGCGATCAAATGCCTTGGCGACAACTCTTAGCCAACGTGCTTGTTGTGGCTGTGTATGGCCCATTGGAAGGTCTCTGCTGTCCAAATACCAAGCGTCTAGGCTCTTTGCTACTGCTCTACCAAGTGCTTCACGTGACTTGGCATCCATGCCAAACATTTGTATAATCATTCAGATAGTCTTTCTCTTTCATCTAGAATTGTATAGGCAAACTTCATCATCTTGTCATAACCTTGAGGAGTTGACATGATCTTTTCCCAGTGGTGGTTACAAAACAATAGTTCTCCAGTGACACCAGTTGCCTGTACATATGCCTGAGCGGAACATTGGTCACAGCGATCATTTGCTGTTAATGTCCACTCACGCTTGCCTTGCTCAACTTGAGATGCCATCGTGCTCATATTATACCCCTATTTCCTGTTGTCTGTTTTATAGAAGCCACTACCGTTAAAAGTAACTCCTATAGAAGAGTATACACGAGTTAACTTATAACCGCAAGTCTCACATGTATATCCAGGGTCAGGGGCGCTCATAGAGCGTTCTTTTGGAACTGTTACGTCACAATTAATGCATGAGTATTCATATATTGGCATTATTTATTTTTCTTTTTCTTTTCCTTAACGTACCATACAGGGAGGTTAAGGCTGTCGCCAGACCACTCATACCCAAGTAGTTTGACGACAAACCTAATAACCTTTATTCTCATTTAACCTTTGTTCCAAACTTGGACCAAAGTCTTTCATGGATAAAATATCCAAGTGCTTCCCAAGCAATGTAAAGTAGAGCACCTAAACTAGCATACTCCCACTCACCAGTAAAAAGATAAATGACTCCTGCTACACCAATCAAATGGAATGTTTCCCAACTGAATGTTTTTAGAAGTGTTCTTTTTGTTGATTCCATTACTTCACCTGTGCTGGCTTGGCTGATCCACCACCGCTTGTCTTCTTTGCTGCAGGCTTAGCAGGTGCAGCCTTCTTAGCGGGAGCCTTCTTAGGTGCTGGTGCATCCCAATTAGGACGTGCTACTACAAAGCAGTATGAGTAAGGACGTGCCTTAAAGTAAGCACCATCACCATTTGACTGGCTACCCTTCTTGTTTGCTGGTGCAGAAGTGTTTCCTTCAGCGGTATTTAGAATCTTCTTCTTCTTGTCATTGCTAATAACAACACCTACGTGCTCAGCATCAGATGTATCATTATCAAAATTAAAGAATACAATATCTCCAGGCTGTGCCTGTGCAATAGGAACTAGTTGTCCCTTGTTTGCAAAGTGCTTCATGCCGTATGTGCATGATGCAAAACCTTTTGAAGACTGTGAAGCAATTAGGTGCGATGCCCCTGCTTCCTTAAAACACCATGATACGAACATAGCACACCATGGGTTATAGTTAAGTCCAAACCACTTTCCAAAGATAGTGTCATTGTTTGGTCCTTCTTGATATCCGCTGTCAACAATTCTTTTTGCTTCAGCAATTACTTTTTGTGCGATTGGGTGAATCGCAGGTTTAACTGGTGCAGCAACTGCTGCATCTCCAACTACTGGTTCTTTCATATAATCATCTCCTTGTTTGTGTGAAGCCACACGCTACAATACCATTATAGCATGTCATCGGCAAATTGTAAAGTTATACGTACGTTCCCATTTAAGTATGTCCTGCTCATCATTAAGCAATGGCTGCCCCTTAATATTTAAACTTGTATTAAGTAATATAGGAACACCAGTTGCTTCATAAAATTTTTCCAACAGGGCATATAGTCCTGGATGCTGTTCTTTGGTTACAGTCTGAACTCTTGAGGTACCGTCAAAATGCACCACAGATGGGATCAGATCTGGCTTTAGGCAGCGTGGGGTATATTGCATATATGGCGACTCATAGTCCATATCAAACCATTCTGATGCATGCTCTGCCATAACTACTGGGGCAAAAGGTCTAAACAGTTCTCGTTGTTTAATTAAGTTTACCTTATCTTTGATATCTGGATCTCTTGGGTCAGCCAAGATTGATCTATTTCCTAATGCACGTGGACCAAACTCTGCCTTTCCTGTTGCAACGGCTGCAATTTTCTTTTCCATAATTTCAGAAAATATTTTATCTACTGGATAATCTCCGCCAAGGTCATGTCCAAGATACGGATCTTTCCACTCAATGTGCTTGCCATAACATGCTGCTGCTGCGCCAAGGCTACTACCAGCATCACCTGGATTTGGCATGATCCAAACATTTTCAAACATATCTTGAAGCATTGTGTTAGCCTTGCTATTAAGAGCACAGCCACCCATAAAAACTAAGTTTGTCTTTTGTGTTTTTGCTCTTGCAAAATTCATAAAATCCCATAGACGTAATTCATAAACTTTTTGTACTGCTGCTGCAATATCAAATTTATCTTGTTCGGTGATTTCTTGATCCCAGTCAATTATTCCACTGTGAAAATTATATTTTTGATAATCTTTTGATGGAAAATATGATGAAACTTTCTGATAATATTTTTTCCAATCACCATATGCTGCCATGCCCATCATAATGTACTCTTCTTGATTTGGCATTAGTCCAATTAGTTGAGTAAATGCAGAATAGAATAGTCCAAAACTAAATGGGTAGTTATACTTTTTAACTAGTTTAAGGTTGTCTTCATTGCCAACCCAAATAGTAGATGTGTTATATTCACCAATTGCATCTAGAACTACTACAACTGCGTCATCAAATGGTGAAGTGTAATACCCTGCTGCTGCGTGGGACTCATGGTGGCTATACTGTGTTCTTGGAATCCATTTTAATTCTGGTCTGCTTAGGTAGTACGGCTTCCCGCCACCAAAGCCACCACGAGTTACTATTCTTAGTTTCTTGAGCCAACGGTATTCATAGTAGGCTATTTGGTCTGGCTTACCATATGATAGCGCTTCATTTAATAGAGCATCATTTGTAAACCAATCATTCTTGGTTTTACTATACCGCTCTGCATGCCCTGCAAACAATACCTTGCCATCTTCAATAACCGTGACAGCAGCGTCATGAGTAGTTTCGTTGATCCCTAAGATTCTCATTCTTGCCCTGTAGAGTTTCTCATCATTGAAATTGGTATATTGTGGTACCAATTTGGAAGGGCATACCTTGGACCCTTTGTGACTGGGTACACCTCATGGACATAAAGAAAATTAGATGGGAAGAAAAGTACGCTTCCTGGCTCAGGTTTAAACTTAATGTTGGAGTGTCTAAACTCAATCTCCCCACCTTCATAATCATCATTGAGGTATAAAAGAACAGAAAGAACACGGCTACTGACACCCTGATCTTGATGTGCTGGAAGGTGACCAGTTTCGTTATACTTTAAAAGATGCATTGTATGCTCACGTGATTTAATATTTTTTTCTGCCCAAGGATAAAGCACGGTCGTGTAATGCTTCATAGTATCATCTAGTGCGCCAAATAGTTGAGAAGAAATATTTGTTTGCTCATCCTTATAGATATCGTTTTGTGATATATGAGAAACTTGTGGAATAAACTTTTGATAGCAAAAAATTTCATTCATGCCACCGTCATTTGCCCATGCAGTCCACGGCTTGACGGACGTCTGCATTTCGTTTGGCTTATCCTGATGGTATCTAGACTCTAAATTTTCTATATCTAAAATTAGTTGTGCTGGATTTTTAATAATATTTTTATAGTAGACCATTCCTAGGTCTAGTACTTCATATTCTGAGATAGGGTTTACATTAGACATGATTAAGCCCATATCCCTGAGCAAGCCATGCTGGTCGTTGTCCTGGGATCAGGAAGTCTGGATCAGCATTTGCAGGCAAAGATGTGTGCATATACAAAGCAGTGTGTCTATTTCCTTTTGTAACTGTTGTAATGCCGTGAACATATTCAGATCCCGCACTTGGGAAAAACACAGCAGATAATGCCTTTGGGCTATAGACAACATTTTGATTTGGAAAATAAATTTGACCGCCTTCGAAGTCTTCGTTCAAATAAATAACAGTGCTCCACTCAATCCATGGCTCTGGATCTTGTGCATCAATATGCAGACCACCCTTTGTGCCTTCTTGCCACCAAGAACCGAAACCCTTGAAGACATAAATATCGTGTAGGTATCCATTAAGTCTCTTGTGCTCTTCGTTTGCCTTATTGCCGTACTTAATCAAAATATCCATAACTTTTTTGTTATATGGAAATGCTGTACCGCCAAATCTTTTAGCGTAGTATTCTGGATATGGGTTAACCTCTGAAGGATTTTTCATTTCAGAAATTAAGATATCCGCCTCTTCCTGAGTAATATAGTTGTCGATGACGTGTACTCTATGGCCACTAGACTCTGCACCATTTGGTGCTACTGGATTTTTGTAATCTGCTACAGGCATATTGTCTCCTTTTATATTATTATACCACTAACGTATAGACTTTGTTCTTGCTACGAATTTAGACGCATTGACTGAGTTAAACAGTAACGCCTCTGGGTCATACTGTACATCATTTGTTTCAAACGGCAACTTCTTTAGTGCTGCAAAGTTAAACTTATGGAAGTTGATAAAATCCTCGACTGATCTTGCCCTATTACTCATGTCTACGTACTTATTTTTTCCAGTATAAAACAGTTCTATGACTTCATTATAGTTGTGGAATAGGCTAAATGGAGTATAGATATTTTCTATTTGCTCTGTAAGGATACAAGAATAGAGGGAGGTCTTTGCTGCAAGTATATCTATTCCAAGCGTATAGCATTCTAAGGAAAGCCCCTCCTCTTCCCCGTAATACTTGATGTATTCTGGATATCTAATTTTTGATAATACTTTTTTTGAAGCAAAGATAAGAGATCTATCTGTAAACTGTGTAATTTTTTCCTGATCTATTTGTTGTAATTCTTTTTGTATAAAGAATAAATCTTTTTGTTTAATAGACAATGAATGATTTCCAGAAACCAGTATATTGTCCTTTGCAATAGATACAAGATATTTGTCCCAATCTTTATTTAATAAAACGTTGTCACCTAATATTAATGTGTAGTCAGACTGAGAATATTTTATTCCCGCTCTTCTATATTTAGATGGTCCATAAATATGATCCCAAAATACATGATTGTATCTGCATTTAAACTCAGCAAAATTTTCTTCTCTCCGCAATGGGTGTTGATCAATTAACGAAACAAATATATCATTGTCGCCACTTTGATTAGATAAAAGATTTGTTAATACGTCTTTTAAAAATCTTCCCTTGTAGGAATATATAAGAACATTAATCGTTGTCTTGGCTGTCATTATCTTTTATGCCTTTAATGCCAAAATACTTTTTACGCCATGCGAACTCTTTGTAATAGCCGTACAGCCTAGATCTTCTTTTCTCTGCTGCTATTTCGTGTCTATCCAACTCTTCATCTGTTTCAATTTCCATCATTTCCCAGTCATCTCTTTTTATTGGAAGCATGTGAAATAATGGAGTTCCTTTTGGAATCTTTCCCATAAAGTTTTTCTTTAGGAAAAAGGCAGTGAATACTGGCAACCCCCAGATATCAGAGTCAACAATTCCAGACATAGTATAGAAAGGTAAATCATACCTATTCATAGGATGTGTTATTAATAATGAGTATCCAGGTGGCGTCTCGTAATACCAATTCATTCTCCACCCATAGTGGATTGGGTGACATCCATCTGGAACTGGTAACTCTACCGTTTGTCTTTTATCAACAATCATAACATCGCCATTCCAGGATATGGTTGGCATACCGTTTTCGTTTAGTTCTACGTATAGATCATCCTCAAGAACATAATGGTACCCGCCAGTCAATGCATCAAAGAATGGCATACACATCTTAGTTGCCACCATAGCACCATCAGTACCGATATTGTTTCTTGGCATAAGAGTAATGTCATCATTTGACATATCAAAACGTGACAAGGTTCTGTACCACTCTGGAACATTTTTTACAGCAGGTTTTGGTGCTGTAAGTCTTCCAGAGTGTCCATTAAAACTTGGAAAAAACTTAATTATTTTTTTGCTCAATTATATTCTTTCTTAGATCTAAACTTGTTCTTATATCCATTTACAAAAGTACTACGAAGGTCTATTCTCTGCTTCATGAAATCCTTGGCTGCTTGTGGAGGGTCTATAAGTTCCATCTGCCAGTCTTCTCTTCGAATAGGAATTACTTGAACAAAAGGTGTTCCTTGCCTAATTACACCTTTAAAGTTTTTCTCAATAAGCATAGAGATGTGTCCATCTGTAATAAACTTATCTGTATCAATCATCCCCTCAAAAGCATGAAAAGGCAACTTATCTTTATGAAATGGATTTAAGAACAATGTGCTATATCCTGGATCAGTTTTAACTGCCCAGAATGGCATAATTCTAAAAACATCCTTATGATAAATGTCTTTATCTATTGGGTAGTGGCTATATTGTTCTGGTGCATGTGTTGCCGTTAGGTCTGCACTAAATCCTTTAAGGGCCATAGGGATTGAGAATTCAATCTTATCTGGATTTGTTGCATCGATATAGATGTCACATGGAAATGGGATTATATATCCAGCAGTCATGATATCAAAAATTGGCATACACTTTTTGATGGTACCAGTTGTAGCCCCCATCTTGACAGCCTCAGCCTCATTGACGGCACCTGGCTGTGCTTTATACCAGTCTGGGACAGCCCTACTTGCTGGGAATGGTGGTGGGGCAAACTTTTCAGTTTTTTCACTAAATGGATAAAAACTAATTTTGGGCATTGTAATATTCCTTTACTCTCTCTATCATTATATCATTGCATTCAAAGACCATATCAAACATTGGTTGATTTAGTTTGATTTTCCCAAACTCATTTTGCTCAACCATATGGCTTCCCTGCTTTTTAAAGTTAAACCTAACAAAATCTGGTTCTAAGACTATCGTATCGTTTTTAACGGCAGTATGTTTTGACTCACTTTCCTGTATTAGGAATGGAGAATCTACATCTGGGCGTTCATACCTTACTAAAACATCTGCGTCTATATACCAAGGAACAAAGAATTTAAAAGTTTCTTCCCAGCATACGGGTGGTACCTCAGCCTGATCTTCTGTTTTATAGTACTGCCTCATCCAAAATCTATCTATATTATAAAAATCTTTTGGTCTTTGTTTTAGAAAAAACTGTGCAGAATTACCCTGTCTTAGCCTAACGGTATTACCATCTATAGATACTAGTTCTGGCTTTATATATATTTGCTCTACATATCTGTTGATTGGCTTTATTAAACTATTTTTAGACTGATCAGATAAATATTTATATTCATACCATTTTTGTGGTACCCTCGATTTTTTACACATCTCTGAAAATACTGGATCTTTGGTGGTATACCAAACATAAAAGTCATATTCATCAGCATTATGTAGGATCTGAGGCTTATCCATTTACTTCATCATATCTATTTTAGCCCATTGAGAAGCGGTATATCTAATGCCAGACTCAATAGCGGTAACACCATGAACAAAGTATAGGCTTCCTGGAAATGTTACAAGATCGCCCTTCTTTGGTTTAATCCAATAATCATGTTGTGGGAAATAAAGTTCTCCACGGCCATAGTCATCATTAAGATAAATTAGGATTGACATGTGGCCACTCCATAAATTTTTAAATGTTTTTCTTTGATCTTCGTAGGAGGGGCCTTCATCTCTTGCTGGATCGTTATTAACATAGTGTATATCTAAGATATCAGTGTGTGGATCTAGATATGAGCCAGTAGGGTGAACCATCAGCATGCATGACTTATGCTTTGTCATTGGTTCGTCCCATTGTCTAACGGCTTCAGCAACCATATCCTTGCCAAGTGAGCGCATTTTTTCTTCGTACTTGCCAACTAGAGTGCTTGACTGAAAATCTTTTGCCATGTGTAATGGATAGCAGTGATCTCTTTCTTCACTGACCTCAAAATTTTTTATAAAATCTATGTACTCATCACATTCTGCATCAGATAGGAAGTTATGTGTTACCTTGATATTGTCAATTGCAGTACCATACTTATTTGTAAAATCATCATCAACTTTTATTGACTCTTCCATTTCAAAAAAATATGGAAGTTTCCCATCTTTGTATTTCCCATCTGGAAAAAGGCCTCTTACATTATTCATAGCACTCCTCTTTATAATTATACCACATATGCTATAATCTATTTATGCGGAATGATAGGTTGATTTCACAAGACCAACTAAATGATACAAAGGTTTTTTCTGATAGATGGCATTGGATCTCTACCCTGCCAACTGGAATATCTTTTATGGAGGTTGGGGTAGCAGCGGGAGACTATTCTGAACACATTCTAAAAACACTAAAGCCATCTAGACTTACTCTAATAGACCTATTTGTGCAATCTGACAACACATTGGCAAGACCAGACTTTAAGCAAAGGTACTATGAAGGTCAAAATTATGAATTTGTTAAAAATAGATTTCGTGAAAATCCAAATGTAGAAATAATTCGTGGTAATAGTTTAGGAGTCTTAAAGCAATTAGCAGCAGCCGAGCCAAAATCTTTTGATGTAATATACCTTGATGCTGGACATAAATATGATACATTGCCTATAGATATTACAAACTCCGTAGCCATATTAAAAGATAATGGCATTCTTGCATTAAATGACTATATGGCTTGGGATGAAAATGGTGATCGATATGATGTCATATACGCTGTTAATGAATTTTTAGATAATAATAAAGACTGGTATGTCTATGGTATTGCCTTAGAGCGCAGTATGTATGCAGATATTTATTTGAAAAAGAGAGCCTTCGGTCAGGATTGAACTGACGACCTTCCGCTTACAAGGCGGACGCACTACCACTGTGCTACGAAGGCGTAGCCCCAACGGGAATCGAACCCGTCTTGCCAGATTGAAAATCTGAAGTCCTAACCGATAGACGATGGGGCCTTGGCAGGGACAGTAGGAATCGAACCCACGTCAACGGGTTTGGAAGCCGTTGTGTTACCATTACACTATATCCCAGTGCTCCAAGTAGGATTCGAACCTACAACCTCATGATCCTAAATCATGTGCCTCTACCAGTTGGGCCATTAGAGCGCTTTCCCCCCTGGATTCGAACCAAGATTCTCAGAGCCAAAATCTGATGTCCTACCGTTGGACGAAGGGAAACTATGTTTAATTGTGCGATCACGAAGGGACTTGAACCCTCGACCTCCACCGTGACAGGGTGGCGTTCTAACCAACTGAACTACGTGACCAGGTGTTCGTCCCAGTGAAATATCGTTGAGTGATGCTAGGGACGAACATGTGAGTAGGTGGATTGCCTTTTACCACCATGGCCTAGGGAACAATACCATTAAGTACCGCTTTGAGCCAACCACCAGTTAGATCCGCTAAGACCAGGACGCTAATCCCCTAGTGTGCATTACTCACCCCTTGTTCCCAAAGGGCTTCGTTCTGCCATACTCCAGACTCTTCGTCAAGAATCTGTTTGCTGGCCTGGCAGGTCTCGATCCTGCGACATTTCGATTAACAGTCGAATGTTCTACCAACTGAACTACAGGCCATTACCCTTTTAGTATATCATACCTAGGGCAACTTGTCAATATCTAATTGTTCATTAATAGTAAATACTAATGCTAGTTTATCTCCAGGATGAAGATGAGTTTCTGCAATACCATTTTCAGACCAAGACCAGTCTTTCTCATGCGTCTCAATCATAATAGACCAATATGCATCTGCAGATGGCATATCAAGACATTGTTCTACAAATGCTTTCTTACCTTCTGGCTGAATTTGCTGAGTTGCAGATGGTACATTATTAACTCGACAAACAATTTGATCTCCATACTTGTCAGTTCCAGAGAGGCTGTAGCCTGCTGTCTCTAGTAAAGTAATCGCATCTACCTCTGAGTTAGCAATAGTTAAACATTCTGCAGGCTTATTGTTTCCATAGCCAGAATAATCAACATATACAGTAATACAGTCATTAGATGCTGAGTTGTTACTCACGACATAATTTGCCAATATACCCGCACCCAAAAGCGCTAGGACTATTGACGCAACAACTTTTTTCATTATTTCTCCTTCTATAGTTGTTAGCACCCCCAGTAGGATTCGAACCTACGGCTTACTGCTTAGAAGGCAGTTACTCTTCCGCTGAGTTATGGAGGTATGTGCCCCTGGTTGGATTCGAACCAACGCTTTATAGATTTTAAGTCTACCACCTCTACCGCTGGGTTACAAGGGCGTAGAGCAGGTGGGATTTGAACCCACAATAGACACCTTATAAGAGTGCTGCCAAAACCAGGTTAGGCTACTGCTCTCTGATCTGCTTTTTAATTATACTTTTAACTTGTCTTGAAGTTATCTTTGACGCATCAAATGTTTCCGTATAACCATTTTGTGGCATCTGCTCCTTGGATAAAAATGATTCTTGCTTTAACTTCTTACGAATAGTATACAGCACCTTAGACTCAATGTCAAGTGCTTTTTCTCTGTCTGTAAAATACCAATAGCCAACAAGTTGCCACCCCTTAGATCGGTGAAGAGAATATCGCCTTCCAGTAATATCCCCAACACCGATCTTAGCAGCGTTTAATTCTTTATTGTATATTAAATAAAGTATTGTTGGTTCATGATTCACATGATTATGGTATCACATTTACAAGTTTGCTAAGTGTGATTCCAGAAGTATAGTATGCTGCAACTGCTACTGTTCCTGCAGATGTAGTATTAGGAATTAATCCAAACACTGTTGATTTATAGTTTAAGACAGTTGATGATGCAAAATAATCTGTATTAGCATCAAACTGATACTTGCTGACATAGGTCCCTGCATTATTGACTCCGCCAACAGAAACTGAGTTGGTATCTAAAATACATGCTGGATAGTTTACAGCCTTATTCTTTACGTTACCTGTTGATGCAAAAACTGGAATGCCATAGCCCTTTAGAGTGACAATAAGTTCACGGATAATCTTATCAGCATTTGCCACTCCACCATATGGTGCAGTATTTGTGGATGCTGGGGTGCAGGTCTGTGTGCCATTAAAATATCTAGAAACAGATACCGCAGATACACGATCTTTGTTTGTGATTACCCAACGCAACGCCTCAATAAAAGTACCCGCATTAACATCTGATGTTGGTGATGGTGCTGAGCGCAAACCAATGATGCTGATTGATGGTTGTTGCTTAACTGCAATCTCGACCATCGCAACTCCATGGTTTGTGTTGTCACTTAGTGATGTGGATACCTTGGGTGCAGGCGTACAACTAATAGTGGCAACGCATGCAATCTCCGTATTCTTTGCTCGTGAGTCAAAGTACGAATCTACGATGACAAGTGATTTTGTTTCTGCAGCGCTGACTGGCTGTGAGAGTCCAATGAGTGCGAGTACTGCAACTGATCCTGCGATTATTTTTTTCATTTTATTCTTTCTACTAGATGATTATTTTAATAACATGCTGGCATGGGTCTCCGCCGTCTTCCCATTCCTGCTCTTCTTCTTCTGTCATGTATGGATCACCATCATGAGTATTGCAAAATGGTTCAGTTACCCAGCCTTGCTCAATACCTTTGAGAAGCCAGTCTCCAAACTCTGTGTCGTTGTCTATCATAATTTAAGTATACACCTATAGGCTGACAATGTCAATTGGGCCTTGGCAACTTGTTGAAAATTTAATTGCTGCGCTAACTGCTTTTTGAACACGCTTACGTGTATCCTTTAACCCCTCAGTTGCGTGCATTGCTCCATACGCATAGTCTGATCCAGATCCCATTGCGATATAGTCATGCATATACTGATTCAAAGACATGTCTACAGCATTATGCTCATAGATTTTTCCACGAATAGCAATAAGTAATCCAAAATCAGAATCATTAGATACGTCTACCCACCAATTTTCGTAGAATACACGAAGAGCAATCAGAAAGTCTGTATACATAAACTTATCTAAGTCATCACCTTTTGGTGTAGGTGGTTTAAAATTATATTTCATCCTATCGCCATCCATGGAGCCACAATATCCAAATAGGTATTCTCCATGTTTCCAAACTTTTGGACTGGTCAATGACATGATAAGATTAGTCTCTGAGGCACCTCTGTCCCCTGCCATATAGATGTTATCGTCTTTACGGGCTACAACAATACAAGTCACAACAGACCCCCTCTAGGATAGATATCTAGTATACCAGATCCTAAAAGGGGCTGTCAAATATGCTCAAAAACATATTATTATGCTGTTTTTGATGCTTTTCTCCGTGTTTCTACTGCTGCATCCTGCACAGTTACTGCATTTTTATCTGTGGTAGAAAATGCTGCATTGATTTCATCTCTTGTGAGTTTACCGTCATCCATAAATGCACGAGCCAACTTCTCAACTACTACTGCTACTGCACTAAGTCCAGCAACTGTCATAGCCTTTGCTACTGAGATACCCGCTACCGCACCTGCGCCAATGACTGCCAAAGCATTCGCTGCGAAGACTGCTACTATACGCATAAGGATATTCCAAATATTCTTTACTCCGTTCATAGTTAGTCCTCCTCTCTATTTCTTATTGGATAAGTTAATATCCAAGTAATTGTTGTAAGAACAATTCCATAACCAACAACTGTCTTGGCACTACCGTCCAAAACAACCCAGGCGATAAACATGCCCAGGAGGGTCCACTGTTGATCTAGGAGATCTTTTAATAGTTTTACCATCTTGCATTCCTCCTTGTACCACCTGAGTTTGTTCCACCAGAAGGAGCACTGCCACCTGTGCCTCCGCCTGCAGGAGTACTACCTCCAGTAGCAAGTCCAACAGCATTCAGTGCTGCTCCCGCTGCTACGACTGTTGCTACAACCATATTGGTTGCTTCTTCTCTTTCTTCTGGAGACATGTCTGCTCCAATGCTTCCAAGGGCTGCTAGTGCTGCTCCTGGATCTGTAAACAATTCTTCTACCAGTGCTGCTGGGTTAGATACAAGTTCAACCTGTGCAGCAACTTCTGCTGTAATAACAACTGGATTTCCACTTTCATCAACTCGTGTTTCAACTGGTGTTTCTGGTGGTAAGTCTGAATATGAAATTCCAGACGCAACAATTGCTGCTGCGGTGATCGCTTCTCCTGGTTGTAGATTTTGTACTAAATTTTCTACGACCTTTTCTTTTTGTTCTTCAGTCAACTTGCCATCTTCAGCAGCCTTTTTTAAGGCTTCTTCTTCTGCCTTGGCTTCTGCTGCTTTCTTTGCTTCTTCTTCGGCCTTTATTTTGGCTTCAGCCTCTGCCTTAGCCTTAGCCTCTTCTTGTGCTAATCTCTCTGCTTCAGCCTTTGCCTCCGCTTCAGCCTTTGCTGCTGCCTCAGCCTCTGCTGCTAAACGATCTGCCTCTGCTTTAGCCTCTGCATCCGCTTTTGCTTTTGCCTCTTCTTCAGCCTTCCTTGCAGCCTCTTCAGCAGCAACTCGTTCTGCTTCTAATCTTTTTGCTTCTTCTTCTGCTGCTATTCTTTCAGCCTCTAATCTTTTGGCTTCTTGTTCTGCAGCGATTCGTTCTGCTTCAGCCTTTGCTGCTGCCTCTGCTGCTGCTTTTGCTTCTGCTGCTAATCTTGCCTGCTCTGCAGCAATTCTTGCTTGTTCTGCCTCATATGCTTGCTGTGCAGCAATTCTTGCAGCCTCTGCTGCGATGGCTGCTTGTCTAGCAATTTCTGCTTGTCTTGCTTCCTCTGCAATCCTTGCTCTTTCTGCTTCTTCTGCAGCAAGTGTTGAAATAACTACCGTCTGTGCTTCTGTAACATTGTTATTCATAGTTGTTACTGCTACTGAAACAGCAATAACTGCTGCATCTAAATTATTTTCTGCCACTGCAAGATTTTCTTCTGCCTCAACTAAATCTGCTTCAGCAGTTTCAAGATCTGCTTCAAGGACATCGAGTGTTGTCTGTGCGACCTGAAGATTTGTTTGTGCAACCTGAAGTGTTTGGATTTGCTCTTGAGTAGCACTTGTTGTGCTAAATTCTGATGCTGGAATTATTTCCCAACCAGACCCTGTATAACGCATTAAAGCGACGTTTGCTCCGCCACCATTTTCGTAATACCACATCTCAAATTCTTTTGCTAATCCAGCAGTAGTGGCAACATCAGCAGTTGATCCACCTCCACCTTTGTCAAACCAATCATCAATAACTAGTTGTCCATCAAGATATAGCCTTACCCCATCATCTGCTGGTGCGGTGATATATTGTGTTCCCGTGTATTGTGGTGTCCAAAGACCCTGCCACTTTACCTGAAAATCTTCTGGTATGGTATTTGCTGGGCCACCGCTACCCCATTGCTCATTAATTCCATTGGTGTCTGTTGTCACGGACTTTACAACACCAGCGCCCATTGGTGGAGCATTATTATATCCAGTATCTTGATAAACTGTCATTGTAAGTCCAGGGCTTGTATTAGCATTTACTATTGCTGTGGCAGAATCTACCACTGAAGTTTTATCTTCTACTACCGCAACCTGAGACTCTACTGCTACTTCGGCTACTGCTACATTTTCTACCGCTTCCACTACCGTTGCCGTTGCTGATTCAACTTCTGCAGATGCAGAAATGGCACTCTCTACGGCTGCCTGAGCCTGATTGATAGATGTTTGTGCCTGATTAATTGTTGCTGTGATGGTTTCTGTAGGCTGATCTATCTCAGTAGAACTTTCCTGAACTTGACTAAGTGTATTTTCAGCCTGAGTGATCGATGTTTGGGCTGATTCAATAATTGTTGATGGTACTAAAACTGTGACTGTAGATGTATCTGAAGGGGCTGGTGCTGGAGATACTTGAACAGTAGACTCTTCTGCATGTGACGAATTAACTGGCCCAAATAATAGCCATAAAATTAGGATTGAACCTGCGGTCCACGCTTGTATTAATCGTCTTTTTATTTCCTTTTCTCCTTGGCAAACATTGTTTGCAGGACTATTATATCAAATTATTATACAAAAAAGAAAAGGGAGCCAGTTTCCTGACCCCCTAAACTTTTAAGTATTACTTACTTAAGTGTGGCAACCTTAGACTTTGGATGAGCCTTGTTCCACTTAGCAGCAAGGGCATTAAATGCCTTCTTTACTGCAGCAAGTGCTGCTGCATTGTCTGCATTAGCCTTAGCAAGTGAAGCATTTGCAGTTGCAAGATCTGCAATAGCCTTAGCAGTTTCTGCCTTAGCCTTTGCTAGTTCAGCATCAGCAAGTGCCTTTGCATCGGCAAGTGCCTTTGTATTAGCAGCACGCTCAGCAAGAAGTTGTGCAGTTAGTGTAGCAACCTCTGCGTTCTTTGCAGCAAGTTCTGCAGCAAGATCACGAACAGTTGCAGTCTTAACAATAACACCAAGTGGTGCAGTTAGACCAGTTACTGCTGTTGCAACTGTAGCAGTAGCAACAAATGTTACTGTACCAGATGCAGGAAGTGTTACATCCTGTGTCTTTGTACCAAGTGTTGCGGTTGCTGTATCAGTTGTAAGTGCATAGGTTGTTGATGCAGATGGTGTAATGTACTGAAGGCTAATTGAAGCCCCGCCCTTTACGTTACCAAATACGTCATAACCAGTTACCTTTGGTGATACAACAGTTCCAGCAGCACCAGAACCTGGTGCATCGAGAGCGATTGTATTAAGAGCACCAGCGGTACCATTAAAGTAGTATGTAGTTACATTTCCACCGATTGTAACAGCAACAGTTCCCTGAGCAGTTGTAGTTGTGAAAACGTATAGATCAGCAGTTGTTCCAGTACCAGTTGCGACTGATGCTGATGCTGCACCTGCAGTAGCGACTACTGGTGCTGCTGATGTAGCAAGAGCGGTTACGATCTTACCGTTAGTAGCGACAGCAGAAATAGTAGTTCCTGTGTCGAGACCTGTGATTGCAATCTTAAGTGCATCAGCAGAGTCTACAGAGTTGTCTGCAGGTACTGGCAGTGCAATAGATGTTGCTGCTGTCGTACCCGCTGTTGCTGGCGCTGAGCCGTTAACAGTTAGAGTCGTAGCGACTGCAGCACTTGCAGGTGTTGCAACAAGTGTGCCCATGGCAATGGCTGCAACCATGCCAAGAGCGAGTTTCTTAAATGAATTCATTCATTCCTCTTTTCGTTATAGTAAATTGAATCTATCCAGATAATCTTTTACATCATCGGGCATAGGTTTATATTGTATCACATTCCGACTTTCCATGTCAAATTGGGGCGTCTTAGGCCTATCTCGGAATGTATGAACCTCAACTTCAAGGTTCAAATCTCGTGGGGTGTGACTTATAGCACCAAAAATAGATCCACAAACTGCGTCTGCAAGGTCTTTAGATTTCTTTCTTGGGTGGTCAACCTTATCATTTTTCATGATCTTTAGTTCTGTTAATTCTTCAAATAGTAACTCGATAGATGGCATTACTAATCTTTCCTCATACACTAGCATAGCCATATCCTCATAGTGCTTTTTAGCAACAGAAACAGTATCTGTTCTCATACCAACTGCTTGCAATTCATTTTGAATATCGAATGACTGCCAGCGGTCAAAGGATACAAGTCCGATATTAAATCCAATACGTCTTAGGTTCTGAATCCATTGTTTGACTTCTGAAAGATTTACTGGACCCTCGACTTTAGGCTCCCACCAAACGACTGCATCGACAACAACAATTGGTGCAACCTGTTCGTAGTTATTAATGACTTGAACATTGACCCACTTATCTACGTGTGCAATTGCAACAGCACACTTGTCATGCTTCTGTGCAAGGTCAGCATGGACGTAATAAATCTTATCTGGGTCTGGTTTAAAGTTTTCTTCAAATCTTTTAAAGTTATCGATAGGATTTCTAATACTCATACATGATCTAACTTTTTCTGCCTGCTTAAAAAATGCATCTGAAGCATATGTTGGCACACAGGCAAAGCGCTGCATTGCATCACCTAGGTCAGTCAAAAAAGCAATCTTAAAGTCATCGATCTTACGTGTAGGGTTTACCTCCCACGTAGGTCTTTTAAGAGCAAATACGCCTGGATACTTGTACGACTTAATGTAGTCCTCAGACCACTCAATTGTAAGTTGGTTATCTGGGTCTGTTTCTGGAAGCAGTGGATTAATAATAAATGTATGCGTCTTATCAACTATTTCTTTGTCTACTACTACTTCGTCATATCTAGTAGAAATAAAGTCACCCTGATATCTTGGGAACGATAGCAGCACAACCTTTCCAAGATCTGGGAAACGAGAGTCTACAGATGCACGGAAAGCCTTATAGATATTATCAGCAGTTTTACCTTGATCATTACCAGTTCCAATTTCCTGAGCAAAACCAGAAATCTCATCAAGTACTGCCATCATAAGGTTCAAACCCTCATGCGACTCACGCTCTGAGTGACCAGAGTAAACTGTAATAGACTTGTCAAACTCAATAGAGTCTGCCTTAGCATTAAACTTTCCTGCAAACCAAGGTGACTTTTCAATCTTTGTTTTAAAACCTTTAAAGAAAACATTCTTGGCCTGTTGAGCGTTAATAGCAACGTTAATAATATCTATGGCATCGCCACTGGGCTTACCGTAATATCTTGCTGGGTCCTTAAGGCATAGTAACTTATACACAATGTAGCAACAAGCAACAGTAGAAGTAAAATCTTTTCCACTACCCTTGCCAAGTTGTAGGATAATTTCATTCTTTGTATATTTTTCAAAATATCTTGCGCCCTCTGTTTCACCAAATATAGTTTGCAGATCTTCTTTTCTATACACCTGACTCATGGCTTCTACAATATCGTATTGTATGTTGGAAAGCCCTGGCTGATCGAGAAATTCTGGAGACTCTACAAATGTTTTTGCATCGACTGGCAGTTCTTCAAAATGGCTATCAGTTAATGCTTTAAGAAAATCATCGAACATCTGATGTCACAACCGTAATTACTTCTTGCTCTTTTGCTGCTGCCGAAAGTCTACGCATAATTTCATCTCGAATTTGCGGGTATTCCGATGCAATATCTCTTAGAATTCCCATCAAGATTTCCTGACGTCGTTCAATCTCGACCATCTCTTCTGCAAGTTCTTTGTTCTCTAATAGACCTGCCTTTTGAAGCATATCAATTCTCTTTGCCTCAATATCCATCACAAGTTTGATACCGCCAGTTTTAGCGCCAAGGTTGTTAGTTAGTGTTGCCTCATCGATAACTTCATAGGACTTTGCAATCAATTTGTTGTAGTGAGCATCAGCGGAAGCCAAGGCTTCTTTAGCACGTGCACGAATAGCGTCGTTTGCAGACGCCATAACTTTCCACTCATTGATTAATGTAACGACACGTGTTCGTGGAATAGATAAATCTTTTGAAATCTTGGTAGGATCATTTCCCTTGAGGTAGTGCTCTACGACACGATTAACCTCGTCTAAATGTTCTACAATGTCATCCTCTGTCGACACGTTTCCTCCTCTTAGGAATTCTCTTAACCTTCTCAACAGCAAAAGATCTAAATCTTGAGACAATTCCTCGCTCTATCTCAAAACAGTCGACCCAAGTGCTGCCAGTCCTGGGATCTGTGACCAATGCATCAAATTTAAATTTTGATCCACGCTCACCATCAATCTTAATTATATCACCTCTGGCGATGATAAAGTTGCCAACTTGCAACTCATATACTCGATTAAATGGGCTGACGCTAGTTGGCGTCTTTAACTTCCTTGCCATGACTTCCTTCTAGTCTACTGATCTCATCTTGGATATAAAATATTGCCTTCTGCAAATCTTCAATTTGCTTCTTGTCATCTTTAAGTCCTGCTCTCCACAGATATTTAAATGCATTTCCTATATTAAAATTTCTGTGTCTTGTAATCTGAATACACTCAACCCCCGATGGGTCTGAGGTGTAGTGTGCTGGATGATTTACTTGATCCACTGTAATATTAAATTTATCAGTCATCGTCTGCTCTTTCTTAGTCCGAACTTGGCAAGATATACATAGATAGTCTCCATGCTTGTTCCACATTCAGTCGCAATCTCTTGTGGGGTTTTCTTATCCATCAAGAATCTTTTACGCAACCATGCTTCATTAGTATATAGTTTAGCAGCCATAGTATTATTTGTCAACTCCTATTGCTTTATTCCAGTTATGAATAGCCCAGTGACCAATGCCACAGGCATCAGCGACATCGTTATCAACGATAGTCCTATCATAAATAACATCTATTAATCTCATGGTTCTTTCTTTTCTAAAGTTGCGTTCATAAGTTTTATACCATGAGTCTGACTTTCCAGGGTTTTTAGCCCTTAGAGCAAACTGCTCATCTTTTGTAAGTTTCTTATTACCTATGTAGTTTTGCCATGTGATTGGTGATACCTTACCTATGATCTTTGTACCCGCCTGTCCTGCAGCACCTAGAATTGCTCCTTGAACTAATGCAAGATCAGCAGCAGTCTTAGGACTATTCATAAAGACTGTGTGCTCGATCACAATAGCCTCAAACCCACCATAGAAGTCTAAGAAGGCCTTAACCTTTTTCCCAGCATCCATGACTTTTTCATAAATGTCATTACCCTCAAACTTTATTTTACCAACGGTGCCCAACGCTTTTTGTTGAGTATCAAACAAGGCGAATGCAAGACTGTTAGTACTAGCATCAATAGCGCATATTACTTTTGGCTCATTCTTTTCCATTTGATAACCTTTTTAAATCTTTTAATGCCTTTGCAACATCACCAGGATTAATCTGGCACTGATAGCAAATTTGATCATCGTTATAAATAGACAAGGGGGAGGCACAATTTTTACAATTGCGCTCCTTGCCTTTTCTATTTTGACGACGTGTCTGCATGTATCGTGCTGCAATCTTTTCTTTAGTAGCAGCATCTCTACATTCAGCAGAGCAGTAAATCTGATATGTTACAGAATTATCGAAAGCGTGATCGCACCAACTACAATGTTTCATTCCCTAGCAACTCCAACGGTTTAATCTTCACGACACCCGTCTCTGCTGCCAAGCATGTCTTTTGAATTGGACAATTCTTACAGATCTTAGAATTAGATCTATATGTCTTCTGTGGCAAGGTTCTATCTGTCCATGCCTTTCTGACCTCACGCATCCAATCAAATGCTTGTTCTACCCACCCTATGTAATCGCTGTTTATTTCTACTGGAAAAGTCAGTAGTTCGTGGTTGTTCTTATTCTCATACACTAAGACACCACGAGTTTTTCTGAGTATCTTCATGTAAATCAGCAACTGCATCATGTGACCAGCCTTTGGTTTACCGCTTGTTTTTCTATACTCAAAACCTTCGTTTGGCATTGTTTTAATTTCTGCCAGTAGTTCTTCGCCATTCCAATTAAGCATTGTATCTCCATAACCAAAGATTGGTGGATCATTATGCGTAATCTTGAACTCAGACTCTTTCGCAATGCCTGCATTAGCCATTGCCTCTTGAATTCTTCCGTGTGCAAGCGTACCATTCGTTCTGTTGGCAACACCATATGCATCAGAGTTATCCTCAAATTCTGCACCATCGAATGCTAAATACCAATATCTAGCACACTCTCCGTGGTTCCACGTCAGAGTAGATGGAGCAAATGTTTTCTTTTGCGTATGCTTTGGGAGATTCTTGACTGTATAGCCATTGTTGATTGCTTCAATAAGTCCATCGACAAATGATGGGCCTCTCTTTGCAGTATCCTCTTTTAGCATAACTTGCTGTAATAAATTTTTTGCCATAATAAAGTTAGCGAGTAATATACTTAAGGGCAGCGACTAGGTTATTAACCGATTCCGCAGCAGTAAAGTAAATATTCTTCTTCGCCCTGTCTCCTTTGTCTACGTTGGCCATCCAGGTTGCCCTGAATGACATTTTGGCAGCGATTGCCTGCAATCTAACTATTTCAACTGTAGCGACATTTAGAGGGATGTCTGGCTTGATAATCAGTTTTGCTATTGTTGTTAGTGCTGTTGTTAACTCGTCATCCTGCATGTAGTCTGCTATTTCAGATAATCCGTTAATCATCTCTAGTGTATTTTGTTGTTGTTCCATTATACTACATTGATCCTATCTCTATACCGTCTTTTAAACCTTCATCGTTCCATAGATTAAATGCAGAAATCATATCTGGTCTTGCGTGCAATGTATTCAAATACTTGGTGCGAACATCTGTATGCTTTTCTGGGTCTAGCGGATTATCTTCTCCAGTAAATCTATAATTAGTAGTTGGGCAATAGTCCATACTAATTATCTCACAAAACTCGTCTTTTTCAAACTTTCTTTTTGGTCTCCAGTGAATCTGGTTTACAGCACTAAAAACAATTGCCTGACCTGGTCTCAATGAGTAGCGAGTAAACTTTGATGGGTCATCGATGTCACTTACATATAGGTCCCAGAAGATATTTGTATCTAGGCAGTAGTTAACTGTAACTAGGTTTTCGTCAGCATCTAGGTGTGGTGGTAATGATGGACTATTGTCTCCGTATCCCCACTGCTTGTCATAATCAATATAGTTATAGTGACACAGTGCGATATCCCCATCATAAACTGGCTTTGCTACAGCATCAAGTTTTTCCTCAAGATGCTTTGGCATTTCAAACTCAATAAGCATGCGTGACATATTTCTTGGAATCTTTGGCTGATATCTGCTTCTAAATTCAGACTGGTGGATATGTCCATCCTCTACTCTATCTGCAATGACAAATGGTTCGAGTTTTCTGTTTTCCTCAATGAGTGCCCGTAATTCCTTGATATCATCTTGTGAGAATAGATCGTCAACATAGAATGGCAATTGCTTTTTATATTTGGCAGAGCCTGTAAGATATTCGTGCATTATCCAATATCCTCATTGGTAAATCCTCCATTTTGAAGGAATTCTGCTTTATACTTTGCTGCTCTATCTCTAATTGCTTTGTTCTCTTCCTCAGTCTTTGGTGGCAATGCTGGATCTGAGAAGTGAAAAAACACCATCTCAACAAACTCATTATCCTTAAACTCCTGTGGCTTTCTCCAGTGAATCTGGTGAGTTCCTGAGAATGTTGCTGCCTGATTGTTCTTTAGGGTTAATTCAATATTTGGCTCAGCGATAATAGGCCAATCAACATTTGCATTTAGTTGGTAGTCAAATGTAAAGCGTGGCTCTGGGAATGTTTCATCGTAGTGTGGGAACAGTGATGGTCTGTAGTGGTATAAGCCACAGTTGCTTGTTACGTTTGCATAACGTGCATGGCAATACTCTGTCAGGACTAAAGTCTGACTACCAGTAATCTCTTTCGCATAGTTAGTTACCTTCTCGACAATGCTGTCTGGCAACTGGATAAATGTATTTGCTTGGCTATGCACCTTGACAAATGCCCCGCCACTATTGTTTGACATTGCCTGCCAAATCTGATTAATCTCATCCTGAGTAAAAACATTTTCGATTACTCTGTTTGGTGTATTACTGTAGTTCATTGAACTTCCTATCTACTGGTCTTGGAGTATCTTCTAACTGGTAGAAGTCTCTTAGGTATCTTGATCGTTGGGTAATTGAATCTGAGTGATGAGGCTCAAACCCTCTACCGTCTTTAAATTCTAGGTTAAAGAATATCATATCGACTCTTGCATGTGGTCCTATGTCCTTGGGTTCTCTCCAATGCACCTGGTTTGTTCCAGAAAAGATTATTCCCTGATTGTTCTTCAGCACATACTCTGTGTCCTCAATCACAATTGCCCAGTCTGTATCTGCACGTAATTGTACATCCATTAAGAATCTAGGCTTCTCTCTTTTATCTGCATGCGGGAATAGTTTTGTCTTATACCCAAACTCTTCGCTGTATCTTGCAAAAGAATAATCTCCACGTAATTCGAGGTCTCCATCTACAACATCTAAAATAATGTCAGAAATTCTTGCCTCAATATCACCACGAAAATGTGTTGAGAACCATGATGCCTGGCCACCCCATGGCGCAACCTTAACCTTGTCCAATGGCTCATTATTTATAGTATTATAAATATGATTAATCTGCTCTTCTGTAAAGACATTATCAACAATAATTGGATTGAAGTCTTGATGTTCTACAAAACCAGTTCTATCAACTACTTCTTGATAACCACTTTTTCTAGATAAAGGCTTTTGTTCTATCATAATTCTATTATACCATCTTCCACAAATTGCTCTATGATATCGAACTCAGTAATCATTAGTCTAACCTTTTGATTTCCTTCTCCAAGGACAACAAGAATTGCTGGATCGTTGCCATTCCTAATTGCATCAGTAACTGCTTTAGCCCATACATCCTTATTTAAGGTAAAAGACTTTGAGCATTCTTTAAAATCAACAGTGAAGTTTTGCCAAGTGGCATCGCCCTTCTTGGTATTCCTACCAGAATTCTTATGCTGCTTAGCATTAATCCTCTTGCTCTCGGTCTTCTCGCTCATAATCTCTCTTCTTCTTTGCAAACTTTACAGTTGAAATATGTCTATCTGGACACATCCATGTAGCCTCTTTAGTAGAAGCATAAAGCCTTAAAGTCTTGACCTCTACCTTACATGTGTGGCAAATAAACTGACCTTCATACACAGTGTATTTAGCCATTTAGTTTTGCCTTAATTGAGTCCTGAAGATCTAGGTCTTCTCTTACACGATTAACAAATGCTTCTCTACCCTGGACTTTAGTGCCATCTGGTAGCAGATACCAGGCCCCCGTACGCTCTACGATGCCAAGAAGTTCAGCAGTATCAACCATATCGCCGATAGAGTCAATCCCAACACTATCGCCTCTAAAATAGAAATCATACTCAGCAGACTGAAAAGCAGGAGAAGTTTTTGAAAACTGTAACTCCCATCGTACCTTTCGGCCAATCTTCTCTTCAATAATCTTGTCATTAACATGGATCTTCCCCTTTATGGCTTGGTTGTCTGACTCTGACGAAAATAGTTTAATAACTGTTGAGGAATAGAACTTAGTAGCCTGGCCACCAGTAGGCTGCTGACTAGTATACATAGCACTAATATTATTGCGAGACTGAGAAATAAGAACAAGCAGAGTAGGCTTAACTTTATTATTAGCATAGTTAAGCATCTTCCAAGCATTGCTAAAGTCTCTCGACTCCGCACCAATCTGCTTTGTGTTTTCAAGTTGCTTAAGTTCATCTGAATCCTTCTCAAAATAGATTGCAGGTAGTAGTGATGTAATCGAGTCAACTACAATCAAGTCTACCCCAGCCTCCATCAATTGTACACCCACATCTACCATCTCATTAATTGTGCGTGCCTGAGAAACAATTAACTTAGAAGTATCTACGCCAAGCCTGCTTGCCCAGTCCTGATCATACGACATCTCAGCATCAATCCAAGCACAAATCTTTCCCTCTTGTTGGGCAAGACCAATCATTTGAAGACACAGAGATGACTTAGCAGAAGACTTAGAACCCCATACAAGGACCTGGCGTCCATATGGTAGTCCTCCACCTAGTGCACGGTTAAGCCCAAAACTTGGTGTTGGTGCAAACTCTGTCTTTGGCACTGCATCTCCAACCAAAATATTTTTACGCAACTTTGGGTTAAGTTGTGCTAGTACATCTTCTACTGTCATTGTCATTATGCTAGTTCCTCTGCTAACTTGTTTAATTTGTCAATCTTAAATCCAGACCAGACATCGCTGTCGGTCTCTACAATTGGTGCTGCCTTAAAGCCCATCTCAATGAAACGCTTCAAAGATTCTTGATCATCTACAAAACTAATTGTTTCATATTCAATGCCAACCTTATCTAGAAATCTTTTTGTCTGCTCACACTGTGTGCAATTAGGGTTAGTGTATACCTTAACCATTAGAACCTTACCCCATGTTTTTCTGGACGTGTCTTGTTAAATTGAGTCTTTCTGTCCATAGCATAGTCAAGAGAGATCTTTGTATACCCTGCCTCAACCATACCAGCATAAAGATCTAGGGTTCTAATAATAATATCCGCAAATTCTTTAGCGATTTCTTCTTCCCCCTTGTCTTTGCGTACTGCCTCCATTACTTCTGTAACCTCTGAAACGATCATCATACATTGCTTTGCAACAAAGATATCGTCAATCTCCTCTGGCCAGAAGCCTTTTTCAACTGCTGTAGTGTGTAACTGTTCTGCTAGTTCATCAAACATTTAGTATATCCTCCAAGATAACTGTTCCATCTTTTGTTTTTCCAAAAGAAAATTTATATGCATTGCCCTCTTGTATTTTCATGTATGCCTTAGCAAATGCTGTTGGGAAAACTGTCACAGAGTGCAAGTCTCTAGATGCATCCGCAAGTGTTAGCGTTCCCATCTTCTTCCCCGCTTTTGTAATACGTGGCTTAAATGATACCACAAACATCTCTTCATCCTTATAGGGTAGCATTCTGTAGTTTAAGAATTTAATAAGAGCACTTTCAGAAGTTTTAATATCATCAGATGGTATAGCAGCAACAATACGATTATCAGATGCTAAAACAATATATGTTCTTCCTGGTTCAATAGTCGTTTGCTCATCATCAAAGATTCCAATGCTACCAGTCTTATCAAGGATCTCAACTCTAGACCATCCAGTACCTCTCTTGATACCCTTGACCATACCCATAAGAATAAAGGACCCCTTTTCCTCAAACTCATCTACCTCGTTGATAAAGGCATGATAGTGTGACGGAACCACTGTATTGAACTCTGGTAAACCTAGATACTCGTAGAGGTTCTCTCTAATCTCTTCGTCATTTCTTGGATTGTCTGGGAATGTCGCTGCGCCAATAACTCGTAATGATTGAAGAGCACGACTGTTAACTCCGTTTCCCTTAGTAAAAGTAAACTCTTCAAGTTCTTTATACGAATTAAAAGGCCTAGCAGCAAGATATCGCTCTGCAATCTTGTCGGAAATAAACTTAATAGCCGAAAGACCAAAACGAATACCCTTTCCCTCAATCTTAAAGTCGATATCCGAGTCGTTAATGTGAGGTAACTTAACGCTAATGCCCATTCTCTTTGCTTCAATAAGATATTCAGTCCTTGCATCTTTGTCCTTCTCATTCTTTAATAGTGAGTACATAAATTCAATTGGGTAATGATACTTAAGCCATGCTGTCCAATATGATAGTGTAGAGTAAGCCACTGCGTGCGACTTATTGAATGAGTACCCTGCGTGAGCCTCAAAGTCATGCCACAAGTCTTTTGCTAGGTTTGGAGAAATAAATCTTGATGCTCCAGTAACGAACTTATCTCTAAACTGGTCAAATTCCTTAGCATCTTTCTTCTTACCAATGATCTTTCGAACCTTGTCAGCCTCAGCCATTGTCATACCGCCTAATTCCACACAAGCCTGCATGACCTGCTCCTGATAAAGAATACAGCCGTATGTTTCTTCCGTAAAGGTTTTTAAAACTTGGTGGGTATATCCAATATTCTGACGACCATGCTTACGCTCAATATAGTCCTTACCAATAGTATTGGCAGCACCTGGACGGACAAGAGCGTTTGATGCAGCAAGTTCTGCTAAGTTCTTAACACCCATCTTAATGAGTAGATTGGTGTAAGGAGTTGCTTCACACTGGAACACGCCCTTGGTATAGCCATCTGAAAGCATTTGATAAACATTCTTATCGTCCATATCAACCTTAAGTAGGTCAATCTTTTTGCCTTCTCGCTCTTCAATAATAGTAAGTGTGTCTTTCAAAACACTTAGAGTTTTAAGTCCAAGTGCGTCGATTTTGATGAGACCAATTTTCTCAGCCTCTTCCATATCCACTGCCACGACAGGAATACGATCATCGCTACCAGGAGAAGTACGTGTCTCCATCGGTGCGTATTTAAAAATAGGATTTTTACTAGTGACAACGCCAGCAGCGTGAATACCAGTACCTCTAATACGACCACGTAATTGTTCACCATAAATTTCTACCTCTGGATATTTCTCACGGAATTCCCGTGTTGTTTTAGATGTGCAATACTCGTCCCATGTGTCTACAAGTTTTAGAACCTTATTAACATCTGACAAAGGAATGTTGAGTACACGAGCAATATCTCGTACAACGCCCTTATCTTTAAATGAAAGAAAAGTAGCGATAGATGCGACATGCTTGTACTGACGAACTAGATAATCCTTAACTTCTTCACGACGAGAGTCCTGAATATCTGTATCAATATCTGGGAAGTCATTACGCTCTGGATTAATAAATCGGAAGAACAATAGACCATGTTTAATTGGATCAATATCTGTAATTCCTAGGGCATAGCAAAGTAATGAACCTGCTGCAGAACCACGTCCTGGCCCCACCATAATTCCTTCCTTCTTTGCCCATGCAATCATGGAGCGTACTACAAGGAAGTATGGGCCAAAGTTTTTATCTCCAATAACCTTTAATTCTTCGTCAAGTCTGTCTAGGTATTCTTTAGACTCAAGCCCACGCTCTTGAAGACCAGCAAGTGCTAAGTCACGAAGTTCTTTATCTGGGTTTTGATACTGAACTGGCAACAAGTCTAAATGATCTTTAATGTCATAATCTTTTACCTTGTCAGCAATCTCTAGTGTATTAGCATAAATATCTTCTCTGTCGATACCCTGCTTTTCCATAGCAGCCTTCATTTGCTCATATGAAAGAAGGTGGATGTCAAACTTATTAAATGACATTTGTCGGTCTGCACCATACAAGTAGTCTAGACGGTCCATCATATTTGTATGCTTCAAAGACTTTTCATAAGTTGTATCCTTAACAGTTTTATTACTGTAAGTATTCATAATCAACTTTAGTTCTTGAATTTCTTTTTGGGACTCATCTACGTGGTGACAATCTGGTGTGACCACAGCCTTAATCTTAAATTCATCTGCTAACTCTAGAAGTGTCTTGTTGATTTCTGCAGAGTTATGTGGCATTACTTCGACATAATAGTCATCACCAAATACTCTTTTGAACCACTCTAGGTGCTTCTTTGCTGTCGCAAGTTCTCCGTGCTCAATCGCCTTAGCGAGAACACCGCTTGGACAGGCAGAAGTGACGATTAGTCCTTCAGAATACTTCTCAAGTACTTCAAAGTCAATTCTGGGCTTCTTGAAAAAACCTTCTGTCCAAGCGATCTCGTTTAACTTATTAAGGTTCTCCAGACCTTTTTTATTCTTGGCTAGGATAACAATGTGATTATAAACCATATCGAGTGGTTCTGTGCGATCATTTTTATCACGTCTATCAAAACGATCCTCACACATATATCCTTCAACGCCAAGAATTGGCTTAATACCCTTTGATCGTGCCTCACGATACATTTCACGGTGCCCTGAAAGAGAACCATGGTCTGTAATCGCTATTGCTGGCATCCCAAGTGAAAGTGCACGATCTACGTACTCCTGTGGAGTCGCTATGCCATCGTAAAGTGAGTAGTGGGTATGAACGTGTAAGCCTACGTAACTCATCGATTACCAGTCAAGATTATTGCTAGTAACGGATGGAGTGTCAAACCCAAAGTAGAATGCTTCCTGCTCTGGGTATGGAACTTCACGAACAACCTTTTCTAGGTTGTGGAACTCATGGTCGCCCCAAGTGAATGGCTCAGTGTCTGGCTTGGTTGGAAGAAGTGTGTAGTTGGTTTCAGTTGATGTACCATTACGCTTTAACTTCCACTCAAGGTTCGATACTGAACCTGTTTCAAGTGCGTACTCACGAATTGTGTTGAATGCTGATTGCTTGCTGATTCCCTGTGACCAAACAGCAATGTATGGTGACTCCTCAAGTCCATCGTCAACAAGAACGTTGCAATAGAAACGAAGTCGTGCTCTCCAACCAGCCTTTGGCTCCTTCTTTGCCATTTCACAACCAAAGCAACGACCTTCGGTTTCCATGGTGCAAGCAGCCTTGCGCTTGTAATCTTTTGGATTTGTGTGTTCTGCAATAACTACTGACAGACCACGTGATTCATTGTAGTGTGCTGAGTCCTGATCTAGTTCCTCAACAAAACGGATCTTCGCTGACTGACCATCTGCCAACTTAACCCAACGTACCTTTTGCCCAGTTCCTTCGAACTTTGGCTTGTCTAGCAATGCGCTGATGTCTTTTAGACCTTTAATTACGCTCATGTTTTTCTCCTTGTTTGTATTAGTTTAGCATAGACTGTATTGACTTGTCAAACTGATATTCGAGTTCTTTTATTGACGTGTCATCCATGTCGCCTATATCTTTGTACTGCTTATTCAATTGTATCACAGAAGCACGAGTACCTATTCTTTCTAGGATTCTATTCTTCATGTTTCCGCCTGCCTCATCATTATCGGCAATGATAAGTATATCATTAAAGTATTTTTGAAGCAAGTCTAATTGTGCAGAAGAAACATTGGCACCCAATGTTGCAACTGCTGGAAAACCGCATTGGTCAAGTCGAATTGCATCGAATGATGACTCAACGACATAGACCTTGTTTGCAGTTTTTACTCTATGTAAGTTAAATAAAGTTTTAGATTTTGGAAGTCCTGGTGAATTCTTAAAGTCTTTGCCTTCGATAGATCTTCCTACAAAGCCTACGGCCATACCTTCTGCAGTATGAACTGGCACGACTACCATATCCTGTTTTTCAGAATATCCTAGTAGGAAACGGTTCCAGGATTCTGGTGAAATTTTTCTATATGCGTAATAATTTTTAGCACGCTCTGACTCTAACAAATTGTTATGCAATCTCTTAAGCATTAGTTCGTCAAACTGTACAAAGTCTGGCTTAATGTATAGTGTTTGCAATACATCCTGCTCTAGATTAGACTCAACCTCTTTGCTCTTGATATATCTTACGGCCTCAAAGTACTTACGGCCAGAGGTGTGCATTACAAGTTCTACAAGATCTGCCACCTTTTGGCAGGAGAAGCAGAAAAATGTACCATTGCTCTTATGGACTTCTGCTGCTGGAGTTCTATTATTATTGTGAAATGGGCAAAATACTATAAAGTCTGAATCTACTTCGTTCTCTACAGTTAGTCCTGCACCTGTGATAACTCTTTTGATTTGCTCTTTTGTGTAGATATTACTCTCGTTCCGTCTAATCCGTGTATCCATTGTGCCTGCTTCTTTCCTACGTATACTCCATGTACTGTTAATTCAAATTCAAAGAAATTCTTTTTCTCATTATATCCTGTTGTAAAGTCTGGGTCAATATCAAATCTTGGGACATATCCAGCCAGTCTCATTTCATTAACAAGAAGTCTAATATATTCGCTACGTAATCTACCGATGATTGCCTCATCTTGAATTACCCCGCTCAAATTGAACTTCTTGATCGTCTTGTGGTGAAAATGCTCCATACAACATATTATACTGACTTATCTTCATAATCCTTGTATTTATACCAACCTTTATCAAAGTCTACCTGAACCAAAAACTCACCCATAAATCCATTACGGTTCTTGCGGAATACGCACTCAATGATATCAGAGTTTGTTCCACGACCAAGAGCCATAACCCAGTCAGCATCGTATGCAATCTGACGAGACCAAGAGGTCTGTCCTAGGGTAGGTACTGTATCAAGTTTTGTAATATCGTCTGGAGTAGCAGAAGAAATTGCAATAATTGGAACCTCTTCAGAAATTGCCAACAACTTTAATTCACGTGACAAGTTTTTCATGCGAACAGTTTCGTTATCTGACTTCTGGTTTGGACTCATCAACTGCAAATAGTCAACAATAATAAAGTCTGGCTTGTACTGATCAATCTTTCCACGTAGAACAGATGGAGTAATTTCTCCTCCGCTGTCGTTAGAAATAATGTGGAACTCTGGCTTGCCAGCAAGATTCTTGGCGTGCCAAGACTTAAGCATATCTAGTTCTACCTGACCACTTGAAAGTTTTCTATGTGACCACAAGCCTTCACCCATAATTGTAAAGACACGGTTACGAACTTCTGTCTCACTCATTTCAAGTGAAATTACTAGTGGTGACTTGCCCTGCTTCCATGCCTGTACCGCAAAGTATAGCGACAGCCAAGACTTACCAATACCTGGATAGGCTAGAAAGACTCCTAGTTGTCCTGGCATAATTCCTGCAGGCAGATAATTATCAAAGCCTGGGAGACCAGTCTTAATTCCGATAGACCCCAACTCATTCTGCTTTTGTACTTGCTGATAGTACGCAACTGCATCTTCAATATCTGTTACGTCAATATCACGAATTGCCGAAGTGTTCTTTTTTAATTCAGAAGTTTTTGTAATAAGATTCTCTAGTGCCATTGTTGCCTGACCGCCTTGTACATCTGTGGCAGCAGACTTAATAATGTCCTTTAGGCTAGTGTTGAGATATTCTACCTGCAACTCTTCTAGATGATGCTTTGTGGCACCAACACCATCGATAGGTGTAAAGTCACGAAACTTTTCTACGACAAGATCAACTGGTGGCAATGCGCTATTGTGTTCTGAATATCGCTTAATGAACTGCCAAATGTCATTATGGGTGGATAGCAATCCGTCAATATTGGCTTGCAATAAAACGTGTATCTGCTTGTCTTTGAGTACAGCAGACATTAACTTCGCTTCTGTATTATTCACTTAGCCACTTCCTTGCCAATTCTCGTCTTGCCTTTCTCTCGTCTAAATCATCTAATAATTGCTGCTGCTTGTCAATAATGTCTTGAGCGTAGTTTGCAAAATACTTCCAGTTTGGAGACGATGCATTCTCAAAATAGTATGCAAGCAACTCGTAGCACTGCGGTAGCCCATATGACTCTATAAGGGCATCTGCAGCCCACTGCTCAACATTCAGGTTAACCTGTGGCTTTTGCTCGTACCTCTGAGTGTGTAACTTCGAATAACGACTAAGCAAAGCCATTCGGTCTTTGCGCTCAGCCATCTTATTCCTCGTTTAGTTCAGACTTTGCTTCTGCAATCTTAGCAGTAAGTTTGTCTTCTACGAATTGATACACACGCTCAAATGCCTGATCGGTGTTTTCGCCATCTCGCTTGCTGTCTACAACGCCGAGGTCTAGTCTAAGAGACTGGAAGTTGCCTAGGTTTAGTGTGTAGCCAAGTGTTACTGATACTCTCGTATCTTCCATTTCATACCCTCTATCTATCTATTAGATGGACTCATCCCAAATTGGGATAAAGCGACCATCTGCGGTCTTCGTATATGTAAGTATACCATCACCCATTCTTCTTGTCAACTCTGCCTGGGTAGGTGTTATATCATTTGTTATTAATTTGTCTTTTCGTGGTCTACCAATATGGTATGTAGAAAGTATATCACGAATCTCTTTAACTTGCGACTCTGAGTAATAACTTCTTACCTGCCATCCTCTTTCCCCGCCTTTTTGTGATCCAGTGGGGAATGGGATAACTCCACGCTTCATTAATGATGGCATATATTTCTTATGCCTATTAACTAATTCTGCTGTTTCTCCAACCGTATATGCTCGTTCACGTTTTTTCTTAAAATCAAAGAGCAAACAAGTTTCCATTCTATCTTTGTTAATATTATAAATTGAAACAATGCCATTGGCACGATTTATGTGATGAATTCTAACAAGATCGCCATTTAAAAACCATACCTTTTTATTGCCTGATATTACTGGCGCTATGTTATAACCCTCTTTTTCAGGGTTTCCCTTCTTGGGATTTCTAGGCTTTTTCATTTCTATGAGTTAGGGATACCGATAATAATCAGGTTAACTGCTACAGAAAGATCTCCCGTAGTATTAAAATTAACTACACCATCTACACGTGAGGTAGTGATAGACTTAAGAACAACTGAAACATTTTTACCAGCATCTGTTCCTCCAACGTTTACTGGTGTTGCTGTGACCACTGGAACATACTTAAAGTCTGCTGGGAATGTATAAGAAAAAGGCTCTTGGTTTCCAGTAGTCTTTGATCCTCCAAGCACAACATCAACCCATCCTCCGATGACTCGTGCGTCTGATGTCTTCGTGCTTTGAGATCCAGCATTTGGTGTATCAATAGTAAAATACTTGCTCTTTGCTGTAGACTGTTGTGCAGAAAGCGTGTTGAGTTCATTAACAATCTGATACAAAAGACTTGTATCGACTGGTTGACCTCGCTCTGGTAATGGTATCGCCATAATTCCTCCTAGTATATTATATCAGACTGCTCACACTAAAGTTGCAGTTCCTGAAAAAAGTGTTGCGCTTGTAAATCTTTGTAATGGTATTGTTGGTACTTGGACTGCAATTTCAGCAGCAGATTTATCAGAACTATAAACTATCTGATAATTTGGTTGAGTAGTCTTGTCAAGATATAACCATTCTCCGCTGTCCCACTTGACATAAACGTGATATTCTGTTACACCTGGCTGTGGCTGCCATACTAAACTTATAACCCTGCTATCTAGATTGACAGATATAGAATTCAGGATATTTGCTGGTACTGCTGCCTTTGAAACTTTATGCTGTGGCGACCATGCAGAAACTCTGTTCTTGTCCTCTGATACGATGCGGTATCTAACAATATACTGCTCTTCTGCTCCAAGGAATCCTGGAAGATCACTTTTTGGTATTACAATTTTCTTTATGGTAGCCACTAGTCTACCCCGATTGCAAACCTAAACTCAAGGTAGTTTGTTGTATTTGCTGGCTTAACAATAGTATTTGCGTTATTATTTTTTAACACAGAGTATCCAGTAAGGCCATAAAGTGGATTTTCAGAACTAACATTTTCAAGTCTAATAGCGTCAAGTCCTACATAGAACTGATCAGATGGCTCTGAATCAACGAGGACAGTGGAATAAATAGAAACTACATTAACGGCATTCCACGTAAATCCGATTTGGCTTTTAGCCAATTCTTGAAGTTGCTTTGTTGAAACAACATACCTATTTGTTGCAAAATCATAATCTTCATTGGTTGCAATAATGCTAAGTTTTGCCCACTGACCTTCGCCATGCACATCTGTTGATGAAAACTCAACTAGGATTCTAACTTCGTCTGGGACAATTGCGCCATCTGGATTTTTATTAATAACAGAAAATGCAACCTTAATTTCATCTGTTGGAGCATTTTTATTAAAGTCTAAAGATACTCCTGTTGTGTGGATATGCTGAGAACCAGTGGCTGCTGATAAAACACCATTTGAGTCTGCAGTTAGATCCGATGTATCTCCACGCATCATAACAATGTTATTGAAAAATCTTGCTCTTTCATATCTAGAAACTCTTTCTGGGTTTGTAAAAACAAGATTATCCGAGTTTGTTTGAAAAACCTTTAACTCTTGATTAATAAAACCATCTTCTAGAACTCCGTGTAAAGGCTCATATATAACTTCTAGTGGCGTGGAAAGGCTTGCAGTATGGTATTCCCAGGATTCGTCTGTTGTAAAGGCGTATAAGGCTCTACTATCATATGCCCCTGCTAATGGGTTTGATCCAGCAGAAAATACTCCTACCTCTGACATTTCGTATCGCTCTTCTGTTGGAAGTTCTGCGGTAAGCACAATCTTAGTAACATTGTCTTCTGTAACATATCCACGAGAAGTAACTGGCACTCTGAACATTTCAAAGTCTAAGGCTTTCTTTTCTGTATAGTCTCCAAAATTATCGCTAGTTGATAGAGGCTTTGCTCCACAACCAATAGCAATATAAGAGGCATACGCTGGTGCCTGTCCAATTAAATATTTGGCAATAATGCCTTTTCCTGTTTTAGTTATCATATTTCCACCTAGTATATTGTATCATTAAGAATGGCTCCATTGCTTAAAACTTGTACTTCCAACTGCTCATCAGCAGCAAGGTCTGTGATCTCAATCACAAGGTTACCAGAACTGTCCAGATATACATTTGAGCCTGTTGCTGATTCAACCTTTTGATATAGGTCAATTTGAAACTTTTTAAAATAAGAACTATCAATGTTTTGTAAATTAAGAATATTCTGAGGATTATACTGAAAGGCAATCTTGCTAAGATTTTTGATTGGCTGATATATTACGTTCTGACCATTTACAATGTCTGATCTTACAATATTTACTAGTTCGTGCCCTCCTAAATTTTCAAATACTAAATCGGTCATAACCTCTATTGGGGTGAGGTCATCTTTAATTACAAGATATTGTGGTGTTGCTGCTTTGACTGCTGCTGTAGAAGAAGTTGTTGATGGGGTATCAGGGGTTACACTAGCCATTCTCCACCTCACTTAAATGAATTTCCATTGACGGACCATCAGCATCACGTCTATAGTCAATATTATACACAACATACTGTGCAGAATTTGAAGATATAAAGTCTGTTCCCTCGTTATCACGGTGATCGATAGTGACAATATCCCCTAACTGTAACGTTGGGATAGGAAATATATCCACACCCACAGAGTTTCTTGGGTTCATTGTTTTCTTAATCATCCAGGAAAGCATATCTTGTGCAGCGTCTTGAGTCTGAATATACGGGGCATCAAACGAGAAGTCCTGCTTGCCAAAGGTCAGTCTGCTTATCTTAATGTCTTCATACATTTCTTTTTGAGATATTGGGGATGTCAGAATTTTATTATCAGATGTGAACTGTGGATTTGAGAAGTTGCTTGTCTTGTCAAAATAATCATCGACTGTTAACTCATTTTCTGATGACTCTGTAAATGTTACGCCCTGGATTCTTAAGAAGTTGCTAGATGTTTCATCTAGATTAATCACAGTATCTGTGGCATTAAATAGCAAAAATTCTGCCCCGTAAGATCCTGCAGTAAAACCAGAGACTGTGTATGCTTTAATCTTACTAAATGTTGGAGCAATCTGAGCAAGTAGTGCTGGGTAGGCTTTGTCATACCTAATATTTAAATATGCTGCTTCACGCATAATTGTCCCGAACTCATCGAAGTAGAGAGTATGCTTTGGTGGTTGGTCTGCACTAATTCCAGAAAGGTACGTTGACTGAATCATTCCACTCATTGCATATTTTCTAAAGGATTCGTTAACGTTGATTTCTTTATCGCCAAATACTGAAGATACTGGGGTATCAATTTCAAATGAAGTATTTAGTGCATAGTTGTTTGAAAGCGCATAAATGTTCTCAAACATAATACGTGTTGAGCCACGCACAAAAGTAGCGATATTATTATAAACAGATAATGGCTTATCATCATCTACTGTAGCAACAAGGTTATTGTTGATATACAAATAGAACCTTCTGATCTTTCCAATATCCTGATACTCCACAGCAAGATCATACACAGTTGGTAGTTCCTCTGTGACCGTTCTATACTGCCCAGTAAATTTTCCATCATCTACGGTAATCTGTGCGACACCGCCCCAAAGTTTGACTGGAACTGCCTTTGCAGCAGAATCCCCGTATACTTTATAAAAAATAACATTATCTAAGTCTTGTTCGCTGCCTGTTTGATATTGATTTAAATTATTCTCTGTTAAAGCAATAATCTCAAAATAATATCCTACGTTAGTTGATGGGTTAAGCATGAACGCAAGCCCTCCTGAGCCACCGCTAACATTAATGCTTTGATTTGGCTGCGTACCAGTAACAACATAGTATGTGTTTGTTCCTATTGGAGTCTGTCCACGTGTCTCACTATTCTCAATCTTTCCAACAATTCTCATACGTGTGCCAAAGTGCTTATACTTAGAATCTAGTGGCTTGTATTGATACGAAATGTGGTCAACTGGATTTGATGTTGCATCAAACGAAGGCCCATTAAAAACAAGTGCTGAAGATTGAATAGTTCCGCTTTGTGTGTTTTGGAGTTTTCCAACTCCAGTCTCAGATATCGTTGATGCTGCTAAGAAATTTTTAATAATGCTGTTGCGTGTTGACTGCTTAGCCAAGGCATTGTTAAGTCCAGCAGCGGTTTCAGTAAGGGATAGGGCTGAAACGGTAGCATTGCTAGACTGAGTATTCAACGTAAATAGATAAGAAGATTGCATCTGACAACCACGAACATAATCATTATTTGTCCAGTGTGAGTTAATTCCCGCTGTATGTGACACTATTGGAGTTCCAAACTGACCACGGCCGTGCTTAGCGACTGCACCATCGAGCAGACGTGTCTCACCGTTGACAACTTGATAGTTTGGTTCTGCAAAGATTCTTACTAGACCAGTTGGATAGATTTTTCCATTAAATGAAAGTTTAGAAAAATAGTTTTCATATTCAAGCGCATTAGTTATCCATACATTTCCAAACCCACTCACGCTGTGCTGCACTGCATCAAACTTAATGACTTCTCCATTTGCATAAAAGTAACCGCTATATCTAGAAAGCCAGAACGCTCCCTCGCCAAGATCCATTACATTGTTTTTTATTGTATTGTTTGAAACATAGGGAACGTCATTTGATAAGTCTGTATTGAGGGGAATCGCAGAAAGAGAGTAGGTTGAGTTAGCGCTTTCGCCCTGCTTTGAGTTTTTATCGTCTGCTCCAGAAATAGACCATAGTTCTACTGGCTTATATATCCAACTCTTAGCGTCTACAGCATTGTCAACAGTCATCGCTTGTCGTAATAATCCATAGGTTCTTTGTATATATCGTGTTGTATAACTAATCTTCCCATCATTATAGATTTTATTTTCTTGAGAACTAATGCTCTTGATGTTAGTTAATTTAGAGTTATCTGCAGGGTTTGTACCAGTTAGTGTTAGGCTTGTTTCTCTTGATCCTTGTGCTGGTAAGATGTATTCCTTACTCATCATTACAAAATTATTATACTCATCAAAAAACATTGCTGTTTGGCTAGATATTGCAAGATCTTTCAAAACCTCTGCAACAGTCTTATCTGGGCCAATGAAGAAAAATGGGATAATTAGTTCTTTGTCGGATGATAAGCGCTTGAATGAGTAGTTGCTAAATCCTATGCTATCAAGAAGTAGTGCGACAGCATAACTTAAAGAAATATTTTGTAGAAGCATTGTTGGGGCAGTTATGGATTCGAGATAGAAATACATATCTCTAAGTTTGAGAGAAACCTTGAGATCATCACTTCGTGTTTCTGGAAATCCTTCTGAGTATAGAGTTTTGATTGGAACGTAATAGTCTAGACCGCCAACATCCATAATAATTTCATAAAACTTAAACTGTATATTTTTAGTCAGATGCTTTGAAATAATACTGTTAGCATTGTTGGAATTAAAAGCCTGATCAAAATCAAATAGATCTATGTCTCCTACAGAGGCAAGTAAGTCTCCTACAGGCATGCCAGAGCCACCTATGTCAGATGCTGTTTTAGTGATTGAGAATGTCTGAGTTTTTTCTGAGAGATCTACCGCAAGTCTTGGGGATATTTCTATAAGGTCGAACGTTGAATCCATTCTTGTCATAGTCTCTACCACAATACGAACACCATTAATGTAATCAAATTCTCTATAGGCGTATGCTCCTTCTGCCGTAGTTGTATACTTAATAGGTGATGTTAGATCAGTAACAAAGTTTGTAAGTCTATTGACTGACTCTTCTGCAACATACCAGCCGTAGTTTGGTGCAAAAATATTATATCTATCTCCTACCCAAATGTGATAAACACCGAGGTCGTCTTCGTTCTCTCTAATTAAATATGAATATCCAGGCACGGAGGCCTCTGGCAATAGAACAGTAGAAGAAAGTTCTTCTGCTTTAACAAAGATGTCACGATACTCTTCTGGGACAATAAGACCATACTCTAATTCAACATATCCGTCTGAACCAATAATTGGGCTGCCGTTTCTTCTTCTGCTGTTATTACCAAATGAAACTACATCTACCCAACTATTATTCTTGAGGACTTGGATCTTCCACTTCTGAGGAGTTCTTTTATTTGCATCTCCATATAAAGGATCTGAGAAACTTCCACCACCCTCGGAAAACGGACCTAGGTCTGTACCACCGATATGTGTTTGCATCTTTACTACAAGCCTATTTGCTGGAACAGTTTCTTTATATACTACGAATGGGGCTGCATCATCTATTGCGTATTGACCATTGACAGTTTTATTTGCGATACCTCGCTCTTTCCCATCTTCAGTTCTAAATGATGTCCAATATTTAAAAGGGTCATCCCTATCTGCAAGATAGTATCTTGGCCTATCAAACATAAACATGTTTGAGTGATGAAAGTATTTGCCCTTTGTTGACCCAGAAGATACTGCTTTATTAATACCAGAGCGTGGTCTAAACTTTTTAAAGCAGTCTTCTAAAGAATAAAGAATATTATTTTTTTCTTTTTTGCTTTTAAAAATAACTGGTAGATTAGTGTTTGCATATCCTCCATCAATGGAAATATCTGCATCGGTTGCGCCAGTATAAAACCCACCACTATCTTTACTATCAAAAGTTACTGGAAGAATATTATAAGAACTCTCTGATGAGTCATATGGTCTATATCTGTAGTTACCAATTTGCAAGATATTTGATGGAATATTCATGTTCCACTCAGCAGCAACTAGGGAGTTTAGTTTAACAACAGAAGAAGTTTCTAGGTGGTTCTTTAACTCTGAATTCTCAAACATTTTACGCCTCTTCCAAGGTTACCGATATGTTCCAAAAGTCAAAGTTTGATCCTCCACGCTTTACAACAGAATAAGAGAAGTCAGAAATAAACATTTCTAGAATCTGATTATATTGTGGTAAATGTGAGTACGCCGTTGCATCATCGCCAAATGTCTTGTACTTGTCATAAGCCAAGAATACCCAGAATGATCCCTTATGGTTCTCATACCAGTCTAGGACCTCATTGCCCCCTGCCCCGCCATCTGAGGTGTATTCTAGGGACTTATAGTCAGATACCCCAGTCGATGCCCCAAAGTCTGGCAGCGTGCCGTATGAGCGTGATGGGAGCATATCCCACGATGTGCTAATAGTTAATTTATCGGCTATATGGTAGGCACGCATTCTTCCATTAATCATTCTCTCACGCTTTTCAATGCGTGTTGGAGTAAAATCTATTGGCTGTCTATTATCATCAGATAATATAATAAATTGATCATAGAGGTCTGTATCACTTTCTGTTCCAGGATTTTGACCAATCTCTAGTCCAGTAGGAATGTATAATCCGTCAACAAGTGTGCCAGCATTCTCTGACCAAAGCATTGCTTGTGGTCTTTGATATTTTTTACGTCCTGACAGGTATGCTGATGATGACATTAAATCTTTCCACCTCTTATGCTCTTAGACTCTACACGCTTAATTGTATCCATAACTGTACGTGCAATTTCTTGTGGATTAGAGTCAGACCTTACGTTTACATTCACACTATAATTATACACTGAATCCCCTGGCATTTTGCCATTGTTGATAGATTTCATTGTGTTTGCACCGAAGTGATCTACAGCATACTTTGTCATAACAAACTCTCCTGGTGTTAGCATTGCTGGTACTGTGTCAGTTCCCATAGCAAATCCACCACTTGCAAACATTTTAGGAACGATTCCACCAGTTGCCATAGCAATAGGGTTGAACTTTCCACCACCACTGCCACCTGTCGAACTTGCTGCAGGAGTATCGTACGCTGTTGACATTGCTTGTGCTGCTGCTAGTGCTGCTTGGGCAGCCTTTAGTTCTTCTCTGGCATCTTCCTGCATTGCTCGTGCAGCATATTGACCAATTGCAAATTCTAATCTCTGCGCTGTTGCTAAGTGCTCATTTGCTAGAGCAATGGCCTTATTTGCTGCTGCGATTGCAGCATTTTTAGCAGCAACCTTTGCTGGATCTTCGCCTGTTTTGGCTCCTCCATCATTATTTCCATTGTTGTTATTGTTTCCACCTGAGCCACCTGTGTCTCCACCTGGATTTCCTACAGTTTGATAGGTAATAGTGATTGTTTTATCAACAAGTGCGTCATATGCCTTTTTAATTGAGTTCCAGTCAGTTGCAATTCCAGAAGAAATGCCAGCAACATCTGTTAGTGCTGCATTTACTTCCTCTCTTAAAGTTGCGTCCATTGCAGTTGCTGCAGCAAGCATTCTATCCCACTCACCACGAGTCATACCTGCAACTCTAAACCCATCGTCTTGCTTAGAAACAATTGCAGTCAACTTGTCATACTGTAACTGAAGTTCAGCATTTTGGTTGACAAGTTTGGTGACCTTATCTTGCTGAGGTTGAAGTTCTTCAGTTGTAATCTTATAAATTTGATCCTCAAGTGTACGAATCTTTAACAACTCATTTGTACGCAATGCCTCTGTTTCATAAATTTCATCTTGAATAACCTGAATATTATTCTGAAGTCCAATTTTTGCAGGATCATTCTCTAAGGCATAAATCTTATCAGCAATGGCAAGTTGGCGTGCTTCTATCTGAATTCTAGACTGACCTGATCCACTTCTTACGCCAGCAAGAGCAGTTTGGCGTGAAGCCTGTAAAACCTCAGACTGCTTTGCAGAATAAGCAGATGCGCTTGATGCACGCATCTCTTGTGCTGCACGTGCTGCTGCTGCGATGTCTCCTTGAGATAAAGCATCTGCCAAATCAAGTTGCTGTGATTGCTGAGAAATAATCTCCTGGTTAATTCTAGAAACCTCTTCAAGGGCCTGCACCTTAGCATCATAGGCCTTATTAATATCTTCTTCCTTGCGACCGATAAGGTCTAGGTCGTGAGATAGTGCACTGCTTTCATCTTGAAGTGTCTTGATAGGACGCTCAAACTTAAGTTCGATCTGACGTTGCAGATCTCCCATTGTTCTGTTATAGTCTTCAATCTTTCTGTCATACAGTCTAGAGATTTCCTGTTGCTTTCGGTCAATCTGTGTCTGTACCGCATCAACTCTAGACTGAATAGCAGAAAGAGATCCTTGCTCAATTCTAATCTGTGATTCATTCTCAGACATCAACTTTTCCATTTGGCTCATGGTCTTATTAGAATATTTGTCTGTACCACCAAGAGTTACTGTGTTTTCAAGAACCTGTCTATTAGCCTCAAACATTTGTTGTGCAGCATTATAGCCACGCTGGACCTTCTCTAGAGGAGTAGATGTCTTTGACAATTCAAGGTTCTTGTTTCCATTAATTGCATTCAGACCACCAATAATATTGTCAAGTTCTGCCTTTGCACCCTTTGCACCATTCTTAAAGTTATCCATAGCAGCAATAACATTGCTCAATGTTTGTGGGTCTTTAAGAACACTGAAGATTGCGGTATCGCTCATTCCTTGATCTTTTAAGAATGTCTGTACTTCTGGAGCACGATTAAGTTCATCTCTTCTTTGAATTGCTTCTCTACCCGCTGTAAGTTGGTCTTTAATCTTACGGCGCAACTCTTCTTGAATGACAAGAGCGTTGTTAGTCTTTAACTCTGCATCTGTAATTTTGCCTGTAGCAATTGCAGCGGTATATGCTTCATCAGCCAAGACAGATTGGATCTGACTGTTACTCATTCCAAGTGCTGCTAACTTCTTTGTAGCAGTTTCCATATACTGGTAGTTCTTAATAGTCTTTTGCTGACCAGCATTAAATTCTCCGATAATGGCTTTATCAAATGCTTTTTGCATTGTCTTGCCATCTTTAGTAAGTTGAATGTTACCCTTCTTATCGGTAGTCATAAACTTCTTTTGTGTTTCTGGATCAAGGCCAGTAATGTAGTCCATGAATTGAGGGTTAAAGTTCTTAGCGATCATCTGCTGCTCAATACCTCTGAATGCGTCTGCAATACCGCCCTTCTTTAGGGGTTGGTTAATAGCCTTACGCAAAGCATTGATACCGCCCATTGCGTTAATTGATGCAAGACGAACATTCTTTAACCTCTTTAAAATGTCATCAAACGTTGTGTCCCTATCTCCTCCAGGACCTGATGGTGGCGTTACTGGTGGGAGGACACCTCCAGTTTTTGAATCTTTTCCATTTCCAACATTCCAGGCACTTGCTTCTGGAAGATAACTCTTTTTTGCAGCATCTTGTGCCTGTGGGCTTAAGAATGCTGGGATTGTAATTCCTTTATCAGCAAGATATGCATCTACAACATTTGTATCTCCAGAAGCAACAAAGTCAATAACCATTGTCTTTGTAATTGAGTCTGCTGATCCAACCAATGTACTCCAGTTATCTAATAACTGCTGATATCTTGCATCTGTCTTTGCTAATTCTGCTACTCTTTCTTTGGTAAGCGATGTGCCCTTTTCTTTATCTAAAGATTCAGTTATAGACTTAACAGCCTCAATCTTATCTTTTCCATCGACGTTGATATCTACGGTAATGCCGTATTTGGATTGCATATTTGCAAGTGTATTGATTGCTTCCATATCGGAGTCAAACTCTTCCTTGCTCTTGCCCTTGCTGTAGTCGAGCATAACCCCAATAGTTTCATCAGTTGCTCCAGCCTTCATTAGGTACTGAATCATCTGGTTAGCCTGAGTCATGCCCTGCTCTCCAACGATAAGATCAAACTTGGTTGCAATGTCAGCATTTGTTGATGCAAGAGTTACAAGACGTGAAACAGTTAGTGGGTCAAGACCTCCGCTTGCGAATTCAATCTGAAGCATTGTCTTGAATGATGACTCTCCCATACCGCTTAATGCTGTCTTTGCTTGGTCAGCGAAGACCTTCATCGGGCCTTCTTTATACATGGTGTCTACCTGTGCATTAATAGCGTCTTGGAATACACCAGGGTCAAGGGCATCCTTTTGTGCAATAAGATAATCTAGTGCTTCCTCATTTTTTGCATTAACTTTATCAAGAGCATCTTGTCTGTCAGACTCAATCTTTGCAATTTCTTCTGATGTTTTTGCAATCTTTAACTTCTCGTCAAACTCCTTATTAACTGAGTCTACAAGGTTTTGATTGTTTTGAAGTTCTGTAAGTCCTAACTGAATTGCTGCTGCGCTAAGTTTATTGTTTTCTGCCTGTATCTTGTTTTGATCCCAAAGCGCCCAGCCCATAGCAGCGACACCTGCTGCTGCTGCAGCCCAACCTACTGGGTTCCAGAAATTAGGTGCAGCGATTGCCATGGCACCTGCTGCTACTGCAGCGACACCTCCAGCCATTGCTGCTGCGTTGCCTGCTGTCTTTGTATTACGCTGACCTGCTTTAGCAGCCTCAAATGTATCTTTAACTTTTTGTTGGCTCTTTTCTTGAACGGCCAGAGTGACTGCGATAGGATCTGTAAATAAATTTTCTCCATTTGGACCAAAGAGGCTAGTCAACTCTCCGCTAATAATTGCTGGAATCTCGTAACTCTTAAGTTCTTCTCCCATTGCCATAGAAATACTTCTTGCCTGCTCTGGACTTACGACACCCTGCAAAATTGCGTTAGACAGTGATACGGCAATGCCCTCTCCAATTTGCTGAACTGATTGTCCTGACTCTGCCTGAGTTTGTACGTCTGCTAAAAGTTGTTTTCCAAATTCGCTGCCCATAACATTTTGGCCAAACTTTCTTGTCTCTGCATTTGCATTAGCCAATGAATTCTTTCTCTTCATTGCTGCCTCATCTGTAGCAGAAACTGTTCCAGCAATTTCAGATAAACTTGTAATATCTTGTGCAGACATTGACATAGCATTTCCAAGTTTTACGCCATCCTTTGTTGCCTGCTTAAGATCATTATTTAACTTCCAAGCGAATAAGGCAACGCCTGCAAGAGCAGTCGCTGCTGCTGCAACAGGATTTGTAAGCATTGGTGCCATACCTGCAACTGCAGAAGCACCCATAAGACCCATACCCATCCCTTGGTTTCCTGTCATCATTGCTGCCATACCTGCAGTACCAAGTGCAGCGGAGACTCCACCAGAAACTCTTCCTACCTTTTCTGCACGAGCAGCCTGAGCCATCTTTCTTTGATCTCTTGCTGTCTGTTTTGCATCAGCAGCATTTTGAGCAGCGATCTTTGCTTCATTTTGCTTTGCCATTGTTGACTGATGCTGTGCTGCTCTATTTAATTCCTCTGCAACTTTTCTCTTACGCAATGAGGTCATTGCATTGTCAATTTCTTTTTGAGTTAAATTATTACGCTTAGTTAAAAGCGATAACTGTCTAACTTCTGCCTGCTTAATTCTTCCTTGTGCAGCCTTGCTTAGTGTGCTAAAAGCATCTTCTGTTGCACGACCACGATAGGTTACTCCACCACGTGAAGTTACTGGAACGACTGGCATACCAGCATATTGAGACTTAGGCTTAAATCTATCTCCTGTTGTTCCAGCACCCTTTGCTCTACCTCCAGTTTGTACAGGAGTTGCAGTTTGAGAATTAACAGGAACAAGTTTTCCATTCTTTGCATCAACAAATGCTTCAGTCTTTGATACAAGGCCAACCTTCTGTGATGCAGCAAGATCTACAATTCGTCCATACTTCTGTAAATCTGTGTAGTATGTACTCTTATTTCTTCTATTTAAAAGTTCGCTAAGAATTGATGCACGCCACTTAGTTGATGGATTAACAATTCTTCCAAGTTTTGCATCACCCATGTTCTTTTCCATTAACTCATGTGCTCTAAGTTCTAGGGCTGTGAGTCTGTGAAGTTGCTGACCTTGCTCTAATGTTACTGGGTGCTTCTTGCTTGAAATTGTTTCTGCAATTGCTTTCTTGTATGAAGCCTCTTCTGATTGTGGGAATAAAGCATAGTTATTTTTCTTGTTCCACTCAACCAAATCATTAAAACGCTTTGTGTTATTTAAATAATTATTAAGACCAGCAAAGTCATAAACAACCTTACCATTTTGCCACTTAGCGCTCTTAGTCGGATCTGCTGCCTTGCCAGTAGCAGGATCAATGGTCTGCTCTAAGTGGGACGCATGAAGTTTAAAGAAATCTGCAACTTGCTTTGGATTTGCTCCTGGCGCAAGGCGATATAAATCTCTAACCATCTTGTCTTGCATGCCTGCACGAGATTGGTTAATTGCCATCTCTTCTTTTAGAGCAGCCTGTAACGCTCTGTATGCTCCAGGGTTGTGAGTTCTAATATCTCCAGAACCTCTTCCGCCAACCTTAAATTTTTCAAATAGTTTGCTTACATCTCCAAATTTCTTTCCAGCAGGGTTACTTGATTGGCTATATCCAGCAACATAGTCCAACTTACCGCCATCTACTCTTGGAACAACACCAAACTGATATAGTGCTCTCTTTGCTAATTCGGTATTTGGAACTGGCTTCTTAGATCCCTTTGGAACTAACTGGCTTGACTCTGAATCATAGTCAAACTCTGCAAGCATTTTTGTATAAATCTTCTTGCGCTGAGCACGCCATCTTTCCTTAGATTCACTTGAAACCTCTGGCTTTGCAAATTCTCTAATAAGTTCTAGCATGAGTTTGTCAACAGCACGCTTGCGGTCGATGCCTGCTTGAACATTAGAAGCAGATGTATTAACTCCAACGCCTTCTGTTCCTGAGTTAAAACCACGACCTTCTTTAATCAAAGAAGCGATGATTGGCTTATTGTCTTTGTTCTGTGCTGCCTTTGCAGGGATTACTGCTTCACCTGGAGTAAGTACTGACAATACTGTATCTTTGTTTCCTGTGCCTGGAACAGCATCTGTACCGTCCGCAAATCGTCTAACTCCTGTAGGGATCTTGCTAACTGCAGCCTTTGGATTAGTAAAGAATCCTGGTGCTGCGGAAGCAAGAGTTCTTGCCTGTGATCCAGCGTTTGCATATGCACGTGCCAACATATTGACAGAGTTTGCCTCTACGTCAAAAATAGAAATAAGGCTCTTGTGTGATGTGTGAAGAGCATTGGACTGTGCTAGGTTTTCAATCTCCTGTTGTGTTAGATAGTCAAATCCTCCACCAAGAACCTTGTTGCTTCCATTAAGTTTAGCAACACCATTTCTCATCATTCCAAATAACTTAATAAGGTTTGCAATACCGTTAGCAAGCAAACCAAAAGCCATAAGAGCAACTGGACCAATAAAGCCAAGTAGTGCTGTCATAATTGTTATAAACTTCTTTGAACCATCGCCCAGGTTATTGAATTTCTCAAGAAGCCCACCTACAACCTTAATAACTGGAGTTACTGCCTCAAGGAATGACTTTCCAATTGGCATAATGTCTTTCTTAAATTGTTCAATAGCAGCCTGAAACTTTGTTCCTACAGAGTCTTCTACCTTCTTCATTTCTCGTTGTGACAAGATAGCAAGAGATTCCATTGATGCCCCCGCTAATTGCAATGCACGAGATGCCTGAGAGCCATCCTTGGTTACGTTTTGGAACAGTGTCGACATACGAGCAAACTGGAACTTACCAAATAGTTTTTCGATTGCACGTGCACGATTAAGTGGGTCAAGCGTATCTAATGCTTGTGCAAATGCAACCACAGTGTTTCTTAGGTTACCAGAGTTTGCCTCAACAATTCCTGTAATGTTAATACCCAGATCTCCAAGCATTGCTGATGCTGCCTTGGTTGGGTTAATCAAAGATGCAAGACCAGACTTGAGTGCGTTTGCACCTTCTGATGCATTTACTCCACCTTCCTTCATTGCTGTTAGGAAGAAGGCAAGATCCTCTACGCTACCGCCGAGAGACTGAATAACTGGTGCAACTTTTGGAATTGCTGTAGTGATATCATCAAGGGATACAACTGTCTGGTTTTCAACTGCGTTAAGGAAGTCAATCTTTTTTGCTAATTCATCTGTAGAAATACCAAACGCATTCTGCAAAGAGATTGTTGTTTCAAGTGCCTGTTGCTGATCAATCTGACCAAGGATAGCGAGTTTGCTTGCTTGGGCAACTTGTTCTTGAAGCGCCTGTCCTTGGAAACCTGCTGCTGCAGCATCCGCTGCCATCTTCATAGTATCTTTAAGTGCAACACCATACTTGGTATATTCCTTACCAAGTGTTTGAATATTTTCTACAGCCTTGTCTACCTGTGCATCATTAGTAAACATGTCGCCGTAAACACGCTTAAACTTAACAGTTTCTGTTTCTAGTTCACGGAATGCCTGTGCTGCATAAGAGCCAAGCATGGATAGTGGAATTGTAAGACCAACCATCAACTGGCGTCCTGCCCACTGAGTGTTCTTACCAAAGTTAAGT
>JACCEB011034005.1_pt1 | contig 75828 bp, 63 predicted proteins | sample 7454761 | NCBI WGS metagenome assembly JACCEB01 (sample SAMN15323454, study PRJNA562643) | freshwater metagenome | isolation source: river surface water | place: USA:Blue River Watershed | collected 2017-08-18 | reverse complement strand
TACCGCATAGGTCTCAACTGAAAATGGAAATCCTTTATCTCCTGCTGCCCCTGTCGCTCTTTGTGATCGCACTCATTGGCGGCGTGTTGTGGTGGGCCGTGTTTTCTGGTCAATACGATGACCCTGATGCGGCAAGTTTGTCGATTTTGCGCGACAACGATTCGACATCAGTACAAACAAGACACTTATCTCCTTGAGGCTTGATCCAAATCAAAGCTTTAGTTGGTTCTCTTGGGCATGATTCAGTTACGAAGAAAGTTTTCTTAAGGAACGCAGAAAATGGCTAGCTTAAGTGCGACGAAGGCAGAGACCTTCAATTACGGCGTGGTGAGGCAGTTTGCAATCATGACCGTTGTGTGGGGCATCGTCGGCATGCTCGTGGGTGTCATCATCGCTGCCCAGCTCTTGTGGCCGCAACTTAATTTTGATATCGCCTGGTTGACATACGGACGCCTCAGGCCTCTGCACACCAACGCTGTTATTTTTGCGTTTGGTGGAAGTGCGCTCTTTGCCGCTTCCTACTATGTTGTGCAACGCACCTGCCAAGCGCGTCTGTTCTGTGGGCCACTTGCCGCGTTCACGTTCTGGGGCTGGCAGCTTGTTATCGTGGGGGCAGCAATCACGTTGCCTTTAGGCATTACAACGTCAAAGGAATATGCCGAGCTAGAGTGGCCGATCGATATTCTCATTACTCTGGTCTGGGTTGCTTATGCCATTGTGTTCTTCGGCACAATCATTAAACGCAAAGCAAAACATATCTATGTAGCGAACTGGTTTTTTGGTTCGTACATTCTGACCATTGCAGTGTTGCATGTGGTGAACAATATCGAGCTCCCAGTATCGATGTGGAAGTCGTACTCTGCATATGCTGGGGTGCAAGATGCGATGGTGCAGTGGTGGTACGGCCACAACGCGGTTGGGTTCTTCCTGACGACCAGCTTTCTTGGAATGATGTATTACTTCATTCCAAAACAAGCGCAGCGACCCATTTATTCCTATCGCCTCTCAATCGTTCACTTCTGGGCCTTGGCCTTTACCTACATGTGGGCAGGCCCGCACCACTTACTCTATACGTCCTTGCCTGACTGGACTCAATCTCTTGGCATGGTGTTTTCGCTGATTTTGCTGGCCCCTTCATGGGGTGGGATGATCAACGGAATCATGACTCTGTCCGGTGCTTGGTATAAGTTGCGGACGGATCCGATCCTGAAGTTTATGGTTGTCTCATTATCGTTCTACGGCATGTCAACCTTCGAAGGTTCGATGATGTCCATCCGTACGGTTAACGCACTTTCGCACTACACAGACTGGACGGTGGGTCACGTGCACTCTGGAGCGCTCGGCTGGGTGGCGATGATTACGTTTGGTATGTTGTATTACCTCATTCCTAGGCTGTGGGGTCGCGAAAAAATGTACAGCACAAAGTTAATCGAGGTTCACTTCTGGATCGCGACAATCGGTGTGGTGCTCTATATCGCATCGATGTGGATTGCAGGCGTCATGCAAGGTTTGATGTGGCGTGCCACGGAGCCTGATGGCTCGTTGACCTACAGTTTTGTTGAGTCCGTGAAGTCAACCTTCCCGTTTTACGCAATTCGTTTGGCGGGTGGTGCGCTGTATCTGTCCGGCATGCTCTTAATGGCCTACAACGTCTTTAAGACCGTTGTCGGTGAGAAGGCAGTGAATCCGGAAATTCCAGCGGATAGCGCGGCCATACGCCCCACGTTGGCAACTGCGCCAGCTAGCGCCTAAGGAGACACACATGGCTCAAGAAAATCATGGCTTTTTTTCACACCAGACGCTTGAAAAGAATATTGGCTGGATGATTATTTGCAGTATTTTGGTCGTTCTGTTTGCTGGCTTAGTGCAAATTGTTCCGCTGTTCTTCCAACATTCAACGACCAAGCCCGCTGCAGGTGTCGAACCCTATGACGCGTTGCGTCTGATGGGGCGAGACCTCTACATCCGCGAGGGTTGTGTTGGCTGCCATTCACAGCAGATTCGGATGTTGCGTGCCGAAGTTCAACGCTATGGCCCATATTCACTGGCGAGCGAATCCGTCTACGAGCGCCCATTTTTGTGGGGCTCAAAGCGCACCGGACCAGACCTGACTCGTGTCGGCGAGCGTTACTCGGATGACTGGCATCGCATTCACCTGCGTAACCCACGGGTGGTGGTGCCTGAGTCCAACATGCCTGGATATCCGTGGTTGGCTCAACAGCCACTTAAAGCCGACGACATAGCCGATCGTATGCGCACCTTGCGTACCCTAGGTGTCCCTTACACCGATGCACAAATCGCTGCGGCGCCTGATGCACTCAAGGGCAAGACAGAAGAGGATGCCATGGTGGCGTACTTGCAGGGACTCGGCACAGGTGCGCGCAAAGCCGCTCAGGCCGCACAGGCTGGAGCTAAGCCAGCACAAGGAGTGAAATGATGGTTGCCGTACTCAACGCAATTTCAACCGTCCTTGCAATGGCAACATTTTTTGGAATCATTTTGTGGGCGTTTTCAAAAGGGCGTCGGCAAGCAAACCATGAGGCGGCCATGCTGCCTTTCGCGTTGCCCGATGAAGGGGCCAAGTCAGATACTGAGGACGGACGGTCATGAGCGATTTTGTTAGCGGTTTTTGGGGATACTACATCGCAGCCGTTGTGCTGCTCGGAATCGCCTGGTGTTTATGGTTGCTGTTTTCACAACGCAAATGGCTTGGTGCCCGCACAGTCGTTGTAGAAGATACGGGGCATGTCTGGGATGGTGATTTACGCGAGCTTAATAACCCTGTCCCTCGCTGGTGGACCATTATGTATGTCCTCATGTGCGTGTTTGGTCTGGGTTACCTAGTCTTATATCCAGGTCTAGGTGCGTTCAATGGCAGTTTGGGCTACACCTCTGCACAAGAGGTTCGGCAGGATCAGGCGGAACTGGATGCTCAGGTTAAACCTGTTTATGAAAAATTCGCGAAGATGGATATTCCAGCGATTGCGGCTGATGTTGAAGCGCGTGTCATTGGGCAGCGTCTGTTTTTGAATAATTGCGCGCAATGTCATGGTTCAGATGCGAAGGGTGCGACCAGCTTTCCAAATTTGGTTGAAGGCGATTCGTTGTACGGTCGAACACCCGAAGTATTACAGGCCTCAATTACCAACGGTCGTAATGGCGTGATGCCTGGTTTTAAAGAATCAGTCGATGGTCGTACGGCAGGTGACATCGCCCAATACGTTCGTTCACTGTCTGGCCTTGCGCACGATCAGATCCGTGTCATTCGCGGCAAGCGCGAATATCTCAATAACTGTGTCGCATGCCATGGCGCAGATGGGAAGGGCAATAAAGCCTTAGGCGCACCTAATCTAACAGATGATGTCTGGCTATACGGCAGTTCTGAGGCCACGATTGTGCATAGCATCCTTAACGGACGTAATAACCGTATGCCCGCACAAGAGCATTTGTTGACCCCAGAGCAAATCCGTTTGCTGACCGCTTGGGTTTGGGGTCTCTCAGGTGGACGGGATGTGACAGGTTCCGCCGCCATGAACACCGCCGCGTCGAAGTGAGGTTCAAGCGTGTCGATTGATCCAAAAGTCAGTAGTGCCGACGCGGCCGTTGTTGAGCCACTAGCCTGGCGGCCGCTAGGCGCAGCGGATCGTATCGACGGTGCGGATACAGTTGAACACACACTTATAGACGTACGACAAAAAATCTATGCCCGATCAGTCATTGGTTTTTTTGCGCGTTGGCGTATCGCGTTAGTGGTACTTACCCAGGCGCTGTTTTACGGTTTGCCGTGGGTCAATTGGAATGATCGACAGGCAGTGTTGTTTGATCTGGGTGCGCGTAAGTTTTATATCTTCGGTATGGTGCTTTGGCCGCAAGATGTGATTTATCTGACGCTTTTACTCATCATTTCTGCACTGGGTCTCTTCCTGTTCACGGCTGTTGCTGGCCGGCTATTCTGCGGCTATGCCTGTCCGCAGACGGTTTATACCGAAATTTTTATGTGGATCGAGCGTCGTATAGAAGGGGATCGCATCAAGCGTATTCGGCTTGATGAGTCGCCGTTGTCGCTACACAAGGTGCGCGTTAAAGCGACCAAGCATCTGCTGTGGTTGGCTGTGGCTGTGTGGACTGGCTTCTCGTTTATTGGCTACTTTGCGCCGATTCGCGGTCTAATGACTGATTTGATGGCCTTTGCGCTTGGGCCTTGGCAATGGTTTTGGTTGTTGTTCTATAGCTTTGCCACTTGGGGTAATGCGGGATTTTTGCGCGAACAAGTTTGCAAGTACATGTGTCCCTATGCTCGGTTTCAGAGCGTCATGGTTGATCGAGACACGTTAGTTGTCACCTACGACAAGGAGCGAGGCGACCCGCGTGGCGCGCGCTCCAAGAAAGCCGACTACAAAGCGCAGGGCTTAGGTGATTGCGTTGACTGTAGTATTTGCGTGCAGGTCTGTCCGACTGGGATTGATATACGTGACGGTCTGCAGTACATGTGTATCGGTTGCGGAGCCTGCGTCGATGCCTGTCATGAGGTGATGAATAAGCTGGAGTACCCAACTGGGCTCATTCGATACACTTCTGAGCGCGCTTTGCAAGAAAAGCTCAAGACCAAAGATGTTCGACGTCATGTCTTGCGTCCTCGGGTATTTATTTATTCAGTTTTAATGTTGGTTCTCGTGTCGGTATTTATTGGTGCACTTGCGACGCGCACAACACTTAGAGTCGATGTCATTCGTGATCGGGGCATGCTAGGTCGAGAGGTTGCAGGTGGTTTGATTGAAAACGTATATCGTTTGCAAATGCTCAATGCCTCTGAGGACTCTCTGCATTTGGCGCTCAGTGTTGAAGGTGCCCCAGGCTTGACATTGAAAATTGTCGATGGGGCTATGTCAAGTACAGCGCTGGAAATGGCGAGCGCCTCGAACCGTATTGTTGCTGTCGTGGTCAGAGCGCCTGCGGGAAGTATGACGCCGGGTCCCCATCCGATCACATTTGTTACAAAATCTACAACCCCTGAGGGGAAACTCTTGACTGAAATTCGTGAAAAATCGAGTTTTATTGTCCCTAACTAAGGAATCATCATGCAACAAGCGACCAATGGAGTGACCTTGGTTTCAACGCAGCCTCCGCCTACACCTTGGTGGCGTGAGCGCTGGACGTGGCTGCTGATGGCTGGGCCCGCACTGGCGATTGTTGGCTGTGTCATCACAATCACGTTAGCATTTTCAAACTTTGCTGATCAAGCCATTGCTGATGGTGGGTTAAAGCGTGGGCTCGTTGTTGAGCAACATTCCGGCACTCAGCCGACAACGCAAGCCCGTTAACCGGAGACTGCCATGAAATGGCGAGTGCTAATGTGGATTTTATGGCCATCATTCCTGATGGCAGGTGTAGCGAGTGCAGTGGTCTTTGCACTCGTTGATCCCTTGGACGTTGCGATTTTTGGTTATATCCGACTAGACCGTGATTTTTTATACGCCGCTGGTTTTTTCTTTTTTTGGTTTGTCGCTGCCGGCGCCAGTGCGTTAACGCTCTTTATGGCTCCGGTCAGCGACTCGGACTAGGCTTACGCTCAGTGGCGCTCGCCGGCTAGCATTCTGACTGCCGTATAGGTCATCACGTCCACATTGTTTTGATTTTTGACATCCACACGAGACGTCACGACAGCCCGGTTGTTTTTTGAGGTGGGACGGATCCCAGTGACCTCTACCTCCGCCCAAACCGTGTCTCCTGCGATCACTGGGTGCAAGATTTTTTTGTGTACCTCGAGCAGCGCTAGGCCGGTTCCTTGCACCATTCCTTGCATCAAGAGGCCTTCAATCAGGCCGTAGGTCAGCCCACCAGGTACTGGCCGGCCTTTCATTGCGCCGTGGGAGAAGGTCGTGTCGATAAAAATAGTCTCGAGCATTCCCGTGACACTAATGAAATTCACAATATCCGTCTCGGTGATGGTGCGGCGGTAGGTTCTAAATCTTTGTCCGACGGCCAATTCTTGCCAGATATATCCCGCGCCTAATAGCTTAGTCTCACTCATGTCTTTATCCTTAGTGATTGGCCCCGGAGCACTCAAACCCATACAATCAGAGCTTGAATCGAGGTCTCTGTATTCCTAGTATATTGCGGCCAGATAACCGAGGCATACTCGGCTGAATTTCCCTTATTTCCGGACACGTACGAATATGCTTACCGCATTAGAGTTCACCCAGGTTCCCGAACAAGAGCGTGCTTTTCGCACCGAAGTTCGCGCCTTTTTAAAGAAAGAAATGCAGGATGTGCCTGCGCACATTAAATCCCGCTCTTGGATGGGTACCGATGACAACTTTAGTCGGCGGCTTGCAGCCAAAGGATGGCTTGGCCTGACGATTCCCGCTGAGTATGGCGGGTCGGGCAAAGGGTTTTTCTCACGGTTCGTGTTGTCTGAAGAGTTGTTGGCGTCTGGCGCGCCTGTCGCGTCACATTGGATCGCTGACAGGCAAAGTGGGCCTTTGATTTTGCGTTACGGGACTGATACGCAAAAAGCCTTTTATATTCCTCGCATCTGCCGCGGAGAAGCGTTTTTCTGTATTGGAATGAGCGAGCCGAGTTCTGGCTCTGATTTGGCGAGCATTCGCACGCGCGCTACGCCAATGGATGATGGTTGGTTGCTTAACGGCAGCAAGATCTGGACGACCAACGCCCACGGCTGCGATTACATGATTGCTTTGGTGCGGACATCGGGTGAGACCACTGACCGACAAAAAGGACTTTCTCAGGTCATCATTGATCTGAAGCTGCCTGGTGTCACGATACGGCCGATTGTCGATATGGCCGGAGACGCGCATTTTTCAGAAGTGTTCTTTGATAACGTCAAGCTCGGTCCAGACGCCTTAGTCGGTACGCAGGGGCAGGGATGGGAGCAGGTCAATGCTGAGCTCGCATTTGAGCGCAGTGGTCCTGAACGTATTTACTCGAGTATCGCCTTGCTGGATTGCTGGCTCGAACAAGTGCGCGCACAAAAAATTACCGACACAGAGACACAAGCCCTCGTTGGTGCGCTCGCTGCCGAAATGTCTGTGCTGCGCGCACTGTCGTTGGCTGTGACGCAAAAATTGGTCGAAGGCGAAAGCCCTGCGATCGACGCTTCAGTTGTTAAAGATTACGGTACAGATTTTGAGCAGCGGTTGATTCGTCAAATCGCGAATTGGTTGGGGGCTCGGCCAGACTTTGTTGCATCCGGCGATTTGCTGCGTACCTTAGGCTATCTTGAACAGATGGGTGCGACCTTTTCTCTGCGCGGTGGTACGCGCGAAATTCTGCGGGGAATCATTGCCCGCGGTCTCGGCTTACGGTGATCCTCATGCAAAACTCATTTTATGAATCAGCTGATCGTTTCTTCTCCCAAGAGTGCAGCGGAAGTGTGATCCGTAGTGTCGAGCAGGGTAGTGCGGATCGTGCTGCCTTATGGGAAACAATGCTGTCTGCAGGTTTCGCTGATGCACTCGTTCCTGAGAGCGCGGAGGGTGCCGGTTTAGCCTTGGTTGACATCTGGCCTATCGTTTTTTGTATGGGCCGTCACGCAGTGCCGCTGCCATACGCCCACACGTTGTTTGCACGCGCTTGGCTGAACCAAGCTGCCAAGCCCATACCTGAGGGCACGATTACTTTTGCCCCCTATCAGGTTCAGCTTTCAGCTGGTGGACTGACTGCACGTGCAGTCAGTTTTGGCTTCACAGCGGATTGGGTCCTGGTGCAGCACGACGATAACGTCTGGCTTTGTCCCACTGCTAAAGCTGAAGTCGTTCGTTCTGGTGGCTATGGCTCGCTCGATGCAGACTTGACTTGGTCCACTGAAGTGTTGAAGGCGGCGCACTTGGGGCGCTGGAACACGCCGCAGTTTGAACATGCGCTCGCCTTAACGCTTGCCGTACTGATTGCAGGCGGAACAGACCGCGTCTTTGAGATGTCGCTGGGCCATGCGAATCAGCGTGAGCAATTTGGCAAACCGATTGGACGCTTCCAGGCCTTACAACAACAGATTAGTGAGATGGCCGAGCTCGTGTTCGGTGCGCGCATGGCAGCCGAAATGGCGTGTCGCAGCCAGTCTTGGGCGCCAATTCCTATGCTTGCCGCGCTCGCGAAAGCACATACCAGTCAGTCGGTGGGCAAGATTGTTGCTGTGTCGCATGCCGTGCATGGGGCAATTGGCGTCACGCATGAGTACGACTTACAACTCTATACGCGTCGTCTGAATGAGTGGTCACGCGCCGGAGGTGGGGCAGCCTATTGGTCTCAGCAACTTGGCAAAGCAATCTTGAATTCCGAGCAAACGACGCTGGACTTCTGTCGGACCGAGCTGTTTCTGGAGGACGTGCGTGCCTAGCAGGGCTTACCGACTAGCTCGTTAAGCGCAGCCATGTCGGTAATCTTGATGTCACGTTGATTCACGATGATCACGCCTTCTCGGGCGAATCTTGAAAACAGACGGCTCACTGTCTCGAGTGTCAGCCCGAGATAGTTGCCGAGCTCTTCACGACTCATGCGCATCACGAACTCACTAGACGAATAGCCTAGCGCGGTGAGGCGTTGAGAGAGGTTCAGCAAAAAAGCCGCTAGCCGCTGCTCAGAGCGCATCGATCCCAAGGCCAACAGCACTTGGTGCGAGCGGGCGATTTCTCGGCTCATTAGGCGTCGCACCTGATGCTGCAAAGAAGGCACGTAACGAGAGATTTCGTCGATATCCTGAAGTTTCACTACGCATACTTCAGAGTCTTCCATGGCGATGGCGGTTGAGCTGTGAACGCCCTCAATCATGCCATCGAGTCCGACGATCTCGCCTGGCAAGAAAAAACCGGTTATTTGGTGTGTTCCGTTGGCTTCATCGAGCTGGGACTTGATCGAACCCGTACGCAAACCAAATAGAGCATCCAGCTTCTCGCCGTGTTGGTAAAGCGCTTGACCTTTTTCTAGCCGGATGCGGTCTTTGACTAGGTCGTCGAGCTTGGCAACCTCGGTGGCGGGCATTCCAACAGGTAAACACACGCTGCCCATCATGCAGGTAGAGCAGTGCGTCGCTTCAGCCGAGACCGGAATGTGTTTAAGCATATCTTTTAAGCGTCTTGTGGCAAAGGTTATTCCACTAAGTTGAGCTTCATTGTATTCCTATTGATCTGGATCAAGTAGATTCTATCGCTCAAAGACTAAGCTTTTGTGAGTTGCTTGTCATTTAAGTAAAAGACCATTGAAAAGTGGCACATTGCCCGCATCTTGTAAACATCAAATCTTGGCCACAAGCCACACCTCGTTAGGAGCACCACCATGCGTTTTGACAAACTGACTACTAAGTTTCAGCAGGCCCTCGCCGATGCGCAAAGTTTGGCCGCGCGTCAGGAACATCCTTATATCGAACCGGCCCACGTGCTGTCCGCCTTGCTGGCAGATAGCGAGAGCGGGGCGGCAAGTCTGCTCGCCCGTGCCGGCGTTGCAATTAATAAGCTGCAGGCAAGCCTGGCAGCAACGCTTAAAGCCTTACCTCAAGTTAAGGGCGGCGATGACAACATTCAAGTCAGCCGCGACTTGCAGGCCGTATTCACGCGTGTAGATAAAGAGGCTTCGAAGCGCGGTGATACCTACATCCCTAGCGAACTGTTCCTTCTGGCCTTAGCAGATGACAAGGGCGAGGTTGGACGTGCACTCAAAGAGGCCGGTTTGCAGCGTAAGGCTCTTGAAGCCGCCATTGACGCGGTGCGTGGCGGCGAGGCTGTCAAAGACCAAGAGGGTGAATCAAATCGTGAAGCGTTGGCGAAGTACACGATGGATTTGACTGAGCGTGCCCGACAGGGAAAGCTTGATCCAGTGATTGGTCGCGATGACGAGATTCGACGCGCGATTCAGATCCTTCAGCGTCGCACCAAAAACAATCCCGTATTGATTGGTGAGCCCGGTGTCGGTAAGACCGCCATCGTCGAGGGATTAGCGCAGCGTATCGTCAATGACGAGGTACCTGAGAGCCTTCGGGGTAAGCGTGTGCTTTCCCTTGATTTGGCAAGCCTGCTCGCGGGCGCGAAGTTCCGGGGTGAATTCGAGGAGCGCTTAAAGGCTGTTCTCAAAGAGCTGTCGCAGGATGACGGCAGCAGCATCATTTTTATCGATGAAATCCACACAATGGTGGGGGCTGGTAAAGCTGAGGGTGCGATGGATGCAGGCAATATGCTCAAGCCGGCGTTGGCGCGCGGCGAATTGCATTGCATTGGCGCGACCACGCTTGATGAGTACCGCAAGTACATTGAGAAAGATGCAGCGCTTGAGCGTCGCTTCCAGAAAGTCATTGTGGACGAGCCCAATGTGGAGTCGACGATTGCCATCTTGCGTGGTTTGCAGGAGCGTTATGAGTTGCATCACGGGGTTGAGATTACAGACCCTGCGATTGTGGCGGCTGCAGAGTTATCGCATCGCTACATCACCGACCGCTTTTTGCCAGATAAGGCCATCGACTTAATTGACGAAGCGGCTGCGCGTATCCGGATGGAAATCGACTCCAAGCCTGAAGTCATGGATCGACTTGATCGGCGCATCATTCAATTGAAGATTGAACGTGAAGCCGTTAAAAAAGAGACCGACGAAGGCTCGATGCGTCGCCTGCAAATTATCGAGGAAGAACTCGAGAAGTTGCAACGTGAGTACAACGATTTTGAAGTGATCTGGAAGAGCGAGAAGGCTGCTGTTCAAGGGACGCAATCGATCAAAGAAGAGATCGAACGCGCACGCGCCGAAATGGCTGAACTGCAACGCAAGGGTCAGTTCGATAAGCTTGCTGAAATTCAATATGGCAAATTGCCAGAGTTAGAGACGCGTCTGAAAGCGGCCGAGGGCGCAGGTGCGACAGCAGGTGCTGCAGACAAGCCACGTCTGTTGCGCACCCAAGTTGGTGCGGAAGAGATTGCAGAAGTTGTTTCGCGTGCAACAGGGATTCCTGTGTCAAAAATGATGCAAGGCGAGCGTGACAAGCTTTTGCAAATGGAGGATCGCTTGCACCAGCGCGTCATTGGGCAAGATGAGGCTGTTGGGCTGGTTGCAGACGCAATCCGACGTTCGCGCGCCGGACTGTCCGACGCGTCACGTCCTTACGGTTCGTTCCTGTTTCTTGGCCCAACCGGTGTGGGTAAGACAGAACTTACCCGTGCCCTTGCAGACTTCTTATTCGATTCGGATGAGCACTTGATTCGCATCGATATGAGCGAGTTCATGGAAAAGCACTCGGTTGCGCGTTTGATCGGTGCACCTCCAGGATATGTTGGTTACGAAGAGGGCGGCTATCTTACCGAGGCTGTGCGTCGCAAGCCCTATAGTGTTGTCTTGCTTGATGAAGTTGAAAAAGCTCACCCTGATGTCTTCAACGTGTTGTTGCAAGTTCTCGACGATGGTCGTCTGACCGACGGGCAAGGGCGCACGGTGGATTTTCGCAATACGGTCATCGTGATGACGTCGAACCTCGGTTCGCAGCATATTCAAGCGATGGTGGGCAAGCCTTACGAGGCGATCAAAGCTGTGGTCTGGGATGATTTAAAAAATCACTTCCGACCAGAGTTTTTGAATCGTATCGATGAGGTGGTCGTGTTTCACGCCTTGGATAGCGCACATATCGAGAAGATCGCGGGTGTTCAGATCCAACGCTTGGCTAAGCGCATGTTGCAGCAGGAGATGATTTTAGAAGTCTCGGCTGCGGCACAGGCTGAATTGGCACGCACTGGGTTCGATCCGGTTTTTGGTGCAAGACCACTCAAGCGTGCGATCCAGCAGCAACTCGAGAATCCGATTGCGAAACTGATTCTTCAAGGCAAGTTTGGACCACGCGATGTCGTGCCTGTAGACTGGCAAGATGGAAAGTTCGTTTTCGAACGAACTCTCCAGTAAGTCAGACAGGCGCTACAGTCTGGTCTACCCTGAAACATCTGGCGCTGTGATCTTCAGTGAGCCAGATCGTTTCAGGTAGTGCTTTGCGACAATCGTCCGTCGCCAAGCTGCAGCGGTCTGCAAAGACGCAGCCCGGTGGCAGGTTGCTCAAGTCGGGTGGAGAGCCGGGAATAGTCTCGAGGCGGGTTCCCTTCTTCACCGAACCATGGGCCAAGCTTTTCAGCAAAGCACGGGTGTAGGGATGGCGAGGTGAGCGCATGAGGGTTCGGGTTGTGCCTTGCTCGACAATCCGTCCGGCATACATCACAGCAATGCGGTCTGCTACCTCAACGGCCGCACCGATATCGTGCGTAACAAACACAACAGACAGACCAAGCTCGCGCTGCAGCTCACGCAACAAGAGCAGAATTTGAATCTGTACGGTTGCGTCCAGAGCGGTCGTAGGCTCATCTGCAAGAAGCAGTTGTGGTTGACTGGCGAGCGCCAGAGAAATCATCGCTCGTTGGCGCATACCACCCGACATTTCATGGGGGTAGGCGTCGAGTCTTCGCTCAGGGCTAGGAATACGGACGCGCTCGAACAAAGATAGTGCTCGCGCACGCGCCTGTTCTTTACTGATGTCCTCGTGTCGAAGGATCGCTTCGATGATTTGCTCACCTACCGTATAAACCGGATCTAGTGCCAGTAGGGGTTCTTGAAAAATCATGGAGGCAACTTTGCCCCGAAAATCTGACAGATCAGAGTTCGAGAGTTGCACAACATCCTGATCACCGACCAAAATTTGTCCCTCGAGCTTTGAACGCGAGGGGTTGTGCAGACGCAAAATTGAGCGCAGCGTGACGCTTTTGCCTGAGCCAGATTCTCCGATCAGTGCAACCACTTCGCCGCGCTTAACCTTTAAGTTAACGCCAGAGACGGCGCGTACAGGTTTACGCCCTCCGGTAAACGTTACGGTGAGGTCTCGAATATCAACAAATGTCTTGTCGTCGCTCATGCGACCTCCTGCTGAGCGCTTGGCGCCTCTGTGTGCCCACTTCCTGCAACGTGCATGAGGCAAGCCACGCCATGCCCAGCCTTATCCGAAACTAGCGTTGGCATTTTCTGCGAGCAAATAGCTTGCGCATGTACGCAGCGTGTGTGAAAGCGACAGCCCGAAGGAGGATTGATAGGATTTGGTGGATCACCCGAGAGCGGTGGCTCTTCAGTGCGATTGTCCGGATCCATCGATGGCACGGATGAGAGGAGTGCCCGCGTATATGGATGCTTGGGATGTTCAAACAGCGTTTCACAATCGCCGATTTCAACTACTTGCCCTAGATACATCACCATCACACGGTCGGATATGTAACGCACGACGTTCAGATCATGGCTGATGAACACGTAAGTCAAACCGAAATCTTCTTTTAAATCCAGTAACAGATTTAAAACTTGTGCCTCGACAGACTTATCGAGCGCCGATACGGCCTCATCTAAAATGATGAGTCTTGGCTGGAGCGCAAGCGCACGGGCGATGTTCACGCGTTGCCGCTGGCCTCCCGATAGTTCATGTGGATAGCGTTCGGCGAAACGATTAGGATCCAGACCGACGCGTCGTAAAAGGTCACGTGCGCGCTCAACAGCATCCGCTTTGGAGACCCCGTGGACCTGCGGTGCGAAAGCAATCGAGTCTTCGATAGTCAGGCGTGGATTCAAAGATGCGTAACTGTCCTGAAACACCATTTGTGCTTGCCGACGAAACTCTTTGAGCGACATGTCACGGCTGCCGACTGAGCGACCATCAAAGATGATGTCGCCGTGGTCGGGTGGCGTTAAGTTCATCAGGAGTCTAGCAGTCGTAGACTTGCCGCAACCGGACTCGCCAACGACTCCTAAGGTCTCGCCTTGTCGCACAAGAAAATCGATATCGTCTACCGCGCGCACCACACCGCCACCTCGACCAAATACATCTTTCTTGAGTGCAAAGTGTTTGACCAGGTTTTTAACCATCAATAGCGGTTGCGCTGAACTAGGAACAGCTTCCTTCTTCACAGTCGTATCCATCAGTTTTTGATCTCCATGGCGGTGCGCAATCCATCGGAGAGTAGGTTGAACGCGATAGACGTGATGAAAATCATGACGCCAGGTAGCGCCGCAATCCAAGGTTGGACATAAATCGCAGTTCGTAACGTGTTGAGCATCAGACCCCACTCTGGCTCAGGCGGCTTGACGCCAAGTCCGAGGAAGCTCAGTCCCGATGCAAGAATCATGGATACCGCAATCAAGCTGGTCGCATACACAAAGATGGGACCAAGTACGTTGCCCAAGACATGGACACGCACAATCGTAAATGCATTTGCGCCTGAGGCCCGTGCGGCATCCACAAAATCGCGGCCACGGATTTGCGTCGTTACGCTTTCGGCGACACGGGCGATCGGCGGAATAAACACGATGGTCAGCGAGATCAGTGAGTTGGTAATGCCCGCACCCAAGACGCCGGACAACGCGATTGCCAACAAGACGGATGGGAATGCGTAAAACACATCAATCGTCCGCATGATGACAGTGTTCACTGTCCCGCCAGCGTACCCCGCAATCAGACCAATGACCGATCCAATACAGAAAGCGAAGATCACAGGGGTGATTCCCATGAACAGGGAAAGCTTGGTGCCCACAATCAGGCGTGTGAGCATATCGCGACCAAGTTCATCGGTGCCCAGTAAGTGCCCGGGAAAGCCAATTGGCTTGAGGCGCTTCATGATGGAAGAGGCAAACGGATCGTAGGGAGCAATCCACGGTCCGAAGATTGCCATGATGAGCAGGAGCAAAATAACAAAACCAGCAAACATCGCTAGCTTGTCTCGTACAAAACGTTGCCCGACGTTGCGCCAGTAGCCCGTAGACTTCTCTGTGACAACAGCGGGGACTTTGGATGGGTCGACAGTGATGTTCAGCATTTTCAGTTTCCCTGTTCCATTAGCTACGCGCGATTCTAGGATCGAGCAGGGTCTGAATAATGTCGACAATCATATTCAGAACAACGAAGAACATGGCTAGAACGAGAATCGTTCCTTGTAGTAAGGGAAGGTCGCGTTGAAAAATTGCGGAGTTCAACAGAAAACCTGTGCCAGGCCACGAAAAAACCGTTTCAATCAGAATCGATCCGCCGAGCAAGTAGCCAAGCTGTAAACCCATGACGGCCAACGCAGTTGGAGCTGCGTTTTTGACAACGTGGAGGAAGATGCCAACGTTCGTTAAGCCCTTGGCGCGTAGCCCTACGATGAACTCTTGCGCCAAGATATCAGCAACGAGAGCACGCACGGTCCGGGCAATAATCCCCATGGGAATCACACTCATCGTGACAGCGGGTAGAACCAGATGCTTCATATGCTCAAGATTCCAGACCCAGTCTGCAGAGCCACCAGGACCTGCGCCACTCGGCGGCAACCACATTAGCGTTGAGCTGAAGATAATGACAAATACCATACCCAGCCAGTAGTGCGGCACGCTCACACCTAAGACTGAGGTTAATGACGCAGCTTTATCGATCCAGGAGTTTTGAAAGTAGCCTGCAACAAAACCAAATAAGGATCCAAAAATGAAGCCGATGAGGGTCGCGAAAACTGCGAGCCGTAGTGTGTTGACGACAGCTTTTAGAACTTCGTCTGTCACCGGTCTGCTTGAGGCGATTGAGGTACCCAAATCGCCTTGTAGTGCACGCCAGACCCAGGAAAGGAATTGCTCTGGGTACGAACGGTTAAATCCGTAAAGCTCCATCAGCCGATCGCGTAAATCTTGCGAAGCATCGGGTGGGAGAATCGCCATTAAGGGGTCGCCGGGCGCCAGATGCACCAGGGAAAAACAGACAAGCGCGACACCAAGCATGATTGGCAGGGTGTATATCAGACGCCTCAGTAAAAAACTCAGCATTAGAGGTGTGTCTCAATAAAGTTGAATCGGGATAGGTATAAGACTTAAACAACAAAAAAGCACGCCGCACCTACAGGCGCGGCGTGCTTAGACTAGCTTACTGCACTTTCATTGTGGCAATGTCGATAAACCAGTTTTGTGGTTGTACAACGCCGGTTACTTTCTTGTTCATCGCGCGTGGACCTACGTCATGTGCAATCCAGACGAACGGTGCGTCTTCAACAATACGCGTATGCAGCTTAGCGAGTGCTGCGTCACGTGCTTTGTCGTCAAACGTCGTACGTGCTGTCGTCACTAAAGCCTCAACTTCTGGGCTGGCGTAGTAGCCCCAGTTGTTCGACACAGGTGGGAAGGTACCCTTGCTGCTGAAACGCACCATGCCGAAGAATGGATCCATCGACGAGAAGCTCACGTTTGTTGCGCTTGCGCCGTTGGCCGAAGGATCTTTTGCACCCTTGCGCCAGTTGGTGAAGAGCGTGTTCCACTCGATCACGTCAAACTCGACATCAAAGAAGCACTTCTTGAGCGACTGTTGAACAAACTCGTTCATTGGCAGAGGCTGCATCTGACCTGAACCGGAGGCCGAGATCTGGATCTTGACTTTCAATGGTTTAGCTGCCGAGAAACCAGCTTCTGTCATCAGCTTTTGTGAGCCTGCAACGTCGTACTTGATGTCAAATGATGGTGTACCGAACCAAGGATGTCCCGGAGCCATCGTGCCCTTCGGAATGCCCATCAGGCCGCCGAGCAGAGTCTTCAAGCCTTCGCGGTCCACACAGAGGTTCGCTGCGTGACGCACGCGCTTGTCGAGCCAAGGTGAGCCTTCAGCGAACGACAACTGCCAGGGCCAGACGTGTGGCTGTGGGTTGCTGTAAATGTTGAAGCCACGCTGTTTGATCTGGGGCAGGGCATCCGGTGCGGGTGCTTCAATCCAGTCAACCTGGCCAGACAGCAATGCTGCTGTACGTGCGTTCGCCTCAGGGATTGGCAGCAATACGACGCGATCAATCTGTGTCTTGCGCTTCTCATCCCAGTAGTCTTTGTTGGCAACCATTTCCAGACGCTCGCGTGGAACAAAGCGAGCCATCTTGAAAGGACCGCTACCCGACGCATCGGCAGCGAAGGCCGCCCAAGCTTGTTTGGCGCGCTCAGCCGGTGCTGTCACCGAAGCGGGGACTGCCTTGAGCTTGGCGTTCCAGTGAGCTGGCGAAGCAATGAACAGGTTGGTCAGGTTAATTGGCAAGAAAGCGTCAGGCTCGCTCGTGGTGAGCTCAACCGTCATGTCATCAATTTTTTTGGCGCTGCGCAATGTTGGCATACGCGAGGCAGTGACACCGACCTGTGAAGCGTCAAAATGAGGCGCGTCTTTGTCCAGCACTTTCTGTACGTTCCAGACGATGGCATCGGCGTTCACTGGCGAGCCGTCATGAAACTTGACGCCTGGACGCAACTTGAATACCCACTTTGTTTTGTCGTTCGCATCAACCGCCCACGATGTGGCCAAGCCGGGGATGACAACGCTCGGTACGTCGGATTTGGACAGGTCCCATTGTGTCAGAGAGTCGTACATTGGAATGCCGGTGAACCGGTTTCCTTCAAAGCCTTGGTCAGGCTGACCAAGCGTGCGAGGAATATCGGCGGCTGTCATGCCAATACGCAAGACTTTCTCTTGGGCTGACGCGGGCATTGCCGAAGCCATCGCAATTGCGGCGGTCAGCACGGTGAGGCCCAAAGGCTTGCCCACTAAACGGGATATCAACGCCTGTTGTTTCATGAATTCTCCAGAAGTACGGTTGACGCGGTTAAAAGTAAATACGTTATGCAACAAAAAAATAAACCTAACAAAAGCCAAATCTGATACTTTTACGCTAACAGAGTCCGATGCCTTGGTTAGCCCAAGCAAGATCAGTCTGGGCTGTCACGCACTTGGAAACAAGCAAAAATCGTGCCAAACCGTGCTTAGTTGGGCCCAATGTCAGCATGTCCCGATAATCAGGTCGTGCGAATCGCGTGCTGTCATGCTTCTGAGCGGATACGCTTGAACTATTTTGGTGCAAGCGGTCCATTTTGATGCATTTATATCCATACTAGTGCACACAATTAATTGCAGTAAGTTAAACCATTCCATCACTATGAAACTACTTCTCATAAACCCTAATACCTCTTCACCGATGACCCATGCCATTGCGCAGGGTGCACAAGCTGTTGCTGCGTCAGGAACAGAAATTGTTGCAGTGCAACCAAGTTTTGGGCCGCTTTCGATTGAAGGGCACTACGATGAAGCGTTTGCAGCAGCAGGCGTAGCCGAGCAGCTTCGACTCGCTCAAGATTCGAGCACCGGCACGCCACCGGATGCCGTGGTGATTGCGTGTTTTGGCGATCCAGGGCTTGAAGCAGCGCGTGAAATCACCCGTGCGCCTGTACTGGGTATTGCCGAGGCCGGTTTTCATGCGGCCAGCATGCTCGCCACTGGGTTTTCGGTTGTCACTACCATGACCCGCACCTGCATCATCGCAGAACGATTGGTTCAGCGGTATGGCTTTGAACACCAGTGCCGAGGCGTGCACGGCACGGATATCGCAGTGTTAGACCTTGAGGACGCTGGCAGCAGTGTCATCGACCAGATCGAGCAAACAGCCCGTGAAGCGCTCAGCCGTGATCGCAGCGGCGCGATTGTTCTTGGTTGTGCAGGGATGACGACCTTGTGCCAAACCTTGACAGCGCGCTTAGGGGTTCCCGTTATTGACGGCGTGGCCGTCGCCGTCAAGTTTGCCGAGGCTTTAGCTGCATTGGGTCTTGGCACCAGTAAGCACGGAGACTATGCAACGCCACTGCCAAAGGTTTATACCGGATGGGCCAAGCCCTTCGGTTGGCCGAAGCGCTAAGACACGAGCCCACCTCTTGCTTACTCGGCGTCAGGCGCTTTTTGCAATCCACCTTGTTGCGATACTTTTTGGCGCTACGGGAATTTTTGGTGCCGTCATTGAGGCCAATGCAGCTGTGATTACCTGGGGCCGTGCGGCCTTTGCCGTGCTTACGTTAGCCGCATTAGGTGGCGCATTAGGCGAGCGGGGTTTTAAACATGCTTTGACGCAAGCGCGGGGTTGGGCTGTATTGGGCTCCGGAATGATGCTCGCGCTGCATTGGGTGAGCTTCTTTGTATCCGTTAAGTTTGGTGGAATAGCGGTTGCAACGTTGGCCTTTGCCAGCTTTCCGGCGTTTATTACTCTGATCGAATGGGCAATCCTGCGAGAGCGCATCCAGCGCGCTGAGTGGTATCGACTTTTTGTCGTGTCGTTCGGGTTGCTGTTGATTACGCCGTCTTTTGATCTCGATAATATCGCCACCGAGGGCTTGCTTTGGGGGTTATTGTCTGGCGCTTCGTTCGGCGTGCTCGCGGTGATGAATCGCCGTGCGCTATCCGGTGTCAATGCCTTTCATGTTGCGGGCTTACAAAATGCGGTTGTGTGCTTATTGCTGACACCTTGGGTCATTTTTGAACTGCAAGAGGTGTCGCTCAGAGATTGGTACCTGATTGCTGCATTGGGCGTGATTTGTACAGGGATCGCGCATTTGTTGTTCGTCTCAAGTTTGCGCTGCTTACATGCGCGTACAGCAGGCCTGGTTGTCGCATCAGAGCCACTTTATGCCATAGCCTTCGCCTGGGTCTTGTTTGCAGAGGTTCCGAGTGCGCGAACCTTAGTGGGAGCGGTTATGATGGTGGGCGCAATCTTCAGTGCCAGTTTGGCGGTGCATCGCGCAAAACACTAGATCACTATGAACTCAAACGATCAGCCTGTTTCCCCTTTGTCCGCTGTGCCCAGAGCGCCGCGACTGCGTGATGTCGTCTCAGCAACCATTAGTTGTGTTGTGCCAGCCTACAACGAAGCGACGAACTTAGGCGTTTTGTTACCACGCTTACAGGCCGTGCTTGCTCAGACGGGAGCAAGTTGGGAAATCATCGTCGTCGACGACGGCAGTCGCGACAACACCTCTGTGCTGATGCAGTCTTGGACGGCAAATCCGGGTTTTCGTTATGTTCAGCTTTCGCGAAACTTCGGTAAAGAGCCGGCGATCACTGCTGGCATTGAAGCGGCAATAGGCGACGTTGTCATTCTGCTTGATGCAGACCTTCAACATCCCCCCGAACTGTTGTCCAAGATGCTCGAGCGCTGGGCTGTGGGCGTCGATATGGTTTACGCAGTGCGTGCAAACCGTGACGATGAAAGCTTTACCAAACGTTTTGGTACGCAGGTTTTTTATTCTTTGTTGACCGGTGCTCGGGGTGTGCGTGTGCCGCCCCACGCAGGAGACTTTCGTCTGATGGATCGCAGCGTGGTTGACGCGCTCTTGCGGTTACCAGAACGCAATCGATTCATGAAAGGGTTGTACGCCTGGGTGGGATTTGATTCTGAGCCGATTGAGTATGTGCCAGATGCCCGTCAACACGGGGAGTCCCGATTCAGTACATTTAAGTTGTTACGTTTGGCACTGACGGGATTGACGGCTTTTACAACCTGGCCATTGCGAGCGGTCAGTTTGTTCGGATTTTTGGTCTCGATGTGTTCGTTCACCTACGGGCTGTATATCGTGATCGAGTATCTGTTGTTTGCAAACCCGGTAGATGGATGGCCCACCATCGTTACGATTTTATTGTTTTTCTCCGGGATTAATCTAATCTCTCTTGGTATTGTTGGCGAGTACATCGCCGGAATCTTTGATGAGGTTAAGGGTCGTCCGCTGTATTTAGTGCGGCAAACGCAGGGCAGACCCTATCTGCAGGGCGCGGAGCTTACGCGCGTCCCACCTCGCGAATGAAGGCTCCTACACCGCTTGTGGTGTGCGCAGACGATTACGGCCTCGAGTCTGGCGTAGATGCCGCGATTGTTGAGCTCGCTACACACGGGCGGTTGAGTGCAACGGGATGCCTTGTGAATGCATCAGGCTTTGCGTATTCGGCTGCTGCGTTAAAGGACCTGCCCATCGATGTCGGGTTACACCTAAACTTTACCGAGGATCTCGGCCCCCCCGGAACTTATCGTCCCCTCGGGAAGCTGATCGCGTTGGCCTACACAGGTCAGTTATCGACAACTGCTGTCCGACAACAGATTGAACAGCAGCTCGATTTGTTCCATCAATACATGGGACGAGCGCCCGATTTTGTGGATGGGCATCTTCATGTTCATCAGTTGCCGCTGATTCGCACTCAGCTGATTGAGGTGTTGAGTGCGCGGTATCCCAGTCGACTTCCTTGGGTACGCGACACACGCCCCGCATACTTGGCGCGCACATTACCGTTTATGCAACGTGTAAAAGCCCAGGTAATTGGTGCACTCGGTGCGCGTGCATTTTCTGTGCTCGCACAGAAAAATGGTGCGAAGCAGAACGATGGTTTTGCCGGAGCGTATGATTTTTCGCGGCCCCATCCAGATTACGCCTGGATGTTAGAGCAGTGGTTGATGCATGCGCGCGCTTGGACCGTATTGATGACGCACCCCGCAAAAAGTGCAAGTGCGCATCTCGCGTTTGGCAAGGACCGGCAGCGGGAGTTTCAGGTGCTAGGCAGTGATCATTTTCCAGAACTGCTCGAACGCTACAAACTGCGCATAGCGCGCCTCTCGACTAGGTCTGCTCAGGGTTAGGATCTGAGAGTGCCTGAATTTCTTCGCGACCATAAAACTTAACACCGAGTGCAATTCGATCACGGCCTTGCGACCGACGATGGCGATTCGTATCCCGAAGGGAATACACACAGCCACAGTATTCCTGCTGGTAAAACTCCTCGCGTTTACTGATTTCAATCATGCGCGCGGAGCCGCCATGTTTGCGCCAGTTGTATGTCCAGTAGGTTAGATCGTCATAGCGTGCGGCAGCCCTTTCACCGCAGCCGTTTATTTGTTGCATATCTTTCCAGCGAGAAATCCCTAGGGAGCTGGTGATAGTGTCGTAGCCATGCTCGTGCGCGTACAGGGCCGTGCGCTCAAAACGCATATCAAAGCATTTGGTGCAGCGCTCGCCGCGTTCAGGCTCATTTTCTAAGCCCTTGATACGCTCAAACCAGTTGTCGACATCGTAGTCAGCATCAATGAAACCGATTCCATGCTTTTCAGCAAAACGAATATTTTCGTTTTTACGAATCTCGTACTCTTTGACTGGATGAATGTTCGGGTTGTAAAAGAAAATATCGTACTGAATCCCCGCGACCAGCATGGCCTCCATCACCTCACCTGAACAGGGGGCGCAACAGGAATGCAATAAAACCTTGGTCTTGCCCTCGGGCAGGGCTAAGGAGGGGCGTAGGGTATCTTTCACGATGAGCTGCGGCGTGGGTAAAGATTGCGATTTTAATCGCTATTGCCCTAAAACTGTCTCCCAGAGCTCCCGGACTGCTGTTCGCGCCTCCTGTAGCTCGGAAGGGGGAACACGGGCACGATCCGCACCTTGGAGGCGAACTTCGTGCTGGCGACGGCGTAGATCCCGGTAGGCGTCGGCTGCTCGCTGCGCGAGCCCTTGGTCAATCAAGCCTGCGTCTGCGGCCAGCCCCAATAACGCAATATTGCCTAGGTTGTGGATAAGTTCTGGATGCTCTTTGCTTTTTGTGAGTACGAGGTACTGCGTGACGAACTCCAAGTCGACCATGCCGCCAGCGTCGTGCTTCAGATCAAAGTCTGTGCTCTGGTTCGGATGTCCCGCAGTCATTTTTTCACGCATCTTGCGCACCTCTGCAACTAGTGCGTCGGGGTCACGCGGTATCGCTAACACCTCTCGTCGAATGGCTTCGAAAGCGTCTCCAACTGCGCTATCGCCTGCTGCAAAGCGCGCGCGGGTGAGGGCTTGATGTTCCCAGGGCCAGGCATGTTCTAACTGATACTTACGAAACGCCTCCAAAGACACCGCGAGTAAACCTGCATCACCGTCTGGCCGCAATCGAAGATCTACATCGTAAAGGCGTCCGGAAGAGGTCATCGTGGACAGCCAGGAAGTCATACGTCGAGCAAGCTTTGCGTAAATTTCTGCAGCGTCTTCGCGCGGATCATCATATAGGTAGACTAGGTCTAAGTCCGACGAGTAGCTCAGTTCTTTTCCACCCAATCTCCCATACGCAATAATCGCTAACCGCAGAGCGGGGCAGGGCTGGCCTTCCTGTGGCTTGCATACCAAAGGCCATACGCGCGCCAGCGTCTCGTTTAGCAGCATGTCGGCTAAGGCGGATAATTGATCTGCAAGGCTCTCAACTGACAACGCTCCCTCAAGGTCCTGAGCGAGCAGTTGAAAACTGAGTTGCCGTTGCATGTCCCGCATCATGTTCATCTGTTGTTCGACATCGGGCGACCCATCAGGCAAAACGCATGCATCAAGATCCGCATGCATCGCAGCACCGACTTGCTCGTAATTGATAGGTGTCATGAGCGAGTGCCACGCGATTAAGCTATCGAGCACTACAGGATTTTGAATCAGGTATTGCGCAGCCCACGGACTCGCCGCCATCATGCGCGCGATGCGCGCAAGGGTTTCGGGGTATTCAGCTAATAATGCTAGATAGGCACTGCGCTGCGTCACTTGCTCAATCAGGTCGAGCATCCGCAGGGCCGCGGTCATAGGTTGCCCAGTATGTTTTGCCGCGTCGAGGGCGCTAGGCAACAGAGTGTCTATTCGTGCTTTACTCGCAGCAGAGGCTGAACGGATTCTGCTGCCGTCAAGAAATGTTTCTACGCGTTTGGTTAGTGCGCTTGCGTCCTCGCCAAACGCGGCCAAACTTATCTCGAGCGCAGTCAGGGTCGATGTTGCATCTCCTGCGTTGGTCGCCGGCGATTCGGTTTTTGTCTTGGTAGGTGCCGGCTCGTCTCCTAAGCCCGCAAGTCGGAAAGCATCTCTAAAGGTAAATGCGACGAATTCGCGGTAGTGTTCCAGTGTTTGCGTGAAGTCAGAGAGCGTCATACGCATCGCATGTGCAAGTTCCGCCATCCGCGCGGGATCACTCGGTAGGAGATGAGTTTGCGCATCCTCGGCATATTGCAATGCGTGCTCAGTTCGTCGCAAAAATACATATGCGTCGGCGAGGCGGGTTGCCGTAAGAGCGGGCAAGATGCCTGCTCTGCGTTGCGCTTGCAAGGCGTCGAGCAGGCCACGTTGTTGCAGGGCTGGCATACGACCGCCACGAATCAGCTGGGATAGCTGCACAACGAATTCGATTTCCCGAATGCCACCTTCGCCGAGCTTGATGTTGAGCCGAGAGTCGACACCAGGCCGCGCTAACGCTTTGCGTTGCCAATCTTGTCTGATTCTTTCTCGAAGCGAGCGTAGTGCGGCCAGTGCATCAAAGTCAAAATATTTACGATAGACAAATGGTATCCGCATACTCTCCAAGTGCTGGAGATTCAGTTTTGAATCACTGTCTTTAAAAGCGCGGGCAGGCATGGGACGCCCTTTGAGCCATGCATAACGCTCCCATTCGCGTCCTTGGGTGAAGAGATATTGCTCAAAGGCATCCAGGCTCCATGCAAGCGGGCCTGCATCCCCATCTGGGCGCAGTCGCAGGTCAGTGCGAAATACTTGTCCGTCAGCATCCATCTCCGACAGGATCGGCATCATTCTTTGGGTGAGTCGGCCATAGAATTCGTGATGGCTAATTGCCCGCGGACCATCCGTTTCACCTTCGTCTCCGTACAGCATCACCAAGTCAATGTCCGAAGAAACGTTGAGCTCGCAGCCTCCAAGCTTTCCCATTCCGATAATCAGCATTTCTTGCGGAAGGCCGGTCACTGGATCACGCGGCGTTCCATGGGTAGAGGTCATATCTGACATGACGCTCAGGTAAGCTTGTTCGACGGACCAATCAGCCAGCTTGGTCATAGCGCCCACGACCTCCTCGAGCGGAGCAAGCCCGCCTAAGTCACGGATCATAGTCAGATAAAAAGTGCGCTGACGCAATTGTCGAAGCACTTTGCGGCAGGTAGTCGGGTCAAGCGCGATTTCTTGTGGTCGTGGGCCCGTCAGTTCGGTAAACCACGTTTCGATGCGGCTAGCCGTAACGGGCTCGTGGCAAGACTGCTCGAGCCAATCGGCGAATTCGGGTTTAGCCTGAGTGAGCCGGCGCAACACCCCGGACCAGGGCAGAGCATGAGGGATTAGCGGTTGGGTCATTGGTGTTTTGTCGCTAAGACAGCTTCAGCAGTTTGGGTTATAAGTTTGAACAATACCGCACAGAACGTGGCTGACAAAATATAGAGCTGTAAATAGTTTTGCGAATCATCAAAAATACACTACGAATCCTCGTGATCGGCATGCTGCTTATCTACGGCGTCGCAGCCTTGGGTATGTTGGCTGTGCGCTTTTGGGTCGTGCCCCACATCAACGACTGGCGTCCCCAGATCGAGCAGCGCCTGTCGGTAGCCTTGGATGCTCAAGTCACAATTGATCAGCTTTCGGCAGGCTGGTCCGGACTAAATCCTACTTTATCCGTCCAAAATCTTCGGCTCGTGAGTGCCCAGGGTCTGGAGTTTTTACGCGTACCAGACGCTTTTGCTGTGATCGGATGGCGTAGTTTGTTTGCTTGGGACTTGCGACTCAAGCAACTGGAGGTCAATGGGATTGAAGTTTCCGCTGAACGGCGTCCTGACGGCGCAATCGTTATTGCGGGGCAAACGCTCAGTGACTCGCCCTCGGAGCATGTGCGTCTCGACGCCAATGTATTGGCGGTTCGGTGGTTACTTGACCAAGGGCACATCCAATTTCGTGAGGCGCGGCTCGTTTGGCATGATCGCTTACGTGAGGCGCCACCCCTTGTGCTGGAGGGCATTGATATTGACTTACTCAATAGCCTGTTCTCGCATCAACTTCAGTTAACTGCCTCATTGCCAGCAGATTTGGGCAACCGAATTGCGTTTGTCGCGAAGACTCAAAACAAACTGAATCCGCTCGCTTCGCATGAAGATGGGCAAGCACAAATTTACGTTGAATTGGACGATGTCCAGCCAAGCGCTTGGTCACCTTGGTTAGATTTGCCCAAGGTAGATGGTCGTCTGCACACAAGGCTCTGGAGTGACGTGAGCGCTGGGCATTTAACCACGGCGACCCTGGAGTTGGCGGGTTCGTCACTCACCGGTCTGCTCCCGACGCAGGAACAGACACGTACCCATATTGATCAAATGACTGTGCGGATTTCGGGACGTCCTGGTGACTTGTTTTCAGGAGACAGTTGGCCTATTTTTTCTCGCTCGGCCGACCGTAGCGGCTTGATGATTTCCCTTTCTGCTAGAAATTTAGATTTTCGAGGTGGGGTCTTTGCCCCAGACCGTTTAGCGTTGGATGACTTCGCGTTGCAAGGCCAGCTGCTCCGTAAGTCAGATGATGTGTTGTCTGTCTTGGTCAAGCAGCTCGGCGTGAAGGCAGCGGGTGCCGAGGTCTTGCTTTCGGGTTCCTGGAGCCCCGGAGGAGATTCCAGCGCTGGGTTATTAGATGTCAGCGGGACGCTCACGAATGTCCCCACCGCCAATTTGCATCAGTATGTGACCACCGCTGTGGATTCAGAAACGCGCCAATGGATGCGGGATGCCTTGAAGCAAGGGAGCTTGACTCAGTCCTCGATCAAAGTGCAGGGCGATCTAACGCATTTTCCTTTCAACAGACCTGAGCACACCGGAGTTTTTAAGATTGAGAGCGCGGTCCAGGACCTCGTCATTGATTATGATCCTGCGACTCAGGGGAAAGCTGGTTGGCCGGCTCTCATACTTGAGCAGGGTACCGTTACTCTAGATAAGTTGGCCCTGGATGTGCGCAGCAATCGAGCTGCCGTGTTCGACACGCATGGAGGGCGCCTTGCCATCCAGAGTCTTGTTGCAAGTATTCCGGATCTTGAGTCCAAGCCAGTATTGACAGTCAGCGCGCAAACTCAGAATTTGGCTGACGATTATTTACGTATTTTGCGTGGCACTCCGCTTGCGAAAGATGTGGTTCATATTCTCAATGATGTAAAAGTGACTGGTTCGCTCGGTTTGCCGTTCTCCTTGACGTTGGATTTGAATCATCCCGATCAGCCTGTCGTCAAAGGCTCAGTTCAATTGAGTAATAACGCAGTCAGTTATTTGGATGACCTTCGGTTGGAGGACGTGCAGGGCGAGGTCAGCTTCACAGAGACAACTTTTCAAACGGATGCTCTCAGGGCACAGTTTCTTGGTGGTGCGTTACGTGTCTCGGGTGGTTGGGGCAAAGCCCAATTAGGGCTCAGTTTTGATGGCGAGTTGACGGCCGATGGCCTACGTAAGCTTAGTTCGGCGAAAACATTGAACGTGTTTACTGGCAAGACAAAGTACACAGGTTCGCTCAAGACATTACCCAAATCAGGTTTTGATGTTCAACTCACGTCTTCGCTAGAAGGCGTCGCGATTAAGTTGCCGGCTCCGCTTGGAAAGGCCGCTCCCAGACGACTGCCGCTGTCGGCGCGCTGGACGCACACGCCTGGACAAAAGGGGCCTGAGCACGCTTTGAGTGTGTCATTTGGGGATGTGTTGGCGGGTAGATTTGAGCGTCAGGCTGCTGCTCGTAGCAAGACGTTTTTTAGTCGTGCGACCTTAGCAATGGGTGGGCAAGCTATTCTTCCTGTGTCTGGTCTGACGGTCGATCTCAAGCTAGATCGCATTGATTGGGATGATTGGAAAGATTTTTCTGCGAACTTAAGCGAACCGAGTCGTGGAAAAGGTAGCGCTAATATTGTTCCTCCGTTTCAACAACTCAAATTGAGTGCCACCCAATTGAATTGGGGTGAAATGCGTTTGTCAGCGATGACACTGACGGCCAACAGGCAAGATGAGACCAAGTGGAGTGCGCAGCTAAAGTCCAAGGAGACTGAGGGATTTGCCTCGTGGCAGGAAGCGCAGGGTTCGGTCGCAGGACGCGTCTACGCACGTTTTTCGAAACTCGCTCTCGGTTCTGAAACGACGACGCAAGATGAGCCACCTAAAACGGACATGATCGACGAGAAGCAATGGTCGGAGATGCCCGCGGTAGATTTGACCATCGATGACTTCACCCTATTCGGTAGCCGTCTTGGCACGTTGCGCTTGGTCGGAGCAACTGTTCGTCGCGGTGAGGACTGGAAAATTGAAAAGCTGGAAATAAAGAATCCCTACGGTTCTTTGAATGCGACAGGCGACTGGCGCTTGAGTGGTCCTGCACGTGGCGTCAGCCTCGATGCGAAAGCCGATATTGTGGATCTCGGCAAACTTTCGGACATGATGGGTTATCCCGATCGCGCCAGAGGTGGCAAGGGCACACTTACCGGACGTATTGATTGGGGCGATTTTCCCTGGGTGTATCGCTATGGTGGGTTACAGGGCAAGGCGAGCCTTTCACTCAAAGATGGTGTGTTTGCCCACGTTACATCACGTAGTGCGCGACTGCTGGAGTTGCTGTCGCTTCAATCCTTGCAGCGAATTTTGAGTTTGAATTTCCGTGTTGGTGATGAGTTTAAAGACGGATTTCCGTGGAATTCTATCGATGGAAACTTCACGATCGAAGCAGGCGTGGTGAAGTCTAAAGACTTAGTCGTGCGCAGTCCCGTCGCCACGGTGACCCTGACCGGTGGTTCAGACTTAGATAAGAAAGTTTGGGATATGCAAGCTGATGTGCAGCCGCGCTTTGACCTGAGTGGAACGGCCGTCGCCACAGCCTTTATTGTGAATCCAATTGCCGGGTTGAGTGCATTGCTGACGCAGTATGTCCTGCGAAACCCGATCGAGAGGGCGATGAGTGTGCAGTATCGCGTTAAGGGGCCATGGGATGACCCGATCCTTGAGCCAATTGAGGCGCCAGCTGTTCAGCCAGCGCCTGCTTCGCCTGGCGGGTAACTATTTCTTCATCATGTCGAAGAATTCGGCATTGTTCTTGGTTGAGCGCATCTTGTCCAAGATAAATTCCATCGACTCGACTTCGTCCATGTCGTGAATGAATTTGCGCAACACCCAGATTTTTTGCAGTAGCTCTGGTTTGATGAGCAGCTCTTCGCGACGGGTTCCTGATTTGTTCAGGTTGATCGCTGGATAGACGCGTTTCTCTGCGAGTCGGCGTTCGAGATGAACCTCAGAGTTGCCGGTTCCTTTGAACTCTTCGTAAATGACCTCGTCCATCCGGCTACCGGTTTCGATAAGCGCTGTGCCGATGATGGTCAGTGACCCGCCCTCTTCGAGGTTGCGTGCAGCACCGAAGAAACGTTTTGGGCGTTGTAGCGCGTTAGCATCCACACCGCCAGTCAGAACCTTGCCGGAGGCTGGGACGACCGTGTTGTAGGCACGTGCGAGGCGTGTGATCGAATCAAGCAGAATGACAACGTCTTTCTTCATTTCGACCAAACGCTTAGCGCGTTCAATCACCATCTCTGCGACTTGCACGTGGCGCGTTGCGGGCTCGTCAAAGGTTGACGCAACCACTTCACCGCGAACGGTGCGCTGCATTTCTGTTACTTCCTCGGGGCGTTCGTCAACGAGCATGACGATCATGACGGCATCTGGGAAGTTTGTCGTGATGGCGTGTGCGATATGTTGCATCATCACTGTCTTACCCGACTTCGGGCTCGCCACGATCAGGCCGCGCTGGCCTTTACCAATCGGTGCAAATACATCCAGAATGCGACCTGTCAGGTTCTCTTCGCTCTTGATGTCACGCTCTAGGACCATCACTTTGTCAGGGTGCAGAGGTGTCAGGTTTTCAAACATGATGCGATGTTTGATCGCTTCGGGCGGGAAGCCATTGACCTTGTCGACTTTGACGAGTGCAAAGTAGCGCTCGCCGTCTTTCGGAGTCCGCACTTCGCCTTCAATCGAGTCGCCAGTGTGTAAGTTGAAGCGACGTATCTGAGAGGGCGAAATGTAAATGTCGTCTGTACTTGCTAAGTAAGAGGTATCAGGCGAGCGCAGGAAGCCAAAGCCGTCAGGCAGGACTTCAAGTACGCCATCTCCAAAAATTTGTTCGCCCTGTTTGGCGCGGCGCTTCATGATGGCAAACATCAGTTCTTGTTTGCGGAGCCGATTGGCGTTTTCGATTTCTAGGCCTGCGGCCATTTCGAGCAGCTGCGAAACGTGCTGCGCCTTCAATTCGTTAAGGTGCATTGATGTGCTTATAGAAAAGTGGCTTCAGTCAAGAAGCGGGATATAAAAGAGATCAAGGGTGTTTGAAGCAGAACGGCTCGCGCCAAGCAGAGTCAATGGCGGGCCTCGAAGGGGCCCGCGCGTGGAAGCGATTTAGATCGAGTCGTTCAGGAATGCGGTCAGTTGTGATTTTGACAAAGCGCCCACTTTGGTCGCTGCGACCTGGCCGTCTTTAAACAGCATCAGAGTCGGAATACCGCGAATACCAAATTTGGCTGCTGTTTCAGGATTTTCGTCTACGTTCAGTTTGGCGATAGTCACTTTACCGGCGTACTCTGCCGAAACTTCTTCGAGCATTGGTGCAATCATCTTGCAGGGGCCGCACCACGCTGCCCAGTAATCGACCAACACCGGTTGGGACGACTTAAGAACGTCAGCATCAAAGCTGCCATCGCTCACGTTTTTGATGTGTTCACTCATGGTTTTCTCTTGAATTTGGTCGCGTCCGGCGCACAGGCTGGGACATCGTTTAGTCATTAAAGCATAACATCTCGTCTTCGTTTTGGCATTTTCCGTAAAATGACCCTCTTTTCTACCGCAGTTGGGGATAACTTGAGTAATCAGTCGTATAACGAATCATCTATTCGGGTATTAAAAGGGCTTGAGCCCGTGCGCCAGCGCCCCGGTATGTACACCCGTACCGAAAATCCCCTACACATCATTCAGGAAGTGATCGATAACGCGGCCGACGAAGCGCTAGCGGGTTTTGGTAAGCAAATTCAAGTCACGCTTCATACCGATGGCAGTGTGACTGTCGAGGACGACGGTCGCGGCATTCCTGTCGGGCTCCATCCGGAAGAGAAGGCACCCGTTGCCGAACTCGTGTTCACGCGCCTGCATGCCGGTGGAAAGTTCGATAAGAAGGGCGGTGGTGCTTACGCATTCTCCGGAGGACTCCACGGCGTCGGTGTGTCGGTGACGAATGCGCTGTCTAAACGGCTTGAGCTTGTTATCTGGCGAGAGGGCGGTGCGCATCGCATGGTCTTTGGTGATGGTGCCGTGGTCGAGGCACTTAAGCTTGCGCCAGAGCTTTTACGTAAAAAATCCGGTACGCGTGTACGAGTTTGGCCAGACGCAAGCTTTTTTGATTCTGCTGCCATTCCGCTCAATGAGCTCACGCACTTGTTGCGCAGTAAGGCCGTGCTGATGGCGGGCGTCAAGGTCAGCCTGATCAACGAAAAAACGGGCGACACCAAGACTTGGCAGTATGAAAATGGCTTGGCTGGATACCTGACCGAAGCGTTAGATGGCACTGAGTTGCGCGTGCCGCTTTTTGGTGGTGAGCAGTTTGCCGGTGCGGACCACGAGAGCTTTGCAGATGGCGAGGGCGCGCAGTGGGTTGTTGCCTGGGCTGATGAGGGGAATGTCGTTCGCGAGTCCTATGTGAATCTGATCCCAACGCCAGCGGGGGGGACGCACGAATCCGGCCTGCGCGAAGGGTTATTCGCTTCCGTGAAAGCGTTTGCCGAGTTGCATGGCTTGCTGCCCAAGGGCGTCAAATTACTCCCTGAAGATGTTTTCGCACGTACAAGCTTTGTTCTCTCAGCCAAAGTCCTTGACCCGCAGTTCCAGGGGCAGATTAAAGAAAGACTCAACAGCCGGGATGCAGTGCGTTTGGTCGGCGGATTTGTCCGCACCTCACTCGACCTTTGGCTCAATACCCACGTGGAGTACGGCAAAAAGCTGGCTGAGTTAGCGATTCGGCAGGCTCAGGCGCGTGCGCGTTCCGCCCAAAAGGTGGAGAAGCGCAAGAGCTCCGGTGTTGCGGTGCTGCCAGGCAAACTCACTGATTGTGAGTCCTCTGATGTATCACGCACAGAGGTCTTTCTTGTGGAGGGTGACTCGGCCGGGGGCTCGGCCAAAATGGGACGCGACAAGGAGTTTCAGGCCATCTTGCCCTTACGTGGCAAGGTGTTAAATGCCTGGGAAGTCGATCGCGACCGTTTGTTCGCCAATAACGAAATTCACGATATTTCAGTCGCAATCGGTGTGGATCCACACGGCCCCAACGACACGCCGGACCTGTCCGGTTTGCGTTACGGCCGGGTTTGTATCTTGTCGGACGCTGACGTTGACGGCTCTCACATTCAAGTGTTGTTGTTGACGCTGTTTTATCGACACTTTCCGCGCCTGGTTGAGCTCGGACATGTGCACGTCGCCCGGCCCCCACTGTTTCGCGTAGACGTCCCCTCGCTGGGTAAGCGTCCAGCGCGCAAAATTTACTGCCTGGATGCCGGAGAACTCGAGGTTGTTCAGGACAAGCTGCGTAAAGAAGGGGTCCGGGAGGGATCCTGGGACATTAGCCGTTTTAAAGGTCTTGGCGAAATGAGTCCCGAGCAGTTGTGGGAAACCACCATGAACCCCGATACCAGACGCATGCTGCCTGTCGGGTATGGGTCGCTTGATCCTGACGCGACCACGCGCATGTTCGATATGTTGATGGGTAAGGGCGAGTCTGGTGCTCGCCGTACGTGGCTTGAAGACAAGGGTAATCTTGCAGAGGTTGATATTTAAATGAATGATGGTGCTCAACCTGGGTTGTTTGACCCTTCGTCATCAGACGATTCTTTGACGCTAGGCTTGTACGCCGAGCAGGCGTATCTGGACTATGCCGTATCTGTGGTGCGTGGTCGTGCCTTGCCGGATGTGGGTGATGGACAGAAGCCTGTACAGCGCAGAATCCTCTACGCCATGCAAGCGATGGGCTTGCAGTCGGGCGCCAAGCCCGTCAAATCCGCTAGAGTTGTGGGTGATGTGCTAGGTAAGTATCACCCGCATGGAGACCAGGCTGCATACGATGCGCTCGTGCGCATGGCGCAACAGTTCTCTTTGCGCTACCCCTTGATTGATGGCCAGGGCAACTTTGGTTCGCGGGATGGTGATAACGCGGCTGCGATGCGATACACCGAAGCGCGCCTAACGCCGTTCGCCCGTCTGTTGCTTGAGGAGCTCGATGAGGGGACGGTAGATTTCGTTCCTAATTACGACGGTAGCCATCAAGAGCCGCAAATGCTGCCGGCCCGCTTGCCGGTGATGTTGCTTAACGGTGCCTCGGGCATTGCCGTCGGCATGGCAACGGAAATTCCGGCGCATAATTTGCGTGAAATTGCGCAAGCATGCGTTGCGTTGCTCAAACAGCCAAGCTTGTCCGATGACGCCTTGTTTGAAATGGTTCCAGGGCCAGATTTCGCTGGGGGCGGACAGATCATTACGCCTGCTGCAGAGATCGCTCAGATCTACCAGTCGGGACGCGGCTCGATCAAGGCGCGCGCACGCTGGCAGTTCGAAGAAATGGCGCGAGGCCAGTGGCAGTTGGTTGTGCACGAATTGCCACCAGGTGCTTCTTGTCAGCGTGTGCTGGAAGAAATCGAAGACCTGACTAATCCGAAAGTTAAAACCGGTAAAAAGAGTCTAACGCCAGAGCAGCAACAGACGAAATCACAGATGCTCGCGCTGCTAGACGCCGTGCGTGACGAGTCGGGTAAAGATGCTGCCGTGCGTTTGGTGTTTGAACCGAAGACATCCAAAATTGATCGCGACGAATTCGTCAACACCTTGCTTGCTCAAACCAGCATGGAAACAAGCGTGCCGATCAATCTGGTTTGCATTGGGACGGACCATCGGCCACGCCAGAAAGGCTTGCGCCAGGCGCTGCTTGAATGGATTGGATTCCGGACCGATACGGTTCTTCGCCGCACCCAGTACCGCTACGACAAGGTTAGCGATCGTATTCACGTTCTCGAAGGTCGGATGCTGGTTTATCTGAACGTCGACGAAGTGATTCAGACCATTCGCGAGTCTGACGAGCCGCGCGCTGCGTTGATGAAACGCTTCAAGCTCACAGAGCGGCAGGCCGATGACATTCTTGATATGCGGTTGCGTCAGCTTGCGCGCCTTGAGGGCATCAAGATCGAGCAGGAGCTATCTGAAAAGCGTGCAGAGCAAGAAAAGCTCAAAGAACTGATTGATCAACCGAGCGCCTTGAAGCGTCTGATTGTTAAAGAAATCGAAGCTGATGCGAAGCAGTACGGTGACGCGCGTCGCACCCTGATCAAGGTCGCTGAGCGGGCTGTCATGGAAGTACGTGTACTCGATGAACCGATCACCGTGATCGTCTCCCAGAAGGGGTGGTTGCGTGCGCGGCAAGGCCATGGTCATGATGCATCCCAATTTAACTTCAAGGCGGGTGATGATTGTTATGGTGTCTTTGAGTGCCGAAGCACCGATACATTGATTGCTTTAGGAAGCAATGGCCGAGCCTATTCTGTTCCGGTATCCGGCTTGCCGTCCGCGCGTGGTGACGGCGCGCCGGTGACTTCCATGATTGATCTGGCACCTGGGAGCCAAATTGAGCATATGCTCGCTGCCAGCGCCGAGTCACGCTTTCTGTTTTCGACTGAGCAAGGCTTCGGCTTCATCGCAAAGGTCTCCGATATGGTCTCCAGACAGCGTGCTGGCAAGCAGTTCATCACGCTCGAGGATAAGGATGCATTGATACGTCCGGTTCCAGTGTTCGAGGGTGCGATTAACTTGGCGTTGATGTCAACCCGTCAGCGCCTGCTGGTGATTCCACTTGACGAGGTCAAGACGCTTGGCTCCGGGGGGCGTGGGACGATTCTGATGGGCATCGATGCGCCAGACAAGCTGGCGCAGTGTGTTCCTTTATCCAAGGCGGGTATGCGTGTGGTGGGGCTCTACCGGAATAAACAGGTCGAAGACGTTGTGTCCGGGGCCCAGCTAGGCGAATACATCTCCAAGCGTGCTCGTAAAGGTAAGCTGCTAGACATTCGTTCCAAAAATCCGGTGCTTTCACCTGTTCTTTGAAAGTAAAATGCGAAGCAAGGTATCTCTGAATCTTTTAGGGCAGTCAGACTCATGTCGTTTCAAGTCACTATTCAACCCAGCCAACATCAATTTACGGTGACTGCAGAGCAGACCGTTTTGGATGCGGCCTTGGCCGCAGGCATTCTTTTGCCCTATAGCTGTCGGAGCGGCGCTTGCTCGACCTGCAAAGCAAAAGTTGTTTCAGGCTCCATACAACCAGTTCCCAGCGCAGAGGTCGTGCTCAGCCCAGAAGAACGCGAGGCGGGTTACACCTTGCTTTGTCAGGCACGTGCGACAAGCGACCTTGTGGTCGAGTCACGCGAAATTCGCTTGGCCTCTGATATTCAGGTCCGCAAACTGCCGTCACGGGTCACTTCCATGACGCGTCCAGCCGCTGATGTTGCGGTCCTACAGCTTCAATTGCCCGCAACCGAAACGTTCAAGTTTTATGCTGGCCAGTATGTCGAGCTGATTCTGAAGGACGGTAAGCGCCGTAGCTACTCGATGGCGAATCCGCCTCACTCGGCCGCCGCGCTTGAGTTGCATATTCGCCACTTGCCTGGCGGTTTGTTTACGGACCACGTGTTTGGTGTGGGTGCCACCCAGATGAAAGAGCGCGAAATCTTACGTATAGAAGGGCCCTTAGGTTCATTCTTTTTGCGTGAAGACAGCGAATTACCGATTGTGATGCTTGCAAGTGGTACGGGTTTTGCCCCAATCAAGTCAATCATTGAGCACATGGTTCATCAGGGAATTAAGCGCCCAGTGACGCTGTACTGGGGTGGGCGCCGTCCGGCCGACCTCTATATGCACGCACTCGCACAGACTTGGGCAGCGACTATTCCTAATTTCACATACGTTCCGGTTGTATCTGATGCGCTTGCCGAAGATGCATGGACGGGGCGAACCGGCTTTGTGCATAAGGCCGTGATGGAAGATTTCCCCGATTTGGCTGGCCATCAGGTGTATGCCTGCGGAGCACCGATCGTGGTCGATTCTGCACGCCGGGAATTCGTAGCGCATTGCAAATTGCCCGACGATGCGTTTTTTGCTGATTCGTTTACGTCCGAAGCCGATTTGGCCGCATTAAAATAGTTGTTATTCCGCAGTTCAGCCTTTTTTCAATAGGAAGTCTAGCGTGACGTTTCTCAATCGTATTGCTGCAGTCCTCAGTGTTAGCTGTTTGTTCAGTGGTGCTGTCGTTGCAAATCCCGTCGAAATTGAAGTTTGGCACACCTTGCGCGCTGCGCATAAAAGCGAGTTCGAAAAGTTAACCAAGCAGTTCAACGGCGACCAACGGGATGTGGTGGTCGTGCTGAAAGCTTTTCCTGATCAAGCTGCTTTGCGTAGCGAAGAAGCGCGTGCTGCGTTTGCCAAGAAAAAGCCCGCATTGATTCAATTAGAGGACAATCGTTCTCCAGAGATCATTGCCCAGCACAAAGAAATCGTTCCCTTGCATCAACTGCTCAAGCAGTTTCCGATCAAAGATTCAAAGTGGTTTTTGAATCAAACCACTGGTTTTATGCGTGATGCAAAAGGCCAACTGACAGCATTTCCTTTTATGGCCGAGATCCCAGTCATGTTTTACAACGTGGATGGGTATAAGAAGGCTGGTTTGAATCCTGCGCAGCCTGCTAAGACCTGGCCAGCGTTGCAAGACCATTTGCTTGCTTTACGAGACAAGGCGCATTACGAGTGTCCTTTTGCCATCAGCTATCAAGTCAATACCCATCTTGAGAACCTGGCGCCTATTAATGGGTCACTTTATGTGGTGCCAACGAATGGTTTGGACAATGCACGCTCACCCCAGCTGAATCTTTCTGATGCAGTTTTCATGCGCCACATCTCGATCATGGTGAGCTGGAAGCGCTCGGAGTTGCTCATGCACAACGGCAACAGCAACGAAGCGGACCGTATGTTCGCTGAGAACCGCTGCGCTGTGATTACCACAACCTCCGGTGCACTCGCACAAATGCAAAATACCCGCGGCTTGAACTTCGGTGTTGCACCGATGCCTTTTTATGATCAGGTTACGCCGAAAGCAGGTAGCCCTTTTGTGAGTGGGTCTGCGCTATGGGCAACCGCTGGCCAAACCAAAGAGCACAACAAAGCAACCATGGCATTTTTAGGTTTCTTGGCTGAGCCTGCGATTGCGACAGCTTGGCACCAGCGTACAGGGTTTCTTCCTTTGACCGATGCGGCATTTCGGTCAAGCGAAGGTGGTTTCTATGACCGCATTCCAGGCGCGAAACAAGTTGTGGATAGCATGCGCGAAGTCAACGATAAAAATAGCCGTGGCTTCCGTCTACGCAACTATCCGCGCATCGAGCCCATCCTGAGTGGCGAGTTAGATGCGGCGTTGTCTGGGAAGACTCCACCCGTAGCTGCGTTGACGATGGCTCAAGACGCCTCTGTGCGGATTGCGAATGAAGGATTGCCACCGGCGAAGCCTGCTGCGCCAGCACGTCGTTAATTGCGCAGTGTGTAGGTAAAGAGGGGAGCACCTGTTGCTCCCTTTTTTTATGCCTCTTTGATCCATGCGTGTCCATCACAATTGTCACGTGTAGTCGCCTCAAGTCACCATAGCGTTTGTTTCCTTCTGTGCGACAAACCATGTGGACGATATTTCTCCGAAGTCTTCTTTTTTTCTCGTGCCTAGGCATCACCGCGTGCACGAAAACACGGGTTGATGGCGGCACACAGGATCAGAGCGCAGTCCAGAGTCCGGTTGGCAAATTAGACTTTGGCTGGCGACTATCTGGCGATCGCTCGGTCGCACCGCTACAAATATTCTCGGATGCTACGCGGACGTGGCTCCAGTGGAGCCCTCAGCAGATTTTGCCCGCACTGATTGGGTTAGGCGAGCAGGGCGAGCGTGTACTGTCCTATCGGCAGCAAGGACCTTACACCGTTGTCGATGGGCACTGGTTGCAATTACAGTTTCGCGCGGGATCGCGTCAGGCAAGAGCCCGCCGCTTGGTTGCGGCCCCAGCAATTGCCAGCCCACCTACACCCCCTGTGGATGCGGCGTCTGTCATTCAAAAGCCCGCCGATACACCGCCGGTCGCCTCAACGTCGGTCTATACAGTTACTCCAAAGGATCAGCATCTGAGGCAAGCTTTGAGCCGCTGGGCTTCCATCGGAGGATGGCGGTTTCAACCGGACCACTGGGTGGTTGATGTCGACATTCCACTCACCGCGGGTGCAGAGTTTTCAGATGACTTTATTGACTCTGTACGAGCGCTCGTTAGCGCAACGGAGTTATCTGATAGACCACTGCAACCTTGCTTTTACTCGAATCGGGTTCTACGTGTTGTGCCCGTGTCCGAGCATTGTGATCGAACCGTAGAGCAGGGCGCAGCGGCATGAGGTTGCATCGGCTACTCGTGCTCGCGATCGGGCAACTATCCTTGTTATCAGGATGCGCTTTGCATAAACGTCTGCTTGATCAAGTTGGTGTCGCAACCCAAGGACAGTCAGAGGTTGTACAGCAGCACCAGCAGTTTCAACGCGTCGCGACCCAGAAAAGCGAGAAGCATCGTTCGCAGCAAGTGAACCGCCCCTGGTTAGTGGGTCGTGCTGTGCCGCTGGCTCGAGAATTTACGTTGCCCGCAGCGCTACGCGCCAATGTCGATACAACGTTGATGTATCGCGATGGACAGATCGATTTACCTACCTTTGCAGAGCGTATTACGCGCGCCACAGGCATTGCCGTGCGGATTAAGCCTGAGGCCTTATTGCCAGCCGAAAACTTCTTGCCGCGCTTGACCATCACCCATGCCGGCAGCTCCGGAGGGATGCCCACTACGATTTCACTATTACAGGGATCGCATCGCCTTAGTGATGTTCTCGATACTGTTTCACGTCGGTTGGCTGTGCACTGGCGTTACCACGACCGTGCGATTGAGTTCTTTCGTACGCAAACGAAAGTATTCGATTTGCGTGTGCTCAGTCTGTCAGCCCAGGCAGACGCACGCTTGGGCCGTAGCGTCAGTGCAAAGGGCGCTGGCTTTGATCATTCGTCCCGCACCGCGCTAACGGGTTCGACCCAACATGTGATGGATGCGGTGAAGAGCCGGCTTGATCCCTTCTTGAGCCGGGCGGCAGTGATTGCCGCGCAACCAGGTGCATCCAGCTCAGTAGTTGTTACCGATATCCCTGAGGCCTTAGCGGAAATCTCCAAATATATCGAGCGAGAAAATCGAATCTTAACGAAACGCATACGACTCATTTTTGAAGAAATTACGATCGCAACGAACGAGGATTCAGAGCTCGGACTAGATTGGGAAACCGTCTTTGCGCACGGCAAGCTTGCGGCAAGTCTTGCGAGTTCGGTGGCTAGCTCATCGGTTGCGACCACGCAGGCACGCGTGGCAGCAAGTTCGGCGTCAGTTCGTACGCAGGCCGTGCTGAGTGCGCTCTCGAAATACGGAACTGTTCAGCGTCACGTCACAATCCCTGTTCTGACACTCAATCGCAGGCCCGTGACGCATGCGGTGCGAACAACCTTTACATATATTGACCAAGTTAAGTCTTCAGCCAGCGCTGCGCAGGGGAACGCATTACTTGGCACGGCTGCTCCCTCCGTGTCGGTCACACAAAAGGAGGAGACGGTCGGTGCGTTTTTGACATTGTTGCCAGATGTTCAAGAGGATGGCCAGATTTTGCTGTCTGTGGCCTACGACAATACCGTCGCTCAACCGCTTAAGTCCATTGTTGTGGGTCAGGATAGCAATCGGCTTCAGATACAGCAAATCACCATAGACGGACACGGGACGGTGCAGCAAGTGGCCCTGAAAGCGGGACAGCCCATGTTGATCTCCGGGTTTGATGCGCAGAACGATTCGACGGATCGCGCACGTATCAGCGCAGACGCGCCACTGGCGTTAGGTGGCGGCGATCGTCTCAAACGCGGGCGCACTGCAACGCTGATGATGTTGACGGCGCAAGTTGAAGAGGGGTTCTAGCGTGGTGCAACCGCAGGACAGCCTCGCGGCTTCTGATAAAGAGCCATTGCGCACCATCGCCCTCGATCGCGATACGCATTTTGTGTTCGGGCTGCAGTGGACGCCTCTTTTAGGTGGTCGGCCTGCGCAGGTCGGGCGGGACCGGGCTCGTGTTCTACGTGCTACGCACTACTTGATTGGATCAGAGCCTAGCGCAGTGCTTGGTTACTGCAGAGTATTAAACGCGAGGCGTCACCACAAACCAGTATTGCATTCCGCAGCGATGCAATATGCGCAGACACACGCAAGCGGCAGCGTTGCATGCGTACTGCCACACCAAGAATATGGCTTTTGGGTGGTTGCTGCGCACGAAGGCACCGTACTGGTTCAGTCAGACAAATGGTTTTCTAGCGCGGAGGACGTTCAGGAACTCCTTGCGTTATTAGCCCAGCGCTTCCCGGCGCTGGTCGTTTGTTGGCTACCAGCGTTTGATCCTGCAGAGCCACCGGAATGGCTGCGCGTGAGTCCCGATGCATTCAGCCGCCTAACAAGGCTGCGCAAGCGTGTCCTACAAAGAATCTTGCTGTGGATCTCGGTGCTCGCCTCTTTGCTTGGCGCGCTGCTGCTGATGACGCAAGAGGCAAACAATAGCGTGATCGAGTCGACTCCCGATGCATCGGTTCGATGGAGAGAGGTGATGCAGCGCATCTCGGATACTTATCCGATTCACACATCTTTGCATATCGCTCGAGTGATGGAGGACTGGCGCCAGGCGCCGATCTACGTTGCTGGCTGGAAGCTCAAGCAAATCCAATGTGAGCCTAAGGTCCTGGACTGGCGATGTATCGCGCGCTATCAGCGCGAACATCGGTTGGCGCTCAATAGAACTCTTGAACTTAGTGCCCCAAAGGGATGGCTGTTTCAGCCTTTTGATTTGGACACTGCTTTACTGACCTGGACAGTCCGGCAAGCCGCTGCGCCTTTGGATCTTGCTGTTGGACAGGAACGTGACGACTGGATGAGCTACTTGCAGCAGGTCAGCCCATTGTTCGAGTTAGTGCAGGTTGGGGTCGCGACGCGTTTGGCTATCACGGCCCCACTTGACGCGCAGGGCGCTCCAATAGATCGGCCCGATTTAATGCCGCTTTGGCAAAAGCGCAGCTTCGTAGTGAAAGGTCCGATGCGATCTGTTGCTGCACTGAGTGGACTGAGCGCTCCGCTGCATTGGAGAAACGTCAGCTTAAGTGTGGACGGCATGTCAGGTAGTGGAGTGGCGCGCAGTCAGTTGGTTGTGCAATTTATTGGAGACTTATTTGAAACCATTCAGTAGGCTATTTCATTTCATTCGCATCGCACTTGTTATGGTTAGCTCTAGCGTCTGGGCGAATACTGCGACTCCAGTTGTCACGATCGATGAGTTGTTGAGGCTTGATACGCAGGCGGCCCTAATGGCGGCACGTCGTAGCGTTGTTGGGTCTCTTGAGCGACCAGGGCCTGCAGTCGTTAACGACGGGGAAACGCTGCTGTTGGCCATATACGGCGTCGGAAAGTCCCTCACCGCCGAGGTGTTGATTGATGCGGAGCCCCATGTATTTCGTGCGACGCGTGCGCGGCCGGTGCTTGGACGGTCGCGCACCTACACCCTTGAGCGGATCGCACCACCCTGCGTCCATTTGCAAAAGTCAGGTAGTCCAGAAGTTGTATGCCTGGGTATGAAGCGTCCATGACACATAAAAGCTATTCCTGGTCGCAACGCCCATTTACTGAATTGAGCTCGCGTCACGCCTTGAGATTGCTCAAGCCTGCTTTCGTTAAGACTCTCATTCATGAGTTTGATGTTGCACCACTGCAAAGCAGAATGTATCCAGTGTGCTTTGCAGATGGCAGCGTCGGAATTTTTGTATTGGAGGCGTTTCGTAATGAAGATCAAACCCTCGCGCTGTTTGAGTTGCTTGAAGCAAAGTCTCGACGCCTAGCAACTCCCGGCTTATACGTACTGCCCCCGGCGTTATTTTTGGCTGTGGCCCAAGGTGACGGCTTGTCGCCTAGGGCTGTCAACGAGCCGGGTGCACGCGAGGTCTTGAGTGGAGCGCTCAGTGCGGTCATGCGCGAGGTGATTGAATGGGCAGCTGCAAAGCAAGCGAGCGATATTCATCTCAATGTGCAAAGACATCTGGGTGAGTCCAGCATTTGGTTCACGATTGCTGGTCGCTATGTGTGTCCGGAGCGCTACGCACATCTTCCCACTGCCACGATGCTCGATATGCTGGCAGTGACGTGGATGGAGGTTCAGGGCGGGAATGGGGCGGTATTCGATCCGTCGGTCGAGCAGGAGGGAAGATTCGTTCGGGTGTGTCATGGACGGCGCTATGTGATCCGCTGGGCCTCACTTGCAACAGACGTCGGGCCCTCGGTCTGCCTGCGCTTACTACCTCTTGACTCGGATGTGTCGGCTCCGACATTTGCCGAGCTTGGATATTTGCCCTCGCACATCGAGGCGCTTGAGACAGCGCGCTTGTCTCAGGGTGGTGCGATCATTCTTGCCGGAACCGTTGGCTCTGGCAAGTCAACAACCATTGCATCGTTATTGCGCACGATCCCGAGTTATCGCAAAGTAATCACGCTGGAAGATCCCGCTGAGTACGCAATACCAAACGCGCTGCAAAATACGGTGGCGCGTAGCGTCCATGATGATGGGCTGACTGCATTCGACCGAAAACTTAAGGCGATTAAGCGCTCGGCGATGACTGATCTATTAATCGGCGAAATCCGAGATCAAGCAGCGGGGCGCGCGTTTGTTGACCTGGCGGCAACTGGAGTCAGCCTATATACGACGGTGCACGCGGGTTCGGCTTTGCTGATCCCTGAACGATTGTGTTCTAGCTTTATCGGAATTCCGAGAGACTTCCTCACCGCCCCTGGCGTGCTCAAACTTCTCGTTTATCAAGTGCTCCTGCGCGAGGTATGCCCGCATTGTGCCTTTAACTTTGAACAGTTCTTGAGTTCGAGCGCCTTGTTTTGTGCCCGCAACATTACCCGCAGTATTCCTTGGTGGCGTAGTTGGGCCTCTGGTATCGAACGCAGGTTTGGCATTACGAGCACGATGTTGCGGTTTTGTAACGCTGTCGGTTGCGACTCTTGTCAGAGCGATATTCCGATGAGCGCAGGGACCAAGGGGCGAACCGTCGTCGCAGAGATGCTCTCGATGGCTCAGGATGCTGAAATCTTTCCTTTGCTCGGACAGGGCGATCAGGGTGCAGTGCATCGCTGGTTATTAGCACGCACCAAAACGCCTTGCACGGATATTCAGATGCAAGGTAAATCGGCCCTTGAATGTGCACTCTACAAAATGAGCGTTGGACAAATTGACCCGAGAGAAATCGAAACTTATTTCGGTGTATTTCAAACGCAGTTTAACGACAGGAAGAGCGGTGCGTAAACAGTGCAGTGGGTTTTGGGGCGAAGGGATTTTAAAAGATGTGCTTGAAGCCTTTTGGCTGAAATGGCTGGCGTGGCGCTTTCGACCGCAGCGTGGCGACTATTACCGCTACCTAGCTGATCTGATTGACGGAACGAACGGATCAAAAACACTTTTCAATATCTTTCAGGATGACGCCCGACGCATAGGCAGTAGACATTGTCGTGGCGCCCTCAGTGATATTTGGGTTAAACGATACCCTCTGTCCGGAGGTGATTTATTTGCAACGTGGTTTGGTTCATTTCCCCTTGATGATTTGATCGCGATACAGAATGCTCAGGACATGGGTGCTAACGCTCTCGTAGCCACGTTTCGAAAGCTCGCAGAGGTGTCCGGCATGCTCGATCGTGCCAAGTCGACTTTCCTTCAAACGGCCTTGGTTGGTTTTGTCGCGGTGTTTGTCGCGATTGGTGCACTGATGTCGATCCCAATGTATACGGCAGACCACTTAGCTAGAGTTTTTTCTGCTGTTCCAACAGAGTTGTTTGGACCATGGACGAATGCGTTGCAGTCATGTGCAGCATTGTTGCGCGCGATGTGGCTCTTTGTATTGTTGTCGGTTCTATTGCTTGTCGGCGTCACGCTTTGGTCTTTACCGAACTGGATCGGGGCTGCGCGCCGGCAACTCGATAATTGGGGCGTCTGGCTATTTTATCGGCGCGTGCACAGCATACGTTTTTTGTCGTTGTTGGGTGTCGTTCTGAACTGTCACGGCAATGCCAGCACACGCTTACGCCATGCGCTCCTGTTGCAGTCAAGGCATATCAACCCGTGGCTCGCATCGCATTTGCGGAGCATGGTCCAGCAGCTCGATCGGGGAGCCTCGGTCACTGAGGCACTCGATTCCGGGCTCATTGACACCGAGATTTGGTGGTACTTCGTTGATATGGTGTGCACCTTTGGTTTGGACAAGGCTTTAGAGCGCACGTGCGAACGGCTTGGAGCAACGAGTCTGCAAAGTATTCACAGGCAGGCGATGTTCCTGCGTTGGACCTTGTTGCTGTTTGCGCTGGCGGTTGTGCTCGCTGTGCTGTTCTGGCACTTCAGGGTGTTTGACGAGTTAAGGCATGCGCTGAGTATTCATTATGCGCATTGATGTTGTTCGTATTTCTAGGGGGTGGTCATGCAGCACGCGCAGAGAGGTTTTTCATTAATTGAAATTTCGATTGTCACCACGATCGTCATGTTGATTGCCATATTGGGCATTCCGGCGATTCAGTCTTACGTTATTGAGAGCAAGGTGCCGCGGGTTGCCGAAGAATTGCAACGGTTTGTGGCGAGAATGAAAGCGACGACGCAAGGTTTTGGTGTGGCACCTTATGCTGGAATAGATACCGGTGTTTTAGCCAATGCGTTGCGGACCTCAAGTGTGGTGCTGGTGAGCGGAGTGGGGCCTGGTGCGAAGGTGGTGCACGGTCTGGGCGCTAGCACATCAGGCAAGGGCGGTATCCACTTGGATCCCTATGCCATGCCGGGAGGGCAGTCTGGCACCGGATTCTCGTTGACACTGCGTGACGTGAATCAGGCAGCGTGTCCCGGTCTGGCGGCAATTCTTCAACGGATCGCAGAATATGTCACGATCGCGGGCACCAGCGGACCGGTGATCGTTAAGAACGCAATGATAGAGCCGGGCATGCCCTATAACCCCTTGCTCGCCGACGCACAGTGCGCCGCTGGCGACAACAACGTATTCACTTTCGTGGTGCGTTAGTGGCGGGGATGGTTGTGCAACGCCCTTTGGGTGTGACGTCGCACCAGACACAAAGCGGGTTTAGTTTGATCGAGCTCATTGTGGTGCTAGCAATCACCTCGTTGATCGGGACGTGGGGTGCCTCTGCCTGGATGCAGCATGCCGAGGACACTGCGACGCGCGCAACGGGGGTTTGGCTTTTGAGTGTCAAGCAAGCTCTGGATCAGATGCTGCACCGGCAGTCTGAAGCATTGGTGGGAATAGTGGAGCCGAACGCGCGCGGGCCACAATATCGCGACGTTTGGCGGCCCACAATCGAAGAGCTGATTGAGGCAGGGCATTTGCCGCGAGGCTTCCCTTTGCGTGCGCCGCTTCCGTATTCGGTTTGGCTCCGCGTCGACGCCCCACAAGGGGATTGCTTACGGCTGGGATGCAAAATCATTGGTTCCGTGTTTGCTATGCCAGCCGCACATGACAGGCGCGAGGCGGAACAAGTGACCCGGGTTGGGCTTCTGCTCGCAACGATTGGAGCACATGCAGCGGCTGTCACGTCCCTGTCGACGGCCCGTGTGAAAGGGGCAACGGTTGATGCGCCGAATCCGCCATATCCGGATATGGAACCGCTGCCTCAGGGCGCAGTCCTTATCCGCAGTTTTTACGACTCGAGCCAGTACGCAGTGTTCCTGCGTCAAGATGATCTGCGTGATGCGTCGCTTAAAGGAAATCTAAGTGTTGCAAAAGACGTTCAAATCGGAGGCACGGCCAGGATCAAAGGGCGAATCTCCGCCGGGGAGTATCTGCAGGTGGAGGCCTCGGCTGTCGCCGGTGCTGGGTGTGAGGCAGAGGGGCTGATTGCCCGGGCTAGCGATCTCGGGCTCTTGGTATGCCAGCAGGGAAGGTGGCAGCGGGTTGACCGGGGCGGCGGCGGAGGCTACTTGGAGCTTTCAGGATATCCATGCTTCGAAAATGACGATTGGATTGTCAGAAAGCGCAATCCTAAAACCGGCGATTGCACCTGCCCGAGCGGGTATGAGCCATTTTTGATGTCAGTTTGGAAACATCCTGTGATGTCCCTCCACGAGTACAGCGCGTATTTATGCCTTTGACCGAGGTCGCCGGTTGCCCCGTTCGAGAGCCATAAACGAGTCGTACCCGTATAATCGATGCTCCATTCGCTTGCCCGTTCGAGCGGTGCTCGTTGACCCGGAAACTGGGTCTTTACAACCTTGATGCTGCACGCAGAAAATAGCACGATGAAAACGTCCGAAATCCGTCAAAAATTCCTGCAATTCTTCCAGTCCAAAGGGCACACGATTGTTCCATCATCGTCGCTTGTTCCGGGCAACGATCCAACCTTATTGTTTACCAATTCGGGAATGGTTCAGTTCAAGGACGTCTTCACCGGCAAGGACACGCGTGCCTACACCCGTGCGACCTCTTCGCAGCGCAGCGTACGTGCTGGCGGCAAACACAACGATCTTGAAAACGTGGGTTACACAGCACGTCACCACACGTTCTTTGAAATGCTGGGAAATTTCAGCTTTGGTGACTACTTCAAGCGTGACGCCATTGCTTTCGCGTGGGAAATGCTGACAAAGGTCTATGGCCTGCCAGCTGAGAAATTGTGGGTCACCGTTTATCAAGAGGACGATGAGGCCTACGCTATTTGGGAAAAAGAAATCGGTGTGCCCCCCGCACGCATCGTGCGTATCGGTGATAACAAAGGCGCCCGTTATGCGTCGGATAACTTCTGGCAAATGGCAGACACGGGCCCGTGCGGTCCTTGCACGGAAATATTCTTTGATCACGGTCCAGAAATTTGGGGTGGCCCACCTGGGTCGCCAGAAGAAGACGGCGATCGTTACATTGAGATTTGGAATTTGGTGTTTATGCAGTTTGAGCGCGATGCCGCCGGTACGCTGACGCCCTTGCCAAAGCCTTGTGTCGATACGGGCATGGGTCTTGAGCGGATTGCAGCAGTGCTGCAGCATGTGCACTCGAATTATGAGATAGATTTATTTGCGGCATTAATCAACGGCGCCTCGCGCGAAACGGGTTGTAAGGATTTGACGGAAAACTCACTTAAAGTGATTGCCGACCACATCCGTGCTTGTAGCTTTTTGATCGTTGATGGAGTGATCCCGAGCAACGAAGGTCGTGGGTATGTGTTGCGCCGTATCGTGCGCCGTGCACTGCGCCATGGCTATAAGCTTGGTCAGACCAAGCCCTTCTTTCACCGCCTTGTGCCGGATCTGGTCAAGCAGATGGGTGATGCCTATCCTGAGCTTGCAAAGAACGCTGCGCGTGTTGAGCAAGTCTTGCGTCAAGAAGAAGAAAGGTTCGGCGAGACGCTTGAGCACGGTATGAAAATTCTCGACACGGCACTGGCTGCCTTGCCAGCACCTGTGAAGGGGCAAGCAGCGATGCTTGATGGCAATACATTGTTTACGCTTTATGACACCTACGGTTTTCCGCTTGATTTAACAGCGGATATTTGTCGTGAGCGTGGTGTCGAGGTCGATCAAGCCGGCTTTGATGTCGCAATGGAGAGACAGCGCGATCAGGCCCGTGCAGCCGGTAAGTTCAAAATGGCTGAGGGACTGGTGTACTCGGGTGCGCAGACGGTATTTGAGGGTTATGAGCACCTTGAGCGCAAGGCAAAAATACTTGCTCTTTACGTTGAGGGTACGCAGGTGCAGCGTGTTGCTGCAGGCCAAGATGCAATTGTTGTGCTGGACTCCACGCCGTTCTACGCTGAGTCGGGTGGGCAGGTCGGGGATGTTGGTGCATTGACTGCTGGGACGACAAGTTTCAATGTGCGCGATACACAAAAAATTCAACCTGGTGTGTTCGGACATCATGGTCACGTGCAAAGCGGTGAGTTGACTGTCGGAATGTCCGTATTGGCCACTGTCGATGCCCAACAGCGTGGGCGCACGATTCGCAATCACTCGGCTACACACTTGATGCACAAAGCGTTGCGTGAGGTGCTTGGTGGTCATGTACAACAGCGTGGCTCGCTTGTGGATGGCGATAAAACACGTTTTGACTTTGCACATGACGCGCCCATGTCGGACGCAGATATTCAGCGTGTTGAGCAAATTGTGAATGCTGAGATTTTGGCGAATCAGGCCGCCAACGCCCAAGTCATGAGTTATGACGATGCTGTGAAGGGCGGTGCGATGGCCTTGTTTGGTGAAAAATACGGCGATACCGTTCGCGTGCTCGACATTGGATTTTCGCGCGAGTTATGTGGTGGAACACACGTCAGCCGCACCGGTGATATCGGTCTGTTTAAGGTCGTTTCCGAAGGTGGTGTAGCTGCAGGTGTGCGTCGTATTGAGGCAGTCACTGGTGCTAATGCGCTTGCCTGGGTGCAAGCGCTGAATGCGACGGCGCAACGCGCTGCAGCAGCGCTCAAGACTCAGCCGGCCGATCTGCCAGAGCGGATCGCTTTACTGCAAGACCAATTAAAGTCTGTTGAAAAAGATCTGGAACAAGCCCGTGCCAAGCTTGCCTCAAGTGCGGGTAATGCGCTGGGCGATCAGGCTGTCGCGATGGCGGCGGGCTTCAAGTTGCTTGTGACCTCAGTGCAGGGCGTTGATCCCAAAGATTTGCGCAGCATGGTCGATCAACTGAAAGACAAGTTGAAATCTGCGGTTGTGTTGCTGGCGGCTACCTCTGCCGATGGAAAGATTAGCGTCGTGGCTGGCGTCACAGCGGACTGGTCAAGCAAGATCAAAGCGGGGGATCTTGTCGGGTTTGTTGCGGGACAGATCGGTGGCAAAGGTGGTGGTCGACCCGATATGGCCATGGGCGGCGGCACGGATGCGCAAGCTCTGCCTGTTGCTTTGGCTGGAGTCAAAGCTTGGGTAGAAGCAAAGCTTTAAGCGAAAGGTTTCAAATATGACTGAGCCGGTTTCTGGTGTCGTGCCAAGCGAAGTGCATCAGACGGTTGATGCGATCGGATTGGCATGCCCGCTGCCTATCTTGAGAGCAAAAAAAGCACTCGCAACGCTCGCGAGCGGGGAAGTGCTTCAGGTCATTACAACTGACCGCGGCGCTGTGCGTGATTTTCAGGCGTTTTGTCGTCAAACTGGCAATGAATTGCTCCTGCAATTAGACGAAGCCGAGCGTGTGACGCATTACTTGCGTCGCAGATTGAAATAAATGCTGGTTGTCTGACATTTCGCGGCTTTAGTGCTATACTTGTGGGCTTATCTCAGCCATGTGGCTGAGTATTTTTACTGAACATTTTCAAGGGATTACGTATGGTGGTGATTCGCCTGGCCCGTGGCGGCTCCAAGAAACGTCCTTTTTACAACCTCGTTGCGACCGATTCCCGTGATCGCCGCGATGGTCGTTTCATTGAGCGCGTTGGGTTTTACAACCCCGTTGCCAATGCAAACGAAGAGCGTCTGCGCATTGCGCTTGATCGCGTACAACACTGGACTGGCGTTGGCGCACAATTGTCGCCTGCTGTTGCTCGTTTGGTTAAAGACTTTTCGGCCAAAGTCGCTACTGCGGCTTAATTGAACCGGCCTGTTCGTCATGGCTGACACTGGCGCAGCAAAAGCGCCAAATGACTTAGTTGAACTAGGTCGGATCGTATCAGCCTATGGAGTGCGCGGTTGGGTTAAGGCTCAGCCGCATTCTTCGCAAAGCACGGTATTGCGCGCAGCACCAGTGTGGTGGCTTTGTCCTCCCTCTGGCCCTCTTGCTACGCCTGCTGATTCCTCGCCAAGCGCTAGTCTCCCAGCTTCTGTGTTATCGCGTTGTACGCCGCATGCTGTCAAGCAATGTCGTCCTCAGGGTTTGACTGTTGTGGCAGAGCTTGATGGCGTGCCAGATCGCGATGTCGCTGACTCAAAGCGAGGCTACACGATCTACGTATCTCGCGAGTATTTCCCGCAAGCCAAGTCCGATGAATACTACTGGGTCGATCTCATCGGCTGCCAGGTATTTACTGAGGATCAACTGATGGGGCAGGTGCAAGAGGTGCTCGATAACGGTGCCCACGCAATTTTGCGTGTGACAACACTCAAACTTGATGCCAAGGGTCGCCCTCAGGAAGTATTGGTTCCCTTCGTCGCTGCACATGTGCAGCACGTAGATATCAAAGCGCGCCGTATCGAAACTGATTGGCCGTTTGATCTTTAATTCCAAGGTGCTACGTATGCGAATCGACGCGATTACGTTGTTTCCGGAAATGTTTGGTGTTGTCAGAGATGCTGGCATCACCGGTCGTGCGCACAAACAAGGTCTTTGGTCGCTGCAAACCTGGAATCCACGTGATTGTGCGCAAGATGTGCATCGTACGGTAGATGATCGGCCCTACGGCGGCGGCCCTGGGATGGTCATGATGGTCGAGCCCTTACTCAAGAGCGTGGAAGCGGTCAGGCATGCTCGCACTGAGCAGGACGCCTTGGACCAAGACGCCCCAGTGATTTTGCTGTCACCTGCAGGCGAAAAATTTGGTCAACAACATGCCGCATCCTTAGCTGCCTCAAAGGGTGCTATTTTTGTGTGTGGTCGGTATGAGGGAATTGACCAGCGTTTTATTCACCGCACAGTCGACGCGCAATGGTCGCTCGGTGACTTCGTCTTGTCGGGAGGGGAAATCGCCGCTCTCGCAATGATCGACGCAGCAGTGCGCTTGTTACCTGGCGCGCTCAATCATGGCGACTCGTCGTTGCAGGATTCGTTTCAAGATTCACTATCGGGTTTGCTCGATAGCCCGCACTACACGCGACCAGATGTATTTCAAGGCGAACCAGTACCGTCCGTGTTGATGTCGGGCAATCACGCGTTAATTGCACGCTGGCGCCGCGAGCAGTCCTTGACCCTAACACTGCAAAAACGTCCCGACTTGATCACGCAGGCACGTGCGCGCGGTTTGCTCAGCGCGGCCGATGAAAAATTTTTGGCCACACTGAGCTGAGCCTCTATGCCCGCAGGGCTGTGCGTTAGCCCAAGCGTGCGCGCTGGCTTCTAACTTGCGCTAGCGTTTCACCAAATTGTGCGACACGCTGTTTTTCTTGTTCAACCACCGCTGCTGGTGCGCGTGCAACGAACGACTCGTTGGTGAGCTTGCCTTGTGCCTTGGCGATCTCGCCTTCGAGGCGTGCAATTTCTTTGTCTAAGCGAACTTTTTCAGCAGCGACATCAATCTCAACCTTGAGCATGAGACGCGTGGTGCCGACCACCTGAACTGGTGCGCCGTCATCAGGCAGTGTGGTCACAACATTGACCTCTGACAGCTTGGCTAGCGCTGCAAGGTACGGTGCGTGTTGTTCCAGTTGGTCCTTTGCCCCTTCAGCAATCAGCGGGACACGTGCGGCCGGAGACAGATTCATCTCCCCACGTAACGCACGCACGGCCTCTACTTGTGCTTTGAGCGCGTTCAGTTGCGTAGTCGCGACCATGTCAATTTTGCTGGCGTCACCAATTGGGAACGGTTGGACAGAGACGCTTGCAGTCTGGTTCGCGGCACGAGCGCCTGCGACCAGTGAAACCTTTTGCCAGAGCTCTTCTGTGATGAAGGGCATGATTGGGTGCAGTAGTCGTAGGACCGTTTCGAGTACCTCAATCAATGTGCGTCGCGTTGCCCGCTGCTGGTCTGGACTACCCGTCTGGATTTGAACCTTTGCGAGCTCCAGGTACCAGTCGCAGTACTCATCCCAAACGAAGTGATACAGCGCGTTGGCAATGTTGTCGAAGCGATAATCGGAAAAGCCTTTTGCGACATCGAGTTCAAGCTGTTGTAGTTGGCCCAGAACCCATTTGTCGACAAAGCTCAACGCGCTGGTCGGCGCGACCGACATGTCTTGACCCTCTGTGTTCATCAGCACAAAGCGTGTTGCGTTCCAGAGCTTATTGCAAAAGTTTCGATATCCTTCGCAGCGCTTTAGATCAAAGTTAATGTTTCGACCGAGCGTAGCGTAGGCTGCCATCGTAAAGCGCAGAGCATCGGCACCAAAGGCTGGAATGCCTTCTGGAAACTGCTTGCGCGTCGCCTTCTCAATAGAGCCCGCTTGCTTTGGATTCATCAGCCCAAAGGTGCGCTTGGTGACGAGGCTTTCTAAGTCAACGCCATCAATGAGGTCAACGGGATCTAGCGTGTTCCCTTTTGACTTACTCATCTTTTGACCTTCCGCGTCCCGGATAAGCCCATGCACATACACATGCTTGAAGGGCACCTGACCGGTTAGGTGGGTGGTCATCATGACCATGCGCGCGACCCAGAAGAAGATAATGTCAAAGCCCGTGACCAATACACTCGAGGGCAAGTAGCGCTTGTAGTCTGGTGTCTCTTGCGGCCAACCCAGCGTAGTGAAGGGCACGAGCGCGGACGAAAACCAAGTGTCGAGTACATCTGGGTCGCGTGATAGTGCGCCCGTCACGCCCGCTGCGCGTGCCTGTTCGTTTGCTTCTTTCTCTGTGTGCGCGACGAACACTTGGCCGTCTGCTGCGTACCAAGCTGGGATTTGATGCCCCCACCAGAGTTGACGCGAAATACACCAGTCCTGGATATTCTCAAGCCATTGGTTGTAGGTGGTTGTCCAGTTTTGCGGATAGAACTGAATGTCGCCTTTTGCCACGACATCGAGCGCCACTTCGGTGATGCTTTTGCCTGGGTGAAGGGTGTCGGCAGGGGCGGGCTTACTCATTGCCACAAACCATTGGTCCGTCAGCATCGGCTCAAGCACAGCGCCCGTGCGATCGCCTCTGGGCTGCATCATTTTGTGCGCGTCAACTTTAACTAGATAGCCTTTTTGTTCGAGTTCATCGACGACGGCTTTGCGTGCGTCGAACCGATCCATGCCTCTGAATTGGGCGGGGCCTTGGTCGTTGATACGCGCATCGAGCGTGAAGATCACGATCAGCGGCAGATTATGGCGTTGTGCGCAGGCGTAATCGTTGAAGTCATGCGCTCCGGTGATCTTGACACAGCCCGTACCAAAGGCGCGATCGACAAAGTCATCGGCAATAATCGGGATCTGACGATCGCATAGGGGCAGGTCGACCATTTTGCCTACCAGGTGCTTATAACGCTCATCTTCTGGATGTACGCAAAGCGCACCGTCGGCAAGCATGGTTTCGGGACGTGTCGTGGCAATAGTCATCCCAGTGATGGTCTCTGAGGTGCCGTCTTCGTGCGTGATGGTTTGTGGTCCGTCTACGAAGGGGTAGCGGATGTGCCATAGATGCCCATCAGTTTCTACGGATTGCACTTCGAGATCTGATACCGCTGTCAGCAGTTTGGGGTCCCAGTTAACGAGGCGTTTGCCACGGTAAATCAGACCCTGCTTGTAAAGACGGACAAAAGTCTCAACAACACCCGCAGACATTTGTTTGTCCATTGTGAAGTACTCACGCGGCCAGTCTGCCGATGCGCCGAGGCGACGCACTTGGCTGGTGATGGTGTTCCCCGAGAGCTCCTTCCACTCCCAGACTTTCTCAATGAATTTCTCACGTCCGAGGTCGTGACGGGTTGTTTTTTGTGCGTCGAGTTGACGTTCCACCACGATCTGTGTGGCGATCCCAGCATGATCCGTGCCCGGCACGAACACGGTGTCATGGCCACGCATGCGGTGGTAGCGAATTAACCCGTCCATGATCGTCTGATTAAAGGCGTGCCCCATATGCAAGGTGCCTGTCACGTTCGGGGGTGGAAACTGGATGGCGTAAGGAGCACCTGCCGCATCGCCCTGGGCGTGCTGTCCTGCGGCAAAGTAGCCTCTTTTCTCCCATTCGGCGTACCAGCGGGCCTCAAGGTCTGCCGGTTCAAAGCTCTTGGATAGTTCTCCGTCGGGGAGGGTATTGGGCTGATTCATCAAGTTATCCACAAAAATAAGGTGAAGCAGGGGCAAGCAGCTGGGCGAAGGCCATTTGCACCGGGCCAGAGTCTGGCAAAACCCCGCTATTTTAGGGCGTTGTGAGACTTAGTGGCGTGCTAGAATCATGGGTTACGGTGGGCACAAGCAAAGTCCCTGTTTTTATTGAGAATTATTGGAGTTTTACATGTCTGTTGAACGTACCCTGTCAATTATCAAGCCCGACGCAGTTGCAAAAAACGTCGTTGGTCAAATCGTTGCCCGTTTTGAGTCCGCCGGCCTCAAAGTCATTGCCGCCCGCATGATGCAATTGTCGCGTGCCGACGCTGAGCGTTTTTACGCTGTTCACAGCGCACGCCCATTCTTCAAAGACCTCGTCGACTTCATGATTTCTGGTCCGGTTTTCGTCCAGGCACTTGAAGGCGAGAACGCAATCCAGAAGAACCGTGACCTGATGGGTGCAACGGATCCTAAGAAAGCAGAAAAAGGCACTATTCGCGCTGACTTCGCAGACAGTATCGATGCAAACGCCGTTCACGGTTCCGATGCGCCTGAGACCGCGCGCGTTGAAATCGCGTTTTTCTTCCCTGAAATTAATATCCACAGCCGTTAATCCGGCTGCTTGGCTCGTGGCTTACCCTGCATGCACCCTGAACCGATCAATCTGCTTGGGCTCGACGCTTCGGCACTGACCCAGTTGGTTGGGCAGTGGGGGGGTAAGCCATTTCGTGCCCGCCAATTGCAAAAGTGGGTGCATCAGCGGGGCGCGAGTGATTTCGATCTGATGACCGACTTGGCACGTGAGTTCCGTGCCCAGTTGTCTGAGTCTTGCATCGTGCAGGCACCTAACGTGCTCACGCAGCACCGCTCTGCCGATGGCACCCGCAAATGGCTGTTTGATGTTGGCCAGGGCAATGCAATCGAATCTGTGTTTATTCCTGAAGATGATCGCGGCACCCTGTGCATTTCGAGTCAGGCCGGGTGTAATGTCGCGTGCACCTTCTGCTCTACAGGTCATCAGGGATTTAATCGCAACCTGACCGCTGCTGAAATCATCGGGCAGCTCTGGTGGGCAAGGCATGAGCTCATGCAAGATACGGCGTCTGCCCGTATCGGGTCGCAGGAAGGCTCGGAAGATGCTCGCTTGATTAGTAACGTTGTGATGATGGGCATGGGCGAGCCACTGCTCAATTACGAACCGGTATTAGCTGCCGTGCGCATGATGCTCGATGACAACGCATACGGTTTGTCGCGCAGGCGTGTCACCGTGTCGACCTCCGGTGTCGTTCCGATGATGGATCGCTTGTCTCAGGATTGCCCGGTCGCATTAGCCGTGTCCCTGCATGCGCCCAATGATGCTTTGCGCGACACCCTTGTACCACTCAATAAAAAATACCCGCTGAATGAGCTGCTCGCAGCTTGTGAGCGCTATCTAGCATTCGCCCCGCGCGATTTCATCACCTTCGAATATGTGATGTTGGATGGCGTGAACGATCTGGACCAGCATGCGCGCGAACTGATTCAGATTGCTCGGCGTATTCATTGCAAATTCAATTTAATTCCCTTCAATCCTTTCCCGGGTTCCGGGCTTCAGCGCTCGTCTGCTGCCCGCATCCGTGAGTTTTCCCAGATTCTGATGGATGCCGGGATTGTGACGACTGTTCGAAAGACGCGTGGCGATGATATCGATGCTGCGTGCGGACAACTCGCAGGTGAAGTGAAGGACAGAACAAAGTTAAGTGAAAGAATGGCGCAAAAAAAGACGATTCCCATCAAGGAGAGCCGTGCATGAGTGCAGATGATTTCGGAAGTCCGCTTCGTGTTGAGTCACCACCTGCTCCCACAGAACGTGTGAGTGCAGCGAGCTCCTTGCGCGCATTGCGTGTGTCCAAGGGACTGTCGCTCGAAGACGTGGCGGCCCGACTAAAGTTTCCTGCGCGTTACATCGAAGCGCTTGAGTCAGAGCGTTTCGACGATCTCCCCAGAGGCCTAGGCTTGAAGAGCCTGCTTAAAAACTACACAAAACTTTTAGGCGTTGACTCTAAACCGCTTGAAGATGCCTTGCAGTCTTATGTTGGGCAAGTTGAGGGTGGTATTCGGAATCACAATTCGACGCGCACGCTTGACCATCATACGGCTACTCCTTTGCGGCCCCTCGCGTCTTGGTTTTGGTGGGTGCTCATTGCTGTGGTTGTGTTAGCTGCTGCAATGGTTGCGTTGAGTCACGATATTTTGCCGACGTCTTGGTTGCCCTCTTGGCTTGAAGGTTGGTTCAAATGAGCACACCTATATTGGACTCTCAGCCAGGCGTTGTGAAGCGCCACAGCACCCGTACGGTGACTGTTGCGTGGGGTGAAAATCGCACGCTGATCGGTGGCTCGGCGCCTGTGTTGGTTCAGTCCATGACGAATACGGATACTGCGGATGCAATTGCGACCGCTATCCAGGTCAAAGAGCTGGCGCTGGCTGGTTCAGAGATTGTTCGGATTACTGTCAACACACCTGAGGCTGCCAAAGAGGTGCCCGCGATTCGTGAGCAGCTCGATCGCATGGGGATTTCGGTACCGCTTGTAGGTGATTTTCATTACAACGGTCACAAGCTACTCACACAATTCCCAGAGTGTGCACAGGCTTTGTCGAAATACCGGATTAATCCGGGCAACATGGGTGGCGGTAAGCGTCGCGATGATAATTTCGCACAGATGATCGAAGTTGCGTGTCGACACCAAAAGCCAGTTCGGATCGGCGTGAACTGGGGTAGCCTGGATCACGAATTGCTTGCACGCATGATGGATGAAAACAGCAAGCTTGCTAAGCCTCGCGATGCACAAGCTGTGATGCGCGATGCCTTGGTTGTGTCCGCGATCAGTAATGCGCAACGCGCTGAAGAGCTCGGTTTGCCTGGCGATGCAATCATTTTGTCCTGCAAGGTGAGTCATGTGCAAGACCTGATTGCGGTCTACCGTGACCTTGCTTCGCGCTGTGATTACCCCTTACACCTGGGGCTAACCGAGGCGGGTATGGGCAGTAAAGGCATTGTGGCATCCACTGCCGCGTTGAGCGTCCTCTTGCAAGAGGGAATTGGCGACACGATTCGTATTTCGCTAACACCTGAGCCAGGCGGAGATCGCACGCGCGAGGTGATTGTTGGACAAGAGATCCTGCAGACGATGGGGCTCAGAGCCTTCACGCCAATGGTCGTCGCTTGTCCTGGCTGTGGCCGCACCAGCAGCACCGTGTTTCAGGAGCTGGCTGATCGCATTCAAACGTATTTGCGCGAGCAGATGCCAATCTGGAAAAACCAATATCCCGGCGTCGAGTCAATGAACGTCGCGGTGATGGGTTGTGTGGTGAATGGCCCAGGCGAGAGTCGCCATGCGGATATCGGTATCAGTTTGCCTGGTACGGGTGAAGTGCCTGCTGCGCCGGTCTTTGTGGATGGTGAGCGGACCGTTACCCTGAAAGGTGATCACATTGCCGAAGAGTTTCAAGTGATTGTTCAAGAGTACGTCGCTCGCCGTTACGGTAGTAATTTATGACACAAGCATTTACAAAAGTTACGGCCATCCGTGGCATGAATGACGCACTTCCTGGGGCGAGTGCACGCTGGGAATTGCTCGAAGAATATGTCCGTGCCTGGATGCGTGCTTATGGGTATCGCAACATGCGCACGCCGATCCTTGAGCACACTAGACTCTTTACGCGCGGCATCGGCGAAGTGACCGATATCGTCGAGAAGGAAATGTATAGCTTCACCGACGCGCTCAACGGCGAGTCTTTAACGATGCGCCCGGAGTTCACCGCAGGGATGGTACGTGCCACGATTGAGCACAACCTGATCTACGATCGCCCACAGCGTGTGTATGCGATGGGTCCTGTGTTCAGGCACGAGCGTCCTCAGAGAGGGCGTTATCGTCAGTTTCATCAAATTGACGTTGAGGCGCTTGGATTAGCTGGGCCGGATATTGATGCTGAGATGATCATTATGGTCGCTCGCTTATGGGCCTTGTTAGGGATCAAGGATGTCACACTTGAACTGAATTCATTGGGTCAGTCCCAAGAGCGTGCCACCCATCGCGCTGCATTGATCAAGCATTTAGAAGCACACAAAGCCGTTCTGGACGAGGACGGTTTGCGTCGCATGTACACGAACCCGTTGCGAGTGCTGGACACCAAAAACCCGGCGATGCAGGCGATGGCGGATGCCGCTCCTAAGTTGTTCGATTTTCTGGGCGACGAATCGCGGGCGCATTTCGACGGTGTTTGTGCGCGTCTGCAGGACGCTGGCGTCGCCTACCGTATCAACCCACGCATGGTACGAGGACTCGATTACTACAACTTGACGGTTTTTGAGTGGGTGACAGATAAGCTGGGCGCGCAAGCGACAGTTTGTGGCGGGGGCCGTTACGATGGACTCATTGAACTGGTCGGCGGTAAACCTGCCCCGGCGGTCGGTTTTGCGATCGGCATGGAGCGTTTGCTGGACTTATGGGGGCAGTATCAACCCGAGGAGCCCCAAACTGAATGCGAGGTGTATTTTGTGCACCAAGGCGAGCCAGCCCAGCGTCGGGCTGCTGTGCTTGCAGAAGCGCTGCGTGATGCGGGGATTTCGACGATCGTGCATGCTGGTGCAGGAAGCTTTAAGTCGCAGTTCAAACGCGCTGATACAAGTGGTGCAGCGATTGCGGTTATTCTTGGGGATGACGAGTTGGCTGCTGGTATGGCGTCCGTCAAGATGTTGCGTGTTCAGAGTGCGAGCGAGTCTGCGGGGCAGCAACAAGTGTCACTGGATAATTTAGTGGCTTTTTTGAAAGAGAAGGTTAAATAAGAATGGCTTACGATCTTGACGAACAAGAACAACTAGACCAGCTCAAAGCTTGGTGGAACAAATACGGCACGTTGGTCGTGACTCTATTGGTCATTGCAACCGCGGTTGCTGGAAGTTGGCGCGGATGGCAATGGTACGAGGGTAACCAGGCAGTACAGGCGCGCGGCTATTTTGAGGCGCTTGAAGAGGCTGGCCGTCAAAAAGGTGATGAGTCTGTTGCACGTATTAATGCCGCAATGCAAACGCTACGCGCAGATTATTCCGGTACTGACTATGCGGCGCGTGGTGCCTTAGTCGCTGCCTCCGCACTTGCCGAGCGTAATGATTTGGTGGCGGCGCGTGCGCAACTTGAATGGCTGGTCAAGTCCAAGCATGCAGCGCTGGTCCCCGTCGCTAAACTGCGTTTGGCCGGATTGTTGTTTGAACAGAAGGAGTTTGATGCAGCGCTCGCGCAGCTGAAGGATCCGGCTGCTTCGTTCGCCGGGCTGTACGCAGACCGACGTGGAGATATCCTCGCGGCCCAAGGCAAGGGTGCCGAAGCACGTACCGCTTGGACGCAAGCGATCGAATTGCTTGGTGCGATCAATCCGCTGACCCCGGTAGTCAAACTCAAATTAGATGCGCTCGGAGCCTAATATGAATTTTTCGTCCATAAGTCGTTTGATGCGTTTGAGTGTTGCGGCGTGCCTCTTTGCAGCGCTGGCTGGATGCGCGCTCATTACGGGTGATGATGGACGATATAAGCCAGCCGTATTAACAACTTATCCTGCGGGCCTGTCCGTGCAGATGGGCTGGAAGGTGCAGATCGGCAGTGGATCTGGTGTTGGCTTTGCGCCCGCTGTCGTAGACTCGACTGTGTATGGTGCAGCGGCGAATGGTGCGGTCGGCAAGTATGACCTGAGCACTGGCAACGCGATCTGGACTGCGAAACTTGACGTGCGACTGACTGCCGGTGTGGGGAGCGACGGTAAGACGACTGCTGTCGTTGCACGAGACGGCACGGTGATCGCATTGGATGACACCGGCGCGGTGAAATGGCGCTCTAAAGCTACAAGTGATGTGTCGGTGCCACCAGTCGTAGGCTATGGTGTCGTTGTTGTTCGAAGTGGCGACTATCGTATTCAGGCGTTCAATGCAGAAACCGGCGACCGAATTTGGAATGTGCAGCGTCCTGGTCCCGCCTTGGCTCTTCGCGCCCCGGCACGCATTGCTTTGTTCGATGGTTTGATCATTACTGGTATTCCTGGCGGTAAGTTAATTGCGATTAACGCTGTGTCCGGAGACGTACAGTGGGAAGGGATTGTTGCTGCGCCTAAAGGTGCAACAGATTTGGAACGCGTCAATGACGTCGTTGGTTTGCCTGTGCTGGCACCGCCGCTTTTGTGCGCGGTTGCGTTTCAGGGACGTATTCTTTGTTTTGATCTTGCCTCGGGTGGGCGTCCCGTCTGGAGTAAGAATTTTTCAAGTGCAGTGGGTCTAACGATCGATAGCACACAGGCATATTCTCCCAATCAGTCTGATGCCGTATCCGCTTTTTCGTTGAAAGATGGCGCGCTGAACTGGACTCAGGATGCGTTGCGTTATCGCAAATTAACGAGTCCGGCTGTGCTTGGTAATGCGGTGGCGGTTGGAGATTACGATGGGTATGTACATTTCATGGCTGCGGATGATGGACGTTTACTCGCCCGCATTGCCGTTGGAGGAGGCCGTATCAACGCTCCTTTGATTGCGACACCCCAGGGTGTGCTCGTTAAGACCGGTGACGGTTCTCTTGTTTTGATTGTGTTGAAATAAATATTGTGTCTGTAAAGCCTGTCGTTGCCCTAGTAGGACGCCCGAACGTTGGAAAGTCGACGCTTTTTAATCGACTCACGCGTTCGCGTTCGGCGTTGGTCGCCGACTTTTCTGGATTGACCCGAGACCGTCATTACGGAGAAGGGCGTGTTGGTGATACGCCTTTTATCGTCGTGGATACGGGGGGCTTTGAGCCAGTCGCGAAAACCGGCATCTTGCATCAAATGGCGCGCCAGACCAAGCAGGCGATAGCAGAGGCCGACGTAGTCGTGTTTTTGGTCGATGCACGTGCTGGCCTAAATGCACACGACCACGACATTGCTCGCTTGTTGCGTAAGCTCGGGCAAAAAGTCGTGCTCTGTGTGAATAAAGCCGAGGGGATGCAGCACGGCAGCGCCGTCGCAGAATTTCATGAGCTTGGGCTCGGATTGCCTTGTCCTATCTCGGCCGCGCATGGTGACGGGATCGCAGATCTGATTGAGCACGCGCTTGAGGGACTCGGAGAAAAAATCGAGGATGAGGTCTATGACGCTGATGAGGCCGAGCCCAGCCCTGATGCTCTAGCGAGCGATACGCCAGAGCCTGCTGAGCCTGTTATTCATCACCGCATTAAGCTCGCCATTGTCGGCAGACCAAACGTTGGGAAATCCACTTTAATCAATACCTTGCTTGGCGAAGAGCGCGTCATCGCATTCGATATGCCGGGTACCACACGCGACGCGATCGAAATCGAGTTTGATCGCGGCGGTAAGCAGTACACCCTGATTGATACGGCAGGCCTGCGCAAGCGCGGCAAGGTGTTTGAAGCGATCGAAAAATTCTCAGTGATTAAAACCTTGCAAGCAATTGAAGCTAGCAACGTTGTGCTCCTGATGATTGATGCACAGCACGAAGTGTCTGAGCAGGACGCGCACATTGCTGGTTTTATCCTCGAGACAGGGCGTGCGCTCGTTGTTGCTATTAACAAGTGGGATGGACTCGATCCTGAACATCGTGAGCGTATTCAACGCGAGTTCGATCGTAAGTTAAGGTTCTTGTCGTTTGCTCGCGTGCATACGATTTCGGCTTTGCGCGGGCAGGGGATTAACACGGTCTTACGTTCGGTTAATGCAGCGCACGCCGCAGCGTTTACAAAGTTGTCCACCCCGCGCTTAACGCGCGAACTGCAAGCGGCGATTGAACAGCAACCGCCGCCGCGCAAAGGTATTTTCCGTCCCAAGATGCGCTATGCGCATCAGGGGGGGCAGAATCCGCCTCTGATTATTATTCACGGTAATGCGTTGGATGCCATTCCGGACTCGTATCGGAGATATCTAGAAGGGCGTTTCCGTGACGCTTTTGAACTTGCCGGTACACCTTTGCGCATTGAATTCAAGTCATCCTACAACCCTTACGCCGATAATTAATCGTTTACGCGCGGACTGCGAGCCCTCATGAGTCGTTTCTGGAATAGCCTGGTTTCTAAGTTAGAGCCTTATGTGCCCGGCGAGCAGCCGCGTGTTCAAAACCTGATCAAACTCAACACCAACGAGCATCCCTACGGTCCGTCGCCAAAGGTGTTGGCAGCGATTGCGGCGCAAACCAATGACAACCTGCGCTTGTATCCGGATCCGACGGGCCTAGAGTTACGCGAGGCGATCGCCAGCCGCTTTGGTCTGACTGCTGCCCAGGTGTTCGTTGGAAACGGCTCGGATGAAGTCCTCGGGCATGCCTTTCATGCATTGCTCAAGCATGACGCGCCTATTTTATTTCCGGATATCACTTACAGCTTTTACCCTGTGTATTGTGGGCTTTATGAGATTGCCTACAAAGCAATTCCTCTGGACGATGACTTTAAGATCCGCGTGCAAGACTATCTCCTGCATGGGCAGGCAAAAGCGGGTGGGATCATTTTCCCGAATCCGAATGCACCAACCGGTATCGCACAGCCTTTGGATCAGATAGAGCGGGTGGTGGCGGGCAATCCGGATATTGTGGTGGTGGTGGACGAGGCCTACGTTGATTTTGGCGCCCAAAGCGCGGCAGGGCTGATTGCGAAATATCCCAACTTGCTCGTCGTGCACACGATGTCCAAAGCCTACTCTCTGGCCGGCTTGCGTGTCGGTTTTGCACTGGGGCACCCTGAGCTGATTCAAGGGTTGGATCGGGTTAAGAATAGTTTTAATTCCTATCCGCTAGATCGGCTCGCTTTAGCCGGGGCACAGGCGGCAGTGCAGGATCAGGCTTATTTTGAGCAGGCGCGCGACGCAGTAGTCCGCAGTCGCGAAGTTCTAACGCGTGATTTGCAGGGCTTGGGGTTTGAGGTATTGCCTTCAGCGGCAAACTTTATCTTTGCACGACATCCGGCCCATAGCGGAGAAGACCTCGCTCGAGCCTTGCGTGAGCGCAGTATTCTCGTTAGGCATTTCAAGTCGTCGCGGATTTCCAATCATCTCCGAATCACGATTGGAACAGACGCGCAATGTAGCGCATTGGTCAATGCGTGTCGGGATATTTTAAAGTAAAACTATAAGTGTTAACTATAAGTAATTGATTTAAATATATAACATTTAAATGTTAGGTCAATGAGCTTTAGTGAGCATATTTGGTAACAAATCGTTTTTGTCACTAGCATCCCGAGGGAAAACCCTGTAGAGTGTGACTTAAGATTTCGTCGCACAACGCAGCCTAGGTGAGGCGTGGTCGCTAACAACAATATTTGGAGCCTGCCAATGAGCAATAAAGGGCAAACTTTGCAAGATCCCTTCTTGAACGCTTTGCGTAAAGAGCACATCCCAGTGTCTATTTATCTGGTGAATGGGATCAAATTACAGGGGCAGGTCGAATCCTTCGATCAATATGTTGTGCTGTTGCGCAACACGGTCACCCAAATGGTCTACAAGCACGCAATTTCGACAGTCGTGCCCGCACGTGCTGTCAGTCTGCCTATCGAAGGCGCTGGCGAAGCCGCTGCTGAATAATTTTTCCGGAGTCAGCGCATGCGTGCGTTGATTGTTAGCGTCGACCTCGGTTCGCCGGATTACCTGGCGCACGCACAAGAGTTCGAAATGCTGGCGACTGGCGCCGGGGCTGAACTCGTCGGTACGCTCAAGGCTCGACGGCAGAGGCCGGATGCTGCCTATTTTATTGGTTCAGGCAAGGTGCAAGAAGGTGTCTTACTCGCCGAGCAGGGTGAGGCTGAGGTCGTCTTGTTCGACCAGCCCCTATCACCTGCCCAGCAGCGTAACCTCGAGGGCCAGTTCAATTTGCGTGTGGTCGATCGCGTTGCGCTAATTCTTGATATTTTTGCGCTGCGCGCCAAGAGCCATGAGGGCAAGCTTCAGGTCGAGCTAGCTCAGCTCCAACACCTGTCCACCCGATTGACGAGGTTGTGGTCCCACCTTGAACGACAACGTGGCGGCATCGGTATGCGTGGTCCCGGTGAGTCTCAGCTCGAGATGGATCGCCGCATGATCGGAGCCAAAGTGCGTGTGCTGCGCGAGCGTCTGGAGCGTGTGCAAAGGCAGCGCACCACACAACGTCGCTCTCGTGCTCGCGGTGCGACACTTTCCGTGTCGTTGGTTGGGTATACCAACGCGGGTAAGTCAACACTGTTTAATGCGATGACCCGTGCAGGGGCGTACGCGGCGGATCAGTTGTTTGCGACACTCGACACGACAACGCGACGTGTTTGGATAGAAGGTGCAGGGCAAATTACCCTCTCAGATACTGTGGGCTTTATTCGCGATTTACCCACTACACTCATTGCTGCATTTCGAGCCACACTTGAAGAAGCGATTCATGCCGATTTGCTGTTGCATGTTGTTGATGCGGCAAGCCCTCAGCGTGACGAGCAGATTCACGAAGTCAATAAAGTATTAAGTGATATTGGTGCGGCAGATATTCCTTGTATTTTGGTCTATAACAAGATCGATCTTGTTGGACTCGAACCTCGGGTTGAACAAGATGAGCATGGTACGATTTGTCGTGTGTTTTTAAGTGCCCAGCAACGCGACGGTCTAGCCGGCTTGCGCGAAGCAATCAGTCAGTTCGCTTTACTTTCGGATAACAATGCGATTTCTAACCAGAATATTCAATCTGAATGATCCCGGCTGGGGCCGAGGTCAAAACGGTGGTGGCAATGAGCCGCCTAAAGACGGCAATCAGCCGCCCCGTCGCCCACCACAGCAAAATGGTCCACCCGATTTAGATCAGGTTTGGCGTGACGTGAGTGATCGCTTGGGTGGCCTCTTTGGTCGCAAGCAGGGTGGTGGTAACCGTGCACCATCTCAGGGGCCTGGTGGCCCGACTCCGCGCCAATCCAAGATCGGTTTGGGCGTGATTGCAGCGGCGGGCTTGGCGCTCTGGCTAGCTAGCGGTTTCTTTATCGTTCAAGAAGGTCAGGTCGCGGTATTGACCCAGTTTGGTAAGTACAAGTCGACGGCGCTGGCTGGCTTTCAATGGCGCATGCCGTTCCCGATTCAGTCGCACGAAATCGTGAACCTGTCGCAACTCCGTACATTCGAAGTAGGGTTTAGAAGCACCGCACGCAACCGTGTCTTACCTGAATCCTTGATGTTGACTGACGACGAGAACATCGTGGATGTTCAGTTCGTCGTGCAATATCGACTGCGTGCGGATGGTGCTCCAGATTATCTCTTCAAAACAAAAGATCCTGACGAGTCCGTGCGTCAAGCGGCACAGACCGCCATGCGCGAGGTTGTGGGCAAGCGTCCGATGGACGTTGTGCTCTACGAAGGCCGTACCGCTGTTGCAGTGGATGTGCAGAAGCTTATGCAGCAGATTCTGGATCGCTATGAAACAGGTATTCAAGTGAGCAGCGTTGCGATCCAAAACGTACAACCGCCCGAGCAGGTTCAGGCGGCGTTTGATGATGCCGTGAAAGCGGGTCAGGACCGCGAGCGTCAGATTAACGAAGGACAAGCCTACCGTAATCAAATCGTTCCGATGGCTGCAGGCCAGTCCTCGCGTATGCTTGAGCAAGCCGAAGGCTACCGTGCACGTATTGTCGGTAACGCGGTCGGTGATGCGGCGCGTTTTACGAGCGTTCTGGCTGAATACAAAAAGTCGCCGCTTGTGATTCGTGAGCGTATGTACCTTGAAACCATGCAGCAGATGTACTCCAGTGCAAGCAAGATTCTGGTCGATACAAAAGGATCTACCAATATGCTTTACTTGCCACTTGATAAGCTTGCTCAGCAGGCGGCTCAGGGTGCTGCCCGTCCGGTGACGACGCCTTCTATGCCATCCCCGACTCCGGTCACTCCACCGCCTTTCGTGCCGCCGGCGCCTACCCAGCGTCCAGCAGCTCAAGGTCCTACCAACAACACACTGACGCGTGATCGCGGCAGTCGCTAAGCAGAGGATCAATCATGAATAGATTACTTCCCCTGTTGATCGCCGTTGTTATTGCGATCGTCGCTTTTTCCTCGTCAGTGTTCGTGGTGCGTGAGCGTGATTACGCTCTGGTGTTTGCCCTCGGCGAGGTCAAGAGAGTCATCTCTGAACCAGGTTTGTATTTCAAACTACCGCCTCCGCTCCAAAACGTGGTGACGCTCGACAAGCGTTTGTTGACGATCGACTTGCAAGAGGCCGAGCGTATTCAAACGTCCGAAAAGAAGAACCTGCTTATCGATTCGTTTGTGAAATGGCGCATTGTGGATCCGAGGCTTTATTACGTGACCTTCGGTGGCAACGAGCGTGCGGCGCGTGAGCGTCTGCAGGCACAGATTCGCGACGCACTGAACGCTTCGGTCAACGTGCGCACGGTGAAAGATGTAGTTTCACTAGAGCGTGATGTCATCATGCAAGAGGTGCTGACCAACGTAGCGAAACGTGCTGAAGGCCTAGGAGTTCAAATCGTAGACGTGCGCCTTAAGCGAATTGAGTTTGCGCCGGAAATCGCTGAGTCGGTATTCCGTCGTATGGAGTCCGAGCGGATTCGGGTCGCAAATGAGCAACGCTCTATTGGTGCGGCCGAGGGCGAGAAGATCCGGGCCGAAGCCGATCGGCAGCGTGAACAAATCGTTGCCGAAGCATATGGCCGCGCACAAGCCATCATGGGTGAGGGCGATGCCCAAGCAGCTGGGATCTATGCAAAAGCGTATGGTTCAGATCTGGACTTCTACAGCTTTTATAAGAGCCTAGAGGGCTACAAAGCATCTTTTGGTAAGCCTGGTGATGTATTGGTGGTAGATCCAAGCTCTGACTTTTTCAAGTACCTAAAGTCATCTTCGGGTAAGTAAAAAAGGGGGCCTGTAGGCCCCTTTTTATTTGATCAAACGGCGCGCGCATAATAGGTATAATGCGCTGTAAGCTTTATCGATTGTTCTGGCGGCTTGCCGGGCTTACGCCCCAAGCCGCTTTTGTTTTGGGTATTCGTTTTATGAAAGGCAATTGGTTGCTGCCCGAAAGTCTGGCTGATATGTTGCCAGCAGAGGCACGACGCATCGAAGACCTGCGACGCATACTACTTGACTCGTTCCGTACCTATGGATTCGAGCTAGTCGCGCCGCCCTTGGTCGAATACATTGAGTCGCTGCTCTCCGGTACGGGCAGCGACCTGAATCTGCGCACCAGCAAATTGGTGGATCAGTTATCTGGTCGAACCCTGGGGATTCGCGCAGACATGACCCCCCAAGTTACTCGCATTGATGCGCACTTACTTAACCGCGCGGGCGTGACACGATTGTGTTACTGCGGTCCAGTATTGCATGCGCGGCCTGCAGGCTTACTCGCAAACCGTGAGCTCCTCCAGATTGGTGCTGAGATCTACGGCCATGCCGGGTTTGAGGCTGATCTAGAGATTATTCATTTGGCGCTTGATAGCGTGCGTTTGGCCGGTGTGCAGACTTTGCGTCTGGATCTCTGTCACGCCGGCTTGGTACGCAGTTTGATCGAGACGGACCCCGCGGCGGTTTCTCGTGCAGACGAGATCATGGCATTGTTGCGTGACAAGGACCTACCCGGATTGACCCAATTGGGGGCGGGCAACGACTCTCTGTTACCCGCGACGGTGAGTGCGTTGGTGCGGTTGCCCCAACTGTATGGCGATTTGACGGTACTCGAGCGCGCGCGCAAAGAGCTTCCGAGCTTGCCAGGTGTTGTAGCGGCGCTCGACACACTAGAGCACCTTTTGGGCGCTCTTGATGATGTGTCTGTAGGTATTGATTTGGCTGACGTCGGGACCTATGGCTATCACTCAGGCGTCACGTTTTCTGTTTATGCACAAGGCTGGCACGACGCGATTGTGCAAGGTGGTCGATACGATGATGTGAGCCGTGCTTTCGGGCGTGCGCGTCCCGCCACCGGATTTAGTCTCGATTTGCGCAAACTTGTGGATGGCTTGCTACCAGCGCGTGCGGCTCCCGCGATTCGTGCACCATCTGGGCAAGATGTCGCGCTGAGGCAGGCAATTCACGCTCTGCGTCAGAGCGGAAACATTGTGGTTCAGGTGTTTCCTGGCGAGATCGCCACGCATGACGAGTTTTCTTTTGATCGCGAGCTCGTTTCGCGCGACGGTCAATGGGTAGTACAACAGGTTTTATAGGGCCCGAGGCAATTTACTGCTTAGCTTTGCAGTGATCTTCGGTGAGAACGTTTGTTCAAAACTTAACTGATTTTTCTTTGTGATATGAGCAAGAATATCGTAGTGATCGGCACTCAATGGGGTGACGAAGGCAAGGGCAAAATTGTTGACTGGTTGGCTGAGTCAGCGCACGGAGTCGTGCGCTTTCAAGGTGGTCACAACGCCGGACATACGCTTTGGGTGAATGGCAAGAAAACAATTCTGCGCCTGATCCCCTCGGGCATCATGCACCCCTCGGTCACCTGCTACATCGGTAACGGTGTTGTGTTGTCGCCCGAGGCACTTCTTAAAGAAATATCAGAACTCGAAGCGGCCGGTTTGGATGTTCGTTCACGCTTAAAGATTTCCGAAGCGTGTCCGCTGATTCTTCCATATCACGTGGCGCTGGATCAGGCGCGCGAGGCGCGTCGTGGTGATGCGAAGATCGGCACGACAGGCCGCGGCATCGGCCCTGCGTACGAAGATAAAGTTGCTCGACGTGCGTTGCGGGTGCAAGATTTGTTCGATCCCGCCGGATTCCGAGCAAAGGTCGAGGAAGTCCTCGATTTGCACAACTTCGTCCTGACCCAGTATCTCGGCGCGAAGGCCGTTTCGATTGATGAGGTCGTGGATCAAGCGATGGCATTGGCTCCTGCAATCGCACCCATGGTGGCAGATGTCAGCAGTGCTTTATTCGCTGTGCAGCAGGCCGGAAAGAATCTACTGTTTGAGGGCGCGCAGGGCGCTTTGCTTGACGTCGATCATGGTACCTATCCGTATGTCACTAGCAGTAACTGTATTGCTGGCGCAGCTGCCGCTGGTGCGGGTGTTGGCCCACAAACCTTGAATTATGTTCTCGGCATTACCAAAGCCTACGCAACACGTGTGGGCTCCGGGCCTTTCCCTACAGAATTGTTAGATGAGACCGGTGCGCGTCTTGCGAGCGTTGGCAAAGAGTTTGGATCAGTCACGGGTCGTCCCCGTCGTTGTGGTTGGTTCGATGGCGCAGCGCTCAAGCGCTCAGTGCGGTTGAATGGTATCTCCGGACTGTGTATCACCAAGCTTGATGTGCTTGATGGTTTGCCGGTTTTAAAAATGGGCGTAGGCTATGAGTTAGATGGCAAGCCGATCGATGTGCTGCCTTATGGAGCTGACGCAGTTGCGCGTGCCAAGCCTATTCTCGAAGAGATGCCTGGCTGGACAGAGTCGACCGTAGGCGTGACTCAGTTCGATAAGCTTCCCTTGAATGCGCAGCGTTATCTAACGCGCATGTCCGAGGTCTGCGGCGTGCCGATCGATATGGTTTCAACAGGGCCAGATCGTAACGAAACGATTATGTTGCGCCACCCCTTTAAGTCCTGATGAGCGCGACAGAACAGAGCAACACTGATCTCTGGGTAGATTGGGATCAGTACCATCGCTTGATTGAGCAGTTGATCGTTCGCGTGCACGCGTCTGGCTGGGAGTTTGATCAGGTTCTTTGTCTAGCCCGTGGCGGGATGCGTGTCGGAGACATTTTTTCGCGCGTGTTTGATCGGCCATTAGCGACGCTTGCCACAAGCAGCTATCGTGAAGAGGCTGGGACAAAGCAGGGGAGTCTGGCAATTGCGCCTTTTGTGACAATGGCGCGCGGAACCTTAACCGGTCGGATTTTGATCGTAGATGACATGGTCGACTCTGGGCAAACCTTCGATTTAATTCGAGCGCACTTGTTACGGACATATCCTTCTATTACTGAATTGCGTTCTGCCGTGCTTTGGTACAAAGCACATTCGGTGGTGACACCTGATTATTTTGTTCAAAAACTCGACCATAATCCCTGGATTCATCAACCCTTTGAGGCCTATGACGGGATGGATGTCCAGGATTTGGTCAAAAAGTGGTCTTAACCCCTGTTAAATCATCGGTTTTATGCTATGATTGCAGGCTATTTTGCTGTTTAACCGTTCTTATTTTTACGTCAAGCATCCTATGCCTATCGTTCGTCTGAAAGAAAACGAGCCCTTCGAAGCCGCACTGCGTCGCTTCAAGCGCACAATCGAAAAAACTGGTCTGTTGACCGAGTTGCGTGCTCGCGAGTTCTACGAAAAACCAACTGCTGAGCGCAAGCGCAAGCAGGCTGCAGCCGTTAAGCGCCACTACAAGCGCATCCGCAGCCAGCAATTGCCTCCGCGCATGTACTAATCCTCGGCGCAGCTCCTGCGCTGATCACGTATGGTCTGATCGTTGATCCCAGATTCCTTTATCCAGGATCTCCTTAACCGCGTCGACGTCGCGGATGTGGTCGGACGGTATGTTCAGTTAAAAAAAGGTGGCATTAACCTTCTCGGTTTGTGCCCCTTTCATAACGAAAAATCCCCTTCATTTACCGTTAGTCCCACCAAACAGTTCTATCACTGTTTCGGTTGTGGCGCCCATGGCAGTGCCATCACGTTCTTGATGGAGCACACGGGTGCGAGTTTTCCTGAGGCGGTACGCACTCTTGCGGGTGCAATCGGGATGACGGTGCCTGAAGAAAATCGCAGCCCTGGTCAGCAAGCCGCAACGGCTCGTCGGCGTGAAGAGGTGTCCCAGCACACCAAAGCGCTCGATGCCGCACAAAAGCATTATCTAGCCCAGCTGCGTGACAGTCCGGCGGCCATCCGCTATCTGAAACAGCGCGGGTTGACCGGAATTATTGCCAAAGAGTTCGGACTAGGGTGGGCGAGCGCTGATCGGCAAGCTTTGTCAAAAGTGTTTCCGCGTTACGACGATCCAATCCTGGTTGAGTCTGGTCTCGTGATTGAGTCAGAGGACGGTCGTCGTTATGACCGCTTTCGCGAACGCGTTATGTTTCCGATTCGTAACGTGAAGGGCGAGATTGTTGGGTTTGGTGGGCGCATTATTGGAAAAGGGGAGCCGAAATACCTTAACTCCCCTGAGACGCCCGTTTTTTCCAAGGGAAATGAGCTCTACGGTCTGTTTGAGGCCCGGGCAGCGATCCGCTCTGAAGGGGCGGTCATCGTCGTTGAGGGCTATATGGATGTGGTTGGGCTTGCCCAACTTGGTGTGCGTAATGCGGTAGCCACTTTGGGTACGGCCACCACACCCACACACATTCAGAAGTTATTGCGCGCAAGTGACAAAATTATATTTAGTTTCGATGGGGACTCGGCCGGTAGGCGTGCTGCCTGGCGCGCGCTGCAAGCATGTCTACCGCTATTGCGCGATGATATTTCTATCCGGTTTTTATTTTTACCAACAGAGCATGATCCGGATAGTTATATCCGGGAATTTGGCGAAGAAGCATTCCGTGCCTGCCTCAAAGAATCGGATGCGTTGTCTACGTTTTTTCTCAACGAGCTGGCGTCGCGGCATTCGGTGAAAGAGGTGGAGGGGCGTTCAGCGTTGGTGCATGAGGCACGCCCACTTCTCGCGCAGGTGCCTGCCATTACACTCAAAATTCAATTGCAGAATGAACTGGCGCGGCTGGTGCAACTGACGCCCGAAGAACTGGCTCAGTTAATGACGCAGGTGCCGCCTCCTACGATGGCTGGCTTGCCCGATGCGGGTGGGTTACGGGTCGGTAACCCCGCAGGAAATCGCAATCCAGAGCAAGTGGCACCAGGCCAAGACCCTGCTGAGGCTGGTGGCTATCGAGGTGAGCCCCAGGGGGGGCGTGAGTCCTTCGGGGGGCGTTCAAGCCCCCGGCAGCGGGTTGGCTCAACGGTTGGGGTGAGCAGGCGTTCAGTGACGCCGCTTGCTCGACGTTTGCTGCGCTTGTTTTTGACGCACCCGGAGCTGATTGATGATTTGGGCGAGCAGCAGCTTGAGATTCTCCATAGAGGCCCCAATCTAGAAATGGTCCGAGAGTTAATCGTATTGGCGCAGGCCACTGGGGCTCGGCACGTGGGGGCGCTTATACAAGTGGCTGACCCAGGGGCTGATCTTGGTGTGTTGTTAGCTTCGGTAGCGGCCGATCTGATGGCTCAGGAAACCTTGCCCAATCCACAGGCGGAGTGGGAAGATGCGGTCCGCCGCATCGAATTAGAGAGTTTGAAGGCTGAGCAAGAGGCTTTAATCGCACAAGGTTTAAATAATTTGCAATCTCAGCAAAATTATCAGGAACTTTCTGGACGCATCTCCCGTCTAATGAAGGTAATCGAGTCAGTGAAGACTAGCTGATTCGGTTAAAATCAAAGGCTTACTCGGCACATCTCACAGACAACTCAGACAAGAGCAATCATGACTCAGCACGTTGGCAAAAAAACATCACTGGCAGCCGCAAAGCCTAAACCCAAAGCGGCCGTCAAGCCAGCGGCAAAAAAGCCCGCAGCTAAAGCGGCGAAACCTGTGCCGAAGTCGTCAGCCAAATCTCCCAAGGCAAGCAAGCCCGTGGCAAAGCCAGTAGCCAAGCCCAGCAAGGGAACTGCTACCAAACCGAATAAACCAGCGGCCAAGCCCTCAGCGGCGAAGCCTGTTTCAAAAACGGCAAAACCTGCCGCTAAATCAGTTAAGGATTCAATGAAGTCGGCTTCACCCAGTAAATCAAAACCCGTTGCGCCCAAAGCACCTGCCGCCAAGACGCCTGTAAAGGCCGGCGTTGCAAAAGCAGCACCCAAAGCCCCAGCTAAAACACCCGCTAAAACACCCGCCCCTGTCGCAAAAGCTGCGGCAGTGAAAACTCCAGTTAAGCCAGTTGCAAAAGCAGTCGCGAAGGATTCCCCAAAAGTTGAACCAAAAGTTGTGGATGCAAAGCCAGCAGCAAAGCCCGCCGCTGGTAAGACCGCTGTTGCCAAGCCAGTGCCCGATCGCGTAGCGCCTGCCGCTCCTGTATCCGCTAAGGCTCCCGGCAAGGTTGATGTGTCTAAACCCGCTCCTGCACCAGACGATGGTTCGCCTCCACCCAAGAAGGCGGGACGCCCGCCTGGTGGAACGGGACGCCGTCCAGGACGTCCTTCCAAAAATCCGAATAACGGTGATGGTGACTTTGGTGATGCCGGTGATGGCGAGCACGAGGTTGAGGTCGTTCCTGACTTCAAGCCAGTTAAGCGCGGTAAACGCGGCAAAGGCGATGCGAAGGACCTGATTGCACGTGGTCCCGTCACGCCTGAAGAATACGAAGCACGTCGTAATCGCTTAAAGCTTTTGATCAAGCTCGGTAAAGATCGTGGTTACCTCACCTATGGCGAGATTAACGATCACCTGCCAGACGACCTGGTCGATGCAGAAGCAATCGACGGCATCATTAGCACGTTTGGCGACATGGGCATTGCCGTGTATGACCAAGCCCCTGATGCAGAAACACTGTTGCTAGGTGAAAACGCACCAGTTGCGACTTCCGACGATGATGTCGAAGACGAGGCCGAAGCTGCGCTCACTACCGTTGATTCCGATTTTGGTCGTACGACTGACCCTGTTCGTATGTATATGCGAGAGATGGGTACTGTCGAACTCTTGACACGTGAAGGCGAAATCGAAATCGCCAAGCGTATTGAGGGTGGCTTGAAAGACATGGTCAAAGCGATTTCGACATGTCCCACAACAATCAACGAAATCTTGAACCACGTGCAGCGCGTGCGCGAAGCGCAGGCGCAGATTGATGAGGTTGTCGACGGTCTGGTCGATGACGACGGCGCAGAATATGCCGGTGCGGGTGTTTCTGACGAAGCCGATGAAGATGGTCCAGCCGGCGGGATGAGCAGTAAACAGCTCGAAGATCTGCGCATCAAAGGCCTGGCCAAGTTTGAGACCGTCGCGACGCATTTCGTGAAGATGCGCGCGGCCTACGAGAAAGATGGCTACCGCTCCAAGCCTTACATGGCTGCGCAGGAAGTCATTCAGAACGAATTGATGGGCATTCGGTTTACCGCCAAAATGGTTGAGCGTTTGGCTGACACCTTGCGCCAGCAGGTTGAAGAGGTTCGTAAGATTGAACGTGCTGTACTGCACACCTGCGTTGACCGCGCCGGTATGCCACGTACCCACTTCATCAAAGTGTTCCCAGGTAACGAAACAAATCTTGAGTGGGTCTTGGGTGAGATCGCTGCTGAAGCAGAGTACGCCCATACACTCAAGCGTCATGTGCCTGCTGTTCAGGAGCTCCAGCAAAAGTTGATCGACTTGCAGGTGAGGGTGGTATTGCCGCTCAAAGACCTGAAAGACGTCAACAAGAAGATGGCAACCGGGGAAGCTAAGGCACGTAAAGCTAAGCGCGAAATGACGGAAGCCAACTTGCGTCTGGTGATCTCGATTGCTAAAAAATACACAAACCGCGGTCTGCAGTTCTTGGATCTCATTCAAGAAGGCAACATCGGTTTGATGAAGGCGGTAGATAAGTTCGAATACCGTCGTGGTTATAAGTTCTCAACGTATGCAACATGGTGGATTCGTCAGGCAATCACGCGTTCGATCGCGGATCAGGCCCGCACGATCCGTATCCCTGTGCACATGATCGAGACGATTAACAAGATGAACCGTATCAGTCGTCAGATTTTGCAGGAGACAGGTGCTGAGCCTGATCCCGCAACACTGGCCTCCAAGATGGACATGCCTGAAGACAAGATCCGCAAGATCTTGAAGATCGCAAAAGAGCCGATTTCGATGGAAACACCGATTGGCGATGATGACGATTCTCATTTAGGTGATTTCATTGAGGACTTGGCAACCTTGGCTCCTGCCGATGCTGCACTACATGGTTCGATGCGCGATGTAGTCAAAGAGGTTCTTGACTCCTTGACTCCACGCGAAGCGAAAGTGTTGCGCATGCGCTTCGGTATCGAGATGAGTACGGATCAAACATTGGAAGAGGTCGGGAAGCAGTTCGACGTCACGCGTGAGCGCATTCGCCAAATAGAGGCTAAAGCGTTACGAAAGTTGCGTCACCCCAGCCGCTCTGACAAGTTGAAGAGTTTTCTCGAAGGGCAATAAGTCCTCCGATTAAAGCCCCCCTAGCTCATGCTTGGTTAGAGCAGCGGACTCATAATCCGTTGGTGCCGTGTTCGACTCACGGGGGGGGCACCAGTACTTGTGAAACGACTTTGGAAGAAATTCCGAAGTCGTTTTACTTTTGGTGCGGTCTAGTTGTTGCCTACTGAGACTTGCATTAATGAGCCTCCCCTTTAAAATGTTTAATAACTATCAATTTGCGGAAACTATTTATGTCCAACACGCTCCCAACCGTCGCCGAGTATGTCGTTAATCGATTAGCTGATCTGGGGATTGATCGTGTATTCGGGGTACCGGGAGACTATGCTTTTCCGTTTAATGATGCGATCGAAAAGTGTGAGCGTCTTGAATGGATCGCAAGTGCGAACGAACTGAATGCTGCGTACGCCGCTGATGGCTTTGCGCGTGTTTATGGTGCATCGATTCTCTCAACGACCTATGGGGTGGGGGAGTTGAGTGCCATCAACGGTGTGATGGGTTCCAAGTCACAACGCTTACCCGTTTTCTTTATCGTTGGGTCTCCCAGTACACGCATTCAACGGCAAGGTTTGGTCACGCACCATACGCTAGGCGACGGAGTATTCAATAATTTTCAGTCAATCTCAGCAGCAGCCTGTTGTGTGTCAACGAACTTGACCCCTGATAATGTGATTGATGAAATGGAGCGAGTGATTCGTGATGCATTGAAGTTTAGTGCACCTGCGTACATCATCGTTCCCATGGACTATGCATTGATGCCGGTTATTGGAGCACCTATCAAAGGAGCCCCATTAGCGGATATCAAGCGAGCAAAGAGTGATCCGGCTAGCCTCACGGCGGCTGTTAACTTTGTAATGGGGAAGGTCAACGCTGCAAAATCACTCGTTGCGCTTCCCTCTAATTTGGTTGCTAGCTACGGTTTGGTCAAGAAATTTACGGAATTTCTCGACAAGTCCAAGATGTCTTTTGCTGCAACACCGATGGGCAAAGGGGTCGTGTCAGAATCTCATCCGAATTATCTAGGG
>JACCEB010877503.1_pt1 | contig 76242 bp, 77 predicted proteins | sample 7454761 | NCBI WGS metagenome assembly JACCEB01 (sample SAMN15323454, study PRJNA562643) | freshwater metagenome | isolation source: river surface water | place: USA:Blue River Watershed | collected 2017-08-18 | reverse complement strand
TGATACCCAATCGGAAAAAGCATCCGACCGGGTGGTGCGGGCACTCGGCATGCAGACGGTTCCGTCGATCTTGACCTAAAACAAAAAACGATGGAAGCCATTCAGCAAATCGGAGGCGACATCTACAACTACGGCGCCCAAGCGGCCAACACGGCCGGCACCTATGTGAATGACTATACCACGGCGGCCAATGAACCGCAACCAGCCATATCCAACAACACCATCGCCGGCAGTTTTGCCGCGTTGATCGACTCGACGTCGTGGACCGCCTATCTTACCTTTTTGCTGTTCGTCACCGTCGTGATGTATTTACTGCTCTACCTCACGATCTACGGCATCGGCTATTTTCGCGTGGCGAGACAAGCGCCGTGGCTGATTTCCGGAACCTTGCCTGGAACCACCACGGTCACCGTGGTGCAACATCCATACCAGAACCCGACCAAGTTCATCGCGCGGTCCGACGACGATCCCAACGGGATGAGTTTTACGTACTCGTGGTGGCTGCAAGTGGACGCGCCGAGAGATACCAGCGGCACCGTTTTCTACCCCGTCTTTCTGAAAGGACGACTGGAAACCTTGCCGAAAGATGGCAAGAAAATCGCCGAAGACAATGCGCCCGGCGTGTATGTAGTCGGGGGCACGCAGGACGCGTCGTTGAATCTCTATTTCGACGCGGAAGGCAACGAAGACAAGACCCAGCCGCGGGTGGTGCTGAAACACATCCCGCTGCGCAAATGGATGCATGTCGTGCTCCGACTCCAAAACACGGCCATGGACGTTTATGTGAACGGCACGATTGCCCAGCGTGTCGTCTTTGCGAACGTGCCCAAACAAAACGATTTTGATCTACATGTCTGTCCCAATGGCGGCTTTGCGGGCTCCATTGCCGATCTGCGGTACTATCCCTCGGCCCTGTCGGCATTCGCCATCCACGCCATCAGTCTCGCCGGACCCAACACCCGTGCCAGTGTGCATGCGCCACAAGCGACCGTCAAGGGAAGCGAGACCGACTACCTGGCGGCCGCCTGGTATGAATCTACAATCAATTAATGCATTGCTTTTGGGAGAGTGAAGGGAATGGGAGCCGGCGATGTGACTACGGCGTGTTGTTGCCGCAAGTCGCGCGGCTGGTGGCGCTGGGAGACATACGTCGACTGACGGTCTGTTGGCGCCCGGGCCTGGATTTGCTGGTCTACATGGCTTTGTGGCAGGCCGGGCTGCAGCAACCCCTGCGGCTGGAACACATTGAGGTGTTGATCGACGAAGCCTGGACGGAACGCACCCATCCCGCCTATGCCGAGTCCTGGGCATGGATGGAGCGCGTGCTCGCGCAGTACGGTCCGTCGGGATCGCCCTCGTGGCAACGGTGGGAAGACGTGATGGGGGTGCAAGTGCGCGTGTGGAACAAACACGCATATCAATGGCCGGAGCCGGTATCGTTATGGATTACATGTATTCCGAGACTGTCGATTCGCGATACCAATCGGTGGCCGTCGGCCGTCGCGGTGCCGGAATGGATGTCGAAACATGGTGTGCGACAGAAATGGCAACTATGTCACCCCAAGCGGGATGCGTTTGAGGTGTGTCAGATACGGACGAAGAAGCCCGAGGAATTGGTGGAGGATGCCGCCGCTGCTGCAGCCGCCGCGGCTTTGGACACAGAGGCGAGATAGAGGGTGTAGAGAATCCATCGATCGATAAACCATAACATCAGAATACACACAATTGTATACCATTGCATCAGTTCTAGTTTTTGTAAGGCCGCGCCCGTCGCTGCAGATGTTGTTGACACCGGCAGCGGATCGGTTGACATCGGCTGGATCGGTGCCAAGGCTTCCTGCACGGGAATGTCTGCCGGACGCGGAGGCTGCGCGGCCGGGGGAGGTGCCTGATAAGGCACTAGGCGCGAGGTGAGGAGGGTAGAATCCGGGGCTGTGATGGAAAGAGGTTTTAGCTTGGAGCCCGTGGTTCGGCCTTGCGCGGACTGCCGTTTGATTTGCCGGATGTGTTGCATCATGGGATGATTGTCTACGGGCGGGGACGCATCCGTGTCGGCAGATTCGGAATTGGCCATGATGGGAGAACAAACAGAGGTCACCTTTTTTTTCCCCGAACGAACGGATGAGTGTTGTGACATGTATGCAGGTGGCGGACATGTTGGCCGAGCCGTACACGAGACCGCTGATTATCACCTTGGCGAAATGCGATGCGGTGCCGTTTCAGTTGCCGGGCACGGATCCGCCGGCCGTGCAAACGCAATGGATTGAAGAAATGTGTCGTCAGGGCAAGCAAGGCAGCGCGCGCGTGTTGTTGGTGGGGGTGGATGAACGTGACTTGGGACGGCTGGGACAACAATACACCCAGCTGACCAAGTTGGGGTTTGTGCAGGTACAAATGTTGGTGGCCGGCCTGCATGGATGGTGGCTGCATGCAAAGGTGTTTCCAGAGCGTTTTCAAGCCAAGGGCGATCTTCATACTTGGAAGGTATCGACAATGGCGGCGACCGACGAGTCGGTATGATAATGACGGTATGGATACTGAACATATCGCTTATCATGCAATGCCTCGGCGGGGATTACCACCAACACGACGCGGATTGGTTCGGGTGTGCCCGGTTGAGTGATGCGGCTGTTGGATTCGTCGTCCGGTTGAGTGATGCGGCTGTTGGATTCGTCGTCCGGTTGAGTGATGCGGCTGTTGTCGTTGCTGGCTTCGTCATCGGCGTCATCATCGTCCGGTTGGTTGTTGTTGGCTTCCAGGTCATCGTCGGCGGCTGGAGACTCGAATTTGCGTTTGTTGCGTTTCGGAAATTGTTTTTCCAACCAGGCTTGGACTGTGTTCCAGATCTGGACCAACGGCGTGTAATAATCGTGAATCGACACGATGCTGTTTAGGGACGCGAACGGCTGACTGATAATATCACACATTGCATGGGTGACGGAAAACTTACCAACTCGTATTTTCCGGTATAGCTCTACATAGGTTGCGGTGAATAATCCGACGTGTGTGTTGTGACCCAAATCTGTATAGCCAATCTCGTCTTTGAGTTGTTGAAATTGTCGGTTGTCGGCTTCTTTCAATATCTTAAGATTTCTCATTTGATTCACCAACCCATTCAGTTTTCCCGGAATCTCTTTGGAAGGTGCGGCTATGTCTCCATTCAGCTTCTTGCACACGTTCGCAAACAAATTCGGAAAATTTGATTGTTTGTTTATCACCTCATTGAAGAACTTTGAATCGTGTTTTTCCCAAAACTCAAACACGTAAGTTCGAAAATCTAAGAATTCTAACATTTGTAGGTTTTCGGCTTTGGCAAGCATTGTTACCCACAGAAGTCGCTCTTTAAAGCGATCACTTAGTTGCACCGTTTGTGACTCGGAGGTTAATTTTCCGCCAGTGGTGACATAATCGGAATCATTCAGATCTTCGATTTCTGGTGCGAATGGATTTTTACTCTGATGATCGTCACTATGCATTAACATCGACAGAAGTTGGATTTTATGCACCCATTGTAATCGGTCCATGGTAATGATCGCCATAGCGAACATGTATGTCTCTTTGGCGTGGTTGATATATTCGACAAACTTTTGGGAAGGAAAAAACTTCGCGAAATATTCTCCGGTGGTGTTTGGCGGATGTAAATATACACGCACTTTGTCCCCAAAGCCTCCCTGCACCGACGTCACCAAATCATTACTTGCAAACGCCGACAGCGACTTCAAAAAATCTTCATAGCTATTTGGGATGCTTTCCTTCAGGTAGTTCTCGAGTGTGTCGATTCTAAACTTCACCATTTCTTTAACCAAATCCATATATAGGGGGTTTTGTTCTTCGTTCGTAATTTTCAGATCATTCGTAAAATACTTCTTCGCATCGGCAGTCAACGTTGGTATGATTTCTTGATTTGGGTACTTGGCATTCCATTGGTCGGCTAAGTCGATCACTTCTTTAATGTCATGCGATGTGCACATCAACACTCGAGACGCACGATCCGGGATCTTAGCGACTACTTCCCCGTCGGCAATACAAGAATCCACCTGTTTGATTGCGTCATCACTAGATTTTATATTGTATTCGGATAACGTATTACGTACCGACCATCCGGTCGTGGTTGTCGTCGGGTTTTGGTGGATATGGGTTTCCAGGGACTGCAGTAAATTGCAGTCGGGCAGGAAAACTTGTTCCATACTTAGCCCAACGCCCAGAATATTCGTCGCCCCCTGAATCAAACTGTCCATCGTATTGTAGGTCGGTCCGGTGCGTATATATTGCATCGGGTTCAGATACCGATACACAAACGTCATTACATAGCTTTGTATGGTGCTCCATAGTTCCTTGGGATTCTTCATGCACTGCACAATATCGTACATGATGTTGAACAGATATTGGCAAGAATGAAAGGCGATTTGTGCCGACGGCGAATATGCAAACAACGAATGTAAGAACATATTTTGCACCGATAGTTGATCCAAGTTGGCAAACCAAAGTCGCATCCGGTGCATGTCCCCATCCACGGGCGCAAGCATCGAAGTACTTTTGATTGTGGTTTTGAACGAACTCAAGAGACGCGCCATGGTCGTCAATTGCGCCGTCAGTGTATTGGCCGTCAGGGCCCGCGTCGACAAGGTCAGGATGAGCGAAGTGGCGCTGGAATGCACCAAAACCTGCACTAACTTGGTCATGTAGGCGCCATATCCGGCGCTGGGAATCTGGAGACTGCTGAATTGATACCAGCTCAGCAACGCGATGATGATGGTGTTAGCCACGCCAAAGGTCGTGTTGTTCAACAGAAAGGCGCAGGCACGGCTGCCATTGGTGCTGCTAAACGAGAGGAATGTGCGAATCGCGACCACAATGAACTCCATTCCGTCCGGCATCCCCGTGCCATGTACACTCGTCCCGTTTGTGATCATGTCCATCAAATCTCTCAACACCGTCCCTCCCGGGGTTGCTTTTATCAAGTTGCTTCCGTTCGACATGGTCGACAACAACATTTTCAGGCAATACATACCGATGCTTTCGTTCGGTTGCAGCGCGTCGAAGTTGAATGAGGATGGGAACAGGGAAAGCGGCGACATCGACCCGATCAGATATGCGCCCAATCCGGATTTCACCATCACCAGAAACGCCATATCGATCAGAAATATTTCGATTCGGCTGCCAATAATGCCCGACACAAATTTCATCACGTCCTCCGTGAACACGGTGTTGATGATATACATCCAATTCGTCGACAAGACTTCACTGGTTGCGGAAGCGACTCCGCCCAGTCCGAAAAAGGATGCCAGCATCGTGAACACGCCTTTGATACCGATGATCCGTTCGTACAGGTTGGTAAAGAGCTTCGTCGAATCAAAATTGGTTAACCACGTATGGGGAATCAAGTCGCACTTCGCCAACAACTCACGAATCGTCTCCGTCAACACAATTTCATATTCTCCTTTTTCCGCCGCCGTCAATGGATCGCTATTCAATACTTTGACCGCAGACTCCAATGACGTCATCAGCCCCAGCAACAGTTCGATATCGGACAAGAACGACATCTTGCGCAACGTACGTATCTTCTTATACGCGACATCTAGTGCCGCGTAACGCACCGACCGGTCCTTCTCTAGGTCTAGATATGTGTTCAATTCTGCGGTGATTTGCCCCAACAACGCGAGCGTGACACGGTCGTCGTCCGCGGGCTTGGGGGCACGTTTATAAAAGGCTTTCAGCATGGCGTGATCCGGCACGGTCGTCGTCGCAGCCGTGTCGGCCGTTATCGCCGTTTCGGCGCTCGTCCCGTCGGCAGTCCCCGCCGCTGGTTTCGCCTCTTCCACATCCATCTTGACATCTTTTCCCGCGCCCCCGAAGTAGCCTCGTTTCAACAAATTGTCCTCGCGGTTCTTCCGCGCCTTCGGGGAACTCGTCGGGGTGTTTTGGATCGAGGCGTCGCCCTTCGGCATCGTCCAATCTTCCACATCCGTGTCTCGCGACCCGTCGTGGCTCGACGTCTTTTTCGCCAACGTCTTCTTCGGCGCACGAAGCAAAAACTGTACATAGCGCAACGCCTCCGGCCGCGTTTCCAGCGCAATGGGTTCCAGCGTAAGCGGCCATGGCTGCATCAGCGGCACGAAGATATCCGTCGCCGACAGCCACCGGATTGCCAGAAAGGTCATTTGCTGGTCAATTACCGACTGTACCAGCGCGGGCAAATGACACCCCGTCTGTTGGAACCAAAAGCGCGCGTATCGATCCACGGCGAAGTTGTGATAGAGTCGCTTCAAATGCACTTTCACCTGCAGCCACAACTCGCGCACGTCTACCATCGTCGCGCGGGTGTAATCTAGCTCGTAGAGATCCGCCTGGGCTAGCCACGGCTGGTTCAGTTTGGCCGCCAGGAGATTCCACAGCAACAACATCGAATGCAACTCGGCCGCCGTGCGCACCACTTCCCTCGTGGCACGAATCGAGGGTTCCATCCAGGTCCAATACAGGTCCAAGTAATCCGACGCCCACACATTGTACCCCTCGGCCATCCACATCACCAGGGTCCGTGGCACCTGCTCAATCTTCGGCAAGGGATACGCAGACGTGCTCGGTGGCGGTTTGGGATAATACGTCGGATCGTTCATCATGCCCTGGATCCGTTTCCACAACATCGTTTCCACCGGCGGGTTCTTCGCAAACAGATAGTAGTTCCACAATTTCGGCAAATGATGAAAAGAAATGTTCTCCAACCAATTTTCCGACACCGGGACCGTCCTCGGCCTGGGTGCCGCGTTTGGGTGTCTGGCGCTTGCCATGTTTTCTTTACTGATGGCCCAGGCGGACAGCCGTCTCGACGCATTCACCGAACCCACGGGCTGTGCCTCCAAACTCATTCACGAGCAAGGCAAGTTTCATCTCTACTTGCCGTTTCATGACGTCCCCATCCAGCAATTCGACACCCTCGCCGACTACATCGAATACTGGAAAGTCTTGCATCGGCGCGGCAATACCTGTCCCATCCTCTACTACGAGTCCCAGGGCAAGGATCGTTATCGCGAGGTCGCCTTTGACGCGGCGCTGGCTCGGGCGCTCGAGTATGAAGAACGTGCCGCCCAATTGCGGTCCGCACCCAGCAAAGCCGCCGACGACCCTTCACTCGACCAAGTGACGCCGCATGTACCTACCCCGACCGACGATCCGGTCGCAACCGTCGATCGCATTGGTCCGTACCAAGGAACCCGCACCCACTGGTCCGATCGCGGCGCCCTTGCACGGTCCGTCGATCTCGATTACCCACGTCTCGGCACGCCGGGTCTCTCCACGGATCCGTTGCATCCGCGCTATGGCGGGCCCGATTATCGGGCCGATGTGTTAAAAGATCGCGGGTTTGTATTGACCCCAAAATTGTAATAGTTAAACGTTACACATGTTTCCATTCAATTGTCTTGGGCGTCAATACACGTTCCGAGCCAGTCTCGTCGCGCCACAGAAAATAGCGCGACCCTTCGGAAAACCATCTCACCGACAATTGACTTCCCTCCACGGACGCGTCCTCTCCCAATTCCGACACCACCTGCACCAACACGGGATCGTTGCGCGACACCGTTCTACACCATACGTTTCCCGTGCGCTCTTCGTACATCCGTGCAGCGAGCGCCGACAGGTCAAACCGGCCGCGCACACAGACCACGATTCCCTTCGGTTTGGAAATGCGGTCGGCGTGTTGGCTGGCCTCCGTCAAGATACGCGCCGCTCTGGTTTCGGCGGCGGCAAGAATCTCTTCCAGCATCTTCGCGTCTTGTAGCTTGCGTTCCTCGGCCTTGCGCGCAAGGGTGTTCATGCGTTTCATCATTCGCGCCAGGGTGCGTTGGGTCTTGGCATAGTCCGCTTCCGATTTTGTCCTGCGCGCAGTGCATTCGTTTGTCGCCGCCTGGGTGATCTTCTGTGCCGCCTTGTGGGCTTGTTGCACCACGACGCTGGCTTGGTCCTGAAATCGTTGTTGCAAATCCATGAGTGCAATTTCTTTATGCGGAACCAACCACACAACGTTTGGTCGCCGCGTCCCACCGCGTGCCGGTAGCACAACACGCGCCGTTGCTACATCCCGAACTGTCGGTGATACTGCCCGACGCATTGAGCAAATCGGACGGATCCCGGGGTTTCCGCGGATCGGGCAATTGGACATACTGCAATTTGCGGTATTGATTCGGGTCGCGCGCTTCCATGTCGGCATACTGCATCCACGCGTAGCTGCCAAGGATAAACCCCGCGACCATGCAAAAGGCCACCAGACTCCCGATACCGATCCAGCCGAGACTCATCAACAGGAATGCAAAGCCCCACATGGCCACCAAGATGCCCAGGGTGATATACAAGTCGCCGGCGGCACGCATGCGATCGCGATAGGCCATGTTCTGTTGCAACATCCGGTCATCCAACTGTTTGCGCCGTTTCAAGGCCTCGACATCGGCCGCCAAAATATCGCTCGCGGTCAATCCTTCCCGGAGAACCGTATCCACCACATTCGCGGGCGGCGGACAATCGTCCCACATCAAACGAACCGATTCGAGCGGATCCATGTTCCTCTTTTTTGTCACATGTCGAACTTTGACGAAACCGTGTGTCGCACCGCCTTCCACCAATTGCGCGAGTATCTCAACCGCGCCGAGTACCTCCTGCCCGAGGTCGAGTGGAAATCCGCCTGGGCGACGTGGACGCTGGCCGCCGAAGAAGATTGCTGTCGCGCCCTCGATCTGGAGTGCACCCACGCCACCCGTCCGCCCGTCTACGTGCATTTCTGCAAACCCACGGTCAACTACCGCAAGGCCTATCTGAGCACCGTCATCAACAATTTTCGGTTGAAACGCGACGTCATGATCGTGTTTGTGCTGCACTTGGATGCCGCCACGAAAGACACGCCGGAACGCGTCGTGGCCAAACACGACCACTTGGTATCGTACTTCAGCTACTACGAACTGCAGAAGAACCTGCAAAACCACTTTTTGAACCCGATTTCCTGTCGGCTGGTCAGCGAGGCCGACATGCGTGTGTTTCTCGACCAATACACCGTGACCCGACACATCACCCTGGAAATCACCCCGATCAGTTACTACGACGCGTACATTCGCACCTGGTTTTTCCGTCCGGGCGATTTCATCATTGCGCGCACCTTGGAAACTCACGCCGGGCTCGTGGACCATCCGCGACGCGTTACGTCGGGCAGTGGACTCGACGATTTCGACGCGGCCGTGATCAAACGTCCCCTCGACAACATGATTCTATAACAAACATGGTGGTCGCAAGACACTGGTCACGCGTGCCCACCGTCGACCGCCTGTTGCGCCGGTGGGTGTGTTATCTGGAACAGTCCTGTCTGGAATACGCGACCCATTCCCGCGACATTGACCACGAGCTTTGTATCACACACACTGCCTTTCAACGGTTCCGCCAAGACCATTGTCCAAACTGGTTGGCCGAGCTACAAGAGTTCTATCGACCCTACTACTGGAAACGGTTGCAAGACAACGTGGCGTCGTTTCGACTGGTCTGGCGACATCTGGCCGACGTGCTGGGCTGGCCGTGTCGGAACGGATTCTCCTACCACCACCAGCGACAGGAGTCCGTCTTGTTTCTGACCACTAAGAAAACCGATGAATTGGACGGCCGAGATTCTCGATCCCTATGTGATCACCCAAGCGCCGCCGTCGAATCTGTGGACGGATCCGGACAAACGCCGCGACTATGCCCAGCGGATGACCCAAGTCTATGACGATCGAATTCGGTCCGTGCAGCGCTATATTCGATTCCTCACCAACGTGTATTGGTTCAGCATCTGTCTCTGGACGCTATGGCTGGTCTACATGGCCCGCTGGAAACTGGTGCGTACGTGGCAAACCACAGCATGGGTCGCTGTCTGGCTCACGGCCGCCGTCACCGCACCGTGGTGGTTTCTCTACCTGGAATTCGCCGCGGTCATTGGGGTGTTGTCCGCATGGAATCTGACGCAGCGATTCCTCTGGCCAAACTGGCTGGCCGGACCGAGCTCGCCTTATGCGCGCCCGCGCTGAGGAGATGGGTCCTGTTTCCGCATATGAAAGGCAATTCGATCGACCCGGTTGTTGAAATGGAACTTGGAATGCGCCGGGACTTTCCAGAACCGCACCTGGGTATGTTCCTGCACCCGCTGCAAGAGTTCCCGACCTCGTTCCACAATGGCGAGGTTCGTGTCGGCGACGGTTCCTTGGTGTTGCAGGCTTCGACCCACGTAGATACTGTCGTAGGCCAAAATGGCGCGCACCGGGCGTTTGTCTATCAGCATTTGCAGGGCATGCATCATCGCGGACAATTCGGCCGTAATGTTGCTGATCGCCGAGGCGCCCAAGAATTGCGGGTGGTCTGGATCGTTGACGACAAGTCCGCAATTGCTCTCGTGCATTTGCATGTAGGGCGGAGCAAACCAAGTGAACAGGTCGTGGGGTTTGGTGAGTGGATTCGGCAGCACGACCACGGAGTCGATGGGGAGAGGGAAGGTTGCGTCGTGCCGCACCACGGCCCAGGCCCAGGCTGCTTTGGCGGTGGGATCTGCAAGGTTGCCTTGCGACGATCCGTCCGTGAAGACAAACCACGCGTCGTGGAATTCCTGTTGCGTCAACAGGATATCATCGTTGAAAGACATAATGATTAATGATTAATGTGAAATCTATGACACCGCATCATCGGTTGATATGAGTTGGTGGTTATTTGAGTAAGGACAATGATGGAGTCGGAAATATGCAACTGAATAGTTTGGGAAGGAAACGCCTGTCTCAGCCGATCGCAGAAATATTCCAAGGGGGGAAACAGTGTGTTGATACTTAATTCCACCGAGCAATTGGCGTACCTCGTCGTCATCTCTAGCACGCAGTCGAGATACGCACAAAAATCTTGGGATTGTCGCGGCGTCAGGGGCGTCAGTGCAGTCATTCGAAACATTTATGTTGCAACAATATGTCGTATCGTTCTTCGTCACGTCTCCCCCACTGCATAGGAATACACCGCACGCGACACGACGTCCAGATATGTCGCGCCAGTTCCACCATTGAAACTGTCGTCATGCGCTCGAACGTACATTGCTGCAACGACGCGGGGAACGTTATCTTGTTCATATCCACTGGATAATAAGAAACATCGATCACATGCACCGAGTGTAAACGAGGGGTGAGTTGCGCGAGACCACCGAGATGTTGTAGATAGATTGCGAGTCTTGTCATACGGAGGTATATCGTGGTCCCGAGCGGAAGCACGGTGTGCAGACGTTCCAACATGGGTGCGTGGCGTTGCTGGAAATCAATCCATGATGGGTGTACCGACATGAATGGATACCCGACTATCTTCAATTCGCGCAAGAGCGGGAATGTCCCCGTCGGTGCTAATACATGGGAACCATCCACGCACAATTTCCGAAACTTGCCGACCGGCCATTCCAATGTATACGGTGGTCCCGTGACTGAACCAACGGTTTCTAATGCAAAGTCTTCCAAATTGGGAAACGCCTCAAAGAAGTTTAGCGGAAGTACATACGAAAAGTTTACTCGCAACACAAGTTGTTTGACACTCGGCCATGGTTTGGGCATCCGGATGAACGAGATGCAACGCTCTTGTTCTCTAGCCAGGATAACCAAGGACTCGATTGACAATGGCGGAAGTGAGCGTACCTTATTCCAACGTACCCACACCGCGAGATTTAGTCGTGTATATAACCACGGATACCGGTTGGGAATACACAGGTGTTCGTAGTTCAGCACCCCAGGATCAATATGCATCAGATCGAAAAAGACGAGTTCGCTACCATCGAGATAACTGTCGTTCAAACGATCATGACCGACTTTCCCCCATGCGTACATGGCCTCACACAGCGGATATTTCCGCACCTTCGGCAACCGCGCAAAGAGCGAATAACTGCTGGTAGGATAACTCATCAGGGACCGAAGATAGACCCGCGCAAAGTTGTAACATACGTTAAGACCCGTGTGTGTCAAATATAATTGCATGACGTCTTCCGCCGTCCACCATTCGTGGAACAACACTTCCCACAGACATTCCAATCTATCCAGCAATATTTTCGACATTCGATTGTGTTGTCAGGGATTCGCCCCGAACCCCTTGCGGTAGCGAGGCGTGTGGACACACGTCGGGTTCAGAATCGTCGTCCATGTCGTCTATCGGATCGCTGCGTTCGTCTTGATATCCTTCGTGTTTTGCGTGCCGCAATTGTCGCTGAATCGCTCTCATTCGAACCACCGGTGCGTGATCATTCAAACTCCAGAGTTTGTATTTGCGATTATTTCGATCCGAACGCTCCACCCGTACCTCCGGCCGCGGGACATGTAGTTTGTACTGAATCGTAGGAATCTTCTTATTCGCTGGAACAACGTCTCCTTCGCCATACACCATGACGCGCATCGACATTGTCGTCCCCCGAAACGTTTTGGGCACGATACGCACGGCTCGGGTGCGAATGTCCACGCGCGTAATAACTTCCTCGAACAGGTCGGCATTGCCCGCAAACACCCTGCGCGGACTGTAGTTGATCCAATTGCCAGTCTCGACGTGGCGATAATAAATGCTGAACTTGGTCACCCACGACAGGGAAGCGTAGTTGACAATCGAGACATACGCACATCCCCCGCGGATATCCATGGATCCATGCTCAGGAAACAGCCGATGACCACGGGGGTAGCCGCCCATCAGGCCAATGTGGGTGACGCGAGACACTTTCTGCAAATCGATTTCTGCATAGGTATCCGGCACCCATTTGATCTTCTTCGATTTGTCGTCGTACTCCGTCATGATCATATCGTCGGTCGCGAAGTAGGTCGTCGAGACACGTTTCCTCGGATCCAGGCTTACCCGCGGGGCTCGGAACGATATCGCCGCAATGCGATTCAAGGTCCGGCCCGTCGCATCCACGGTGAGTCCCAATTGCATGTGTGGATCCGGTTCGCGTCCGAGAAGTCGGCATACGGGAATCAACTCCTCGGTGCGGTAATATTCCGACCGCGGATCGTCGACGCGGTGGCAATACAAGAACTGTGGGTTGTAGTAGTTACCGTTCCAATAGAACCATTGTTTCGTCTGGAGGATATGCTGCATCTGGTGCCGACGACGCCTCGATGGTTTCATACAGGTGCCGTTGTCCATCCGCCACGTCGACCATGCGTCGGGAGGTTGTTGTTGACTACTCTGCCCGTAGTCCGGCAACTCGTCGGTTTTCGGCGACACACGGTAATGACCTCGAATCGGAATCTCAAACACATAGGTCGTTCCCAAGTGATTGGTGTAGTCCCGACGCGCCGAGAGGGCTTGCTCCCACAACAAGGCTTCGACCTCTTCATCTAGTACGCGCGTGTTCAAGGTACGGTAGTCGCCGTGACACACGGACCGCGGACGACCGGGATCGATGAAGCTGGCATCAAAATATCGATCAATGTCGGTCGTGGGAACTTCATCTTCCTTCTGTCCCGGGGGCGGCGATGCTCGCTCGATGACGATATTCTTCTGATCAATGTCATTCCAGCGACTGTGGTGTCCATTGAATCGAAACGTGTGTCCGTCGCGCGGATGCGTCTCTCCGTCCTTGCTGGGTTTTCGGATTTTGCGTTGCGTGAGACGCCATTTGTCTACATGGATACCTTCGTTCTCGTCGTCCATTGGTTGCAATTTCTTTATGGCAAACATCCCGGGTTACTTTCGCCGGACGAAACGCGCGGTTCTCTCGAACAACATCATCCACACGCCGTCGACAAACGTGGGACCAACTCGGACGCGAAGCGGGGTTGCAGGGGTTTTACCCCTGCGCTGTTACCGGACCGCCATGGGTCGGACGACGGGATCCATGGTCGGTCGCATGGTCATGGTGGCGGCGGAGCTGCTGGGGATGCCGGGATGGGTGGGTCCAGATGCCGCGCCGGCAGGGGCGTTGGGGATGGGATACCAGCCGAGTCGTTCGAGCAGCATGCGGCCTTTGGTGGCGAGTTTGGAGTGCATCGAGAAGAAGATGATGAGCATGGGGAGTAAGGGGGTGACGAAATTGATGCGTTCGTATTGCACGCCGCTGAGGGTGGGGATGGTGGTGATGATGCGATGAAACAAGATGAAGGCGCAGACGACCAACACGACCTGGAAACAGATTTCCATGGAGAGCATGAAGGCGGTGGCTGCGTAGTTGGGCTCGGGGGTCATTTGGTGGACGATGTGCGACATGAAGAGCGCGGGCACGGTGGCCAGCAAGCTGTATTGCAGCGCGTTGGCGACTTCGGCCTTGCCCTGGAACGAGGTATCAAAGACCACATTGGCAAACTGGGCCAGGGCGCGCGAGGTGGACGACGTCGATGCGGTCGGTGTCCCGAAATCGTAGCTAATTGCTGTGTTTGCCGACATCCCTTTTTTGTCTGCAAGTGGCAAAAGGCAAGAACTGCCAGAATGTACGGAGGTGGAAACAACACTCGCGCAGTCGGAGGACGCAGTGGACTCAACATGAAACGCGCCGGAAGCATCTCGGCTCCCGGACAAGGCGGCGGAGGAGGAAATCACGCCTGGGGACAACAACCTCCACAAATGGCCACGCCCGCCTGGATGATGCATCCCGGGGCCAACCACCAACAACAACCACCCCCGCAACAACCCTATCTCCCACCGCAAGGCGTGATGCCCCACGGGATGAATCACATGGCCATGATGGGCAACCAGTTGCCGCCTGGCATGCAAACGGGGTTTCCCGCGGATGCCGCCGGACAACCTGCCAATCCCTATTTCGTCGCCGATCTCGCCGAACGTATCGTGATGTTGGAGGAACAAATCGACAAACTCAAGAAACACAACAACCAAAGCGCCATGGCCATCAACTCCCTCATGGGCTACATCATGAGCGTCACCGCCATTCTTTTCGACAAAGTCTACAGCGAATCCCCGCCTGCCATGATCCAGAAATTCACCGCCGACGTCAACAACCTCATGGACCAGATCGCCTCCAATGAAGCCGCCGCTGCTGCTGCCAGCGCTGCTGCCGCCGCGGCCGCCGCTGATCCAAACAAAGGCATTCCCTCATCCATCAACAGCTTCGAATTCTCCATGGACTAAGTCAGGGCTGGCGCCCTGAAACCCCCTAGCTCGCTACGCTCGCATATACTTAAATGTTAACGATGAAAATATCTCCAGCCACGAAATTTCTTAGGATGCTTACAGCTATTAAGCGCTTTTCCACAACCCACCATCTCGGGATGTGCGCTCCAGTCAAACTCCTTGTCAAACTCCGGATCGTATAGAATCATGGGTGGTTGCACGTCTCGCCGGACGGTGACCTCCTCTTCCTCCGCAGCACGTTGCGATCGATGTACGATCGCCCGCATCTCGTTCTCGACATGTTGCAACACATCACTGAACAATAACGCCCGCATCTCGTTCTCGACACGTTGCAGCACATCACTGGACAATAACGCCCGCAACGCCCGCAATTCGTTCTCGACACGTTGCCGCGCATTAGTTCGTTCGCGCTCTAATGTCTCCATTTGATTGTTGGGATCAGGATCTTCCCGCCGAGCGCTATCTGCTCGGTGTTGTTGGTGGCAGCTCGGAAGGGGGTGTCTCCCCGACAACGACGGTCAGGTTTGGGCGAAAGTGTGCCTTGTCGCGCCGTTTCAGATTGCAGCCGAGACACGCCATCACGACGTTGTCGGGTGTATGAAATTGGTTGTTGTTGCGTCGATCCAATGTCCATTGCTGTGGATCGAAGCGTTGTTCGTAGAGCAAGGCGACCCGCCGCCCGCAGTACACACAATGGGGTTGGAAACAGGTGGCCCAGAACGCCTCCCACGCGATGCGTGGCGGCGGGTGGAGATGACCGCAACGTGATGCCCAGCGCACGTCTTGCTGCGCATAGTGGGTGAGTTTGGTGTCAATTTCCGCGCGCAACAGCTGCAGGGTATCCTCCGGTAGCGAGTGGATCCAATCGGTTGTGCTCCAGTCCATGGCGTCGACACATTGCCGGTGATCGGTATATGTCGGATACCGCGCGAGAATGTCGCGGGTACCGTGTCGGTCGTAGGTGATGGGCGCGGAGGCGGAGACGGGTCGACGGGTGGCCACACGTTGTTTGTGCACCGGGATCTCAATCACGCGAAAAATGCCACTGGAAGGCGGAAGGGTCGCCGAGGAATAGATAGATGATGATGTTGGATCCAGCGTCAGAGCCAACGACGGGGGAGCCGATTCTTCCGTCCCCGGCGGCAGCGAAGACGACATCGGTACCGAAATCGGAAATTGCGTTTTTCATGAACTTGGCGTCGCAAAAATTGTACACGAATGAAGCCCTGGCGCATTTTCGCGCGAACCCGAACCACTTGACGCGCATGCACCGACTCTTGACGGAGCCGAAGACCGAAACGAAGATCAGCATTCGCCTGATTGAGTATTTCATCAGCCATTATGTGCACGAGCACCAGGTGCGATACATGGTGCCGATGCGGGAAACGCCATTGTATGTGGCCGACGACTACCAGCGTCATATCCACGACAACCACAAGACGTTTTTCGATCCATGTTGCCGCAACCAGACGATCGTCGTGCCGTTGCCAGACGACAGCAAATTCACGACGACCGTGGGTCAGTTGTTGTTTTTCAAGTGGTTCATTGAGATGGGGGTGTTGGATTATTTGGAGTCGCATTTGGACGAGATCCGCGACGCGTTCGCCGTGTTCAACCAGTCGAAGCAGAAACCCTCGGTCACGCCACTGGACGACGCGTTGCATTTGGTGACTGCGGCCAGCGCCGGCACACGTCGACGATCCGTGAAACGATCGGCCAGCGGGGATGTCCAATCACAAACCAAACGACGATGAAGCGACGGCTAGCCCACTGCGCGCGTCACGAATATGTGTCGTTGGTTTGCGTCGACGGCGTTCAATCAACCGCTGAATCGCTGGCGCGTGAATGCGAACATGCATTGTAGGCGTACCAACCGAATCGGTTAACTTGTTAATTTAATCTACATACATGTTCATGTGATATTACAAATTGTAGTTTTGAGTCATGCGCGGTCAGTGCGTCGTGCGCCGCCCGTTCGACACGGTTCCAACGGTATTCCAGTTCCCGGGCAACCGTGGTTGCGTGTATGATCCAGAGCAGGAGCATCAACCACGTGATCCATATCCAGATCACGCTGTAGTTGATCGTGATGCGAATCAAGGGGTGGTATTTGTCGGACAATAACAGTCGAACCGTAATACCCGGCGATGCGTTCTGTAGCCGCGTCAACAACGTCGCGGTAACCTCTTCCACGTTCTGGAGATTTTTATCGAGATGTGCAAAGACAAGCATGGAATTGCCGGAGACGCGGGTGGTATACTCCACCTTGGTTTCATCTGATTGCCGGCAAATGTTCTTTACAATCATGATCCGGTTGTTAAGGACCACGATGCCGACGACTTTTTCAATCGTGGGACTACGCAGTACGTGCGGGTATAGCTTGTTCATGTATATTGTTTTGCGCTTTTCCCATTCCCCCATGCAATTACGCACGTTCAGCAACCGCTTCAAGACCGGCTGACCATATTGTTCGGGCGGGATATCCTTATACATGTTCAAAATGGCAGTCGTTTTCGACCATGCCTCAATCCAAAAATCGTCGTCGTCCTCCGCAACGTCGTCCTTGTGCCATGCAAAGAACTCGAGCTCGACGACGCGGATCTGACAGAGCTTGGCCACACAGTCCCATTCCTTGTACTCCGACGTCGAGACTTCATAGAGCTCTTTCATCGCGATGGCATGTTCCCTCGCGACGAGATATTGTTTCTGTTTCCACGCTTCCTGAAAGGCGTTTTCGACGGACATGAATTTCATTATGATTATTTGCGAGTTAACATGCGAGAACGTTGCAGGCCTTCTACCTGCTCGATCTCGTCCCGGGCATATGGCAGCGGTGCCTGCACGGGTTTGTCGTAGGTGAGAAAGGCCAAGGAGGCAGTCTGGCGCGGCGCCTTGGGTTCCGGCGCGACCGGTTCCGGTGGCGATTCCGGCGGAATTACCTGGCCGAGATGGTCTAGCACCACGCCGGAACGCTCCTCCACGACTTTGCGCACGAACCCGGGAACATAGTGGTCCCAGGATACATGCAATCGATTGGGCGGATATTCCTTCACCTCATACCCGAGTTGCATCAAATGCCGCTTGACATAGTTTCGGCATTGGTCGATGGAAAACTTGGCCACGCCCTGCATGTACCGTGGGATCGTGACCATCACACATTGGTCAATACGTACCCGGCTGTTCTTGGCTGCGTATTGCAGTTGTCGGCCGACGACCTGCAGGGCTCTTTGATATGCCGCGCAGTGTTCCGCATGTTCCTTTTGGTCTTCTTCGAAAAATAGATCCGGACTCGGCAACGCCATTGTTTTTGTTAGAGAGTTACATCGTTTTGGTCACGGACGACCAGGACACATCGGCCGTGATTGGCATCGGTCGACGTTTTTTGTTTGCGTCGGGTTGTGTCTCGCGCGCCGATGGTTCACCTGGCGGCGCCGTAGTCTCTGTGGTGCCCGCAGCTGCTGTCGATGCGGCACCGGTGCCTGCAATTGCATTGGCTTGACGCTGCAACGAAGACCACCAACCACCTTGCTGCGGTGGTTGTTGTTGCTGCTGCGTTTGGGTTTGTCCGACGGGGAGCGAATCGGGTCGCATGGGCGGCGCAGATGGATAGAGAGGCCGCTGCACGTCTGGCTGCGCGTTGGTGTAGTCGACCCGGTCTTTTTGCTTGCGGTCGTCGGATGATCCACTCCCGCTTCCGTTCCCGCCGTTCCCTCCAGCGTTTCCGTTTCCACTGCTTCCTCCACCGCTTCCTCCGCTGCTTCCTCCACTGCTTCCTCCACTGCTTCCTCCACTGCTTCCTCCACTGCTTCCTCCACCGCTTCCTCCACCTGGCACCTCGCCCCCAATGACGGCATTTTTGGTATTTGCGACTCCCGGATCCACATACCCGGTTTTTGTGGCTTGTTTGCGCCACTTGTCTTCATTGGCGCCCAACGTCCATCCGCGCGCGTCCTTGGTCACCAGCGGCGAACTCAATAGCGCCGCAATCAGTTTCTGGATAAACCACGGCTGATTCATGTTGTTCTTGTCGCCGCCGTTCCCCTGCAGGTAATTGCTCACATTGTCCACGCTGTTTCCGGTGCTATCGTCTTTGGTATCGTCTTTGCTATCATCCTTCTGTTGCTGCTTCTCTTCCGTCAACGTGTTGTCCTGCGTGGGGTTGATAAACTTCATCGCCGTGTTGGCATTGTTTTCACCTTCATACACCCCCATCGATGCCGTCACTACCGGCTGGTTCGACGACGTGTCGTTGCGTATGACCGCTACAAATACCGACGTGCCATATGCAAACACCACGACAATACGTCCCACCTCGGTAAAACTCATGGCGGCGCTGATGGGCGACGACACGGAATTTCGTACCATGGGCAATGATGTGGATAGATCATTGACATTTGTTTGAGTGCTGAGGACCGAATTCGTGGTCTCCCCGCGTTTAACAATGGCGACTTCCATCACTTTGCTTGCGTTATATCCATATTGCATACTAACATGGTTGGCCTGTTGCGACGGTAGATTGACGCCGCTTACCGTCGTTTTCTGCGGCATGTGGTTGTGGATCAACACGTATCCATTCTGCGGGTCGAGTTTCACAAACGGGTCCAGCTGTACCAACATCCGGTACACCGTGCTCCCGCCCGACACCACATAATACCACTGCTCGGTCACTTGCGTACTCGAGTTGTAGTTGTTGTAACTCGCAAAATTCCACCCCGTTTCCACATCACTGACTTGCCCGAGCGACAGGGGTGTTGTCAACGTCTCGACCATCACCGTCCCGCCCGGAATAAACACCGCGGTATGATTGATCGTCCACCCGCCCGCGGCGACGCCAATGTTCAGATTGCTGACAATGTAGTAGGTGCAGTTCGAATGCGGATAAATAAACACTTTCATCGTCGCTTGCACCCCCGCACCACCGCTGGGAAACAACCAACTCTGTGCCGCAAACGTGGTGCCGGTTGTCTGACTCGTGCTGAACACGTTATGATTGTTCGTGGGCGCGGACGTGAAGGTATACGCCAAGCCCGACCGGGTCGCGACTTGACAATAGGTTTTGTCGCCCGATTGATAGACCAAATTGCCCGTGACGTTGTCAATGTAGAGCATCCCCGCCACAACCTCCGACAAATTGCGCTCCGACGTGTATGTACTGATCACGGTATTCGCCGTTTTCGTCGTCATGCCTTCGAGACGAATCGGTCGCGGCGATCGAGACATCTGCCAGCACCAAGCCGCCAGCAACAACAAGCCTGCCAGGCCAAGAAAGAAGTAGGGCATCATTATTTTTTGTTTGGCAACATTTCGCGAAAAAATGGATACGGTCACTCCACCCGCCGGCGACGAGTGTCGTCGTAAATTTCTCGACATTCTCACCGGCTCCCTGCATCATTACCTCCAACTCCTCACGGTGCCCCAGCGCGGGGAAATCGAGTTTGAATTGCGGTTCCACAGCTGGCGCGCACCCATTGCGACGCGTCCGCCCAACGACGGAGCCGTCACGTGGGACCGATACCTCACCTACGACGAAATGCGGTTCGTGAGCAAAACGCTTCAATCGCTAGGCTGGAAACCCCGCGAATCCGCCCAACGGTTGCAACGCCATCGCCTGCTGAGCAATCCCCGTCACCGTATCGACGAGCACAACCGACTCATCGAAAAAAAACGGCTCACCACCACGTCCTTCGACAACACGCGCCGCACCTTGACCGATACCTTCCTCACCTGGTTTCACACCACCTGCCAGGTGCATCTCGAAACCGTGCTGGCCGAGACCCATACCATTGCGCTCGATCAATGTGAGCCGCGCACCTTGGAACGTCTGGCGCTCTACCACGACGCGCTGCCGTGGGTTCGCATCGATTGCTCGCAATGTCTCGAAACCCACAAATTCGAACTTGAAGTCGAGCTGCGCAACGATCACGTGCGCGGACTGGAAGTCGAGTATCTGGCCACCCAGCTCTGGCAGCTGCAATGCCAACTCCTCTCGGCCCTGCAGCGCAGTTTCTGCCCGATCTTCGGCGCCGAATGGAGTTCCCTGCAGTACCAGTGGCAAACCCAATTGTTGACCGCCATTTGTTTCCCGCAACCCATTTCGGTGCGCATGGATCATCTGCAATCGATCCATCAGGGCGATTTCGCCATCACCCAAAAGATTGACGGATCGCGCGAACAACTCTGGTTTGTGAATCGTCGTAGTTATCGCGTGGAAACGTCGCGCGATTATTGCCGGATCGCCCATACGGGCTGGAAAGTGGGTACCGGCGAATTCGAAGCCCAGTCCCTGGTCGCAGACCTGGAATGTGTGTTTGAGCCCGGCGCCGCCACCACCCCGGCCCATTATGCCCTGCATCTCTTCGACCTGCTCTGGTACAACGGACACGCCTGCGCGTGGAATCTGCCCAAGCGGCTCGAGACGCTCAGTCGATGGTATCACCACGCGTTCGACGTGTGTCCACCGCCGCCGACGGTGGTCATTCTGCTAAAACCCTACGTGATCATGAATCCCGACACCCAATTGTCCATGGTCGCGCGTCAGGTGGCGTTCTACCAAATGCTGCAACGATTTGTGGATGTGGAGTATCCGGTGCAGGCTGGCAAAATCGACGGATACATTTTGACGGCCTTGAACGTGCCGCTGCCCGCCGCTCACAGTGGCATACGCGGACTGCAGACCAAACGATGGGCCGGCGCGGTGAAATGGAAACCCATTCCCCTCACGACCATTGATTTTCAATTGGGCGACTTTGACGAAACCCGTCGGCGCTGCAAACTGCTGGTCTGGGACAATACCCGCGCCGTGGATTTTGTCACCTCGCTCGACGAGGCGTCCTGGCTGACCTTTCCCGAACACATGCCCTTTTTCGGCAATCGCGCCTTGTATGTCGTGGGAGGCGGAAACGGAGGCGACAGTGCGGCGACCACGTCGTTTACCTTACGGGCGGGCCAGATTGTCGAGTGTTCCTGGCATTGCATGCGCTGGTTTCCCATTCGGGTGCGCGGCGACAAACAAGTCCCCAATGCCGTCGACGTTGCCCACGCCAATTGGCAGCTCATTCAGTATCCCGTGCCGCTGCCACGCACGCCCGAAGAAGCCAGCCAGTATATCCGCGAAGATGCCCGTGCGTATTACGACGACGGGGTATTGGCGGCTGACGATGTGTTGATCCCCATTCGTCGACTGCACAATCGCATCAAACAGGAATTCATCCAGTGGGTCATTCGACGCATCCGCGGCAGTGCAGTGACGATGCCCGTGTCGGTACTGGATTTTGCGTTTGGCCGAGGCGGGGATATCCAGAAGTATGTGCGTGCCGGCGCGTCGTTGGTGTTGGGACTGGATTTGAACGCGGGCAATCTACAACAGGCCGAACATCGATTGCGCGAATTGATGGTGAACGACCAATTGGCCACGGTGTTTCATTTGCTGGAACTGAATGTCGGCAAGACGTGGGTACATGAGCGCGGGGGAGCACCGACCTACCTGTATTCGACGGACGCCTCGGTGTTGATGCGGTCGACCCTGATGAGCAACTTGTTGTCGTGCGGCCGACCCATGTTTGACGTGGGCACCATGTTGTTTGCCCTGCATTTTCTGTGGCAGACGTCGGAAGTGCTGGACATGTGGATTCAGCACGTCGCGGAAACGATCAAGGTGGATGGGTATTTGTTGGTGGCCGGGTTTGACGGTCGACGTGTGCACGAGTATTTTCGCAAGCAGGGAACCAAAGAATTTGTGTTTGGGAATCAGGTGCACGATCGGATTTGGAGCGTGACACCCGTGTACGATTTGGCCGCGCCGTATGACGCCACCCATTGTTTTGGGTTTGGGTTAGACGTATATGTCCAATCGGTGCATCACCGGTTGGTACACCGCGAGTACTTGGTGCATCCGGAGGAATTGAGCGCGCGGTTGGCGCGGGTGGGGTTTCGGGAGATCGCCATGGACGGCGTGGCCGGCTACTCGTTTCAGGAATACCCATGGACGAAGGATCCCGAATACGCCGCGATTCCACTGGCGCTGCAGACGACCATCAATCAGTGGAACCGCATGTGGGTGTTTCATCGACACCAGTTGGGCGTGCCGCGTAGTTAGAAACCATTTGGATACCGGTGACGCAGCCGGAACAAAATGTTGCGCATTCGTACACGCGAAGGGCAGGTCGTCGACGTGGACCGTGTCGAGCTGATGGCTATCTCGCGATTGGTGTGTGTCTTGGTCGAAGACTGTTCGTCGACGTCTCCCCTGGAGCTGATGAACATCGAGGCGGCCGAATTGGGTCGCGTGGCCGAATTTGCCGCGTGTTATCGTCACCATCCATTGCCGCAATGTGCGCCTCCCTTGCGCACGAACGATCTGACCAGTCTTGGCATCCACCCGTGGTATCTGCAGTTTCTAGACATGGCGGAACCCACGTCTGCTCAACGCGCGCGATTCAGTCGATTGTTTGCGGCGGCCGAGTATTTGGAAGCGACGCCGTTATCCACACTCTGCGTCATGTTCATGGCCAGTCAGGTGGTGAATCGAGACGCAACACATATCCGATTGTGGTACGGTATTCAGACGACCAACGACGCCGATGATGATCGAGAATGTCGCATTGCGCTGTATCACAATCGTTCCGAGGATATTGTCCGACGTATCGCGATCGATGCCGCGCGGGCCATAGCAAACAAACGAAAGGCGGCGTTTGCGGCACGGGGAAACAAATGAAACCGCAAGTTCGACGTATTGTCACGCCCGCGGCGATTCGCCAAATGGCGGAATTGAATCCGCCCATCACGACGGAATCTTCATCGTCGGACGATTCGAGCTGCTCCGAGTCGTCGTCTGCGTCGGAATCGGAATCGGCAGCCGACGAGGGGGAATGGTCCGACTCGGATTCATCGACCGCCTCCTCTTGCTCCAGTTCGGAATCTTCGGAATCGGAGTCGGAAGAAGACCAAGAGTCAGAGGAGGAAGAGGAGGAGGAAGCGAGCGCCAGCGAGACGGAGTCGACGTCTTCGTCGGAGGAATCGGTGGATGAGGAGGAGTTTCCAGACGACGGGGAGGAGGATGAAGGAGGAGGCATGTTGTTGGCGATGGAAGACGATGATGAAGGCGACGCTTCCGATAGCAGCGACCGACCCCGCGCGAAGCGGCGCCGCAAGATGCGTAAAGGTGCCGAGATTCGACGTCGACGGCGCGCGACGGCGAAGTTGGATGAACAATGGCGACAGCAATTGGAGAAGATGTATCAGTCGGATTTGATCGAATATGTGCGGGAACATGTGCGGCGAGAAGAACTGACGTTGGAGGATACCCAGCAACTCGCATATGTGTGCGAACCCGACACCCAGGGCATGCCGCACGATCCGTTTCACCGCACCATGCCTGTGTTGACGAAATTCGAAATTGCGGCGATCTTGAAATGGCGCGTGGCGCAGTTGCAGTATGACCCGATGACGTATCTACGCGGCCCGGATGGTGAATACATGATGTTGCCACACATTTCCCCGTATTTGATCGCGCAGGAAGAACTGCGGCGCAAGGTGTTGCCCCTCTTGATCAAACGGCCGTTCCATCACGGCCACAGTCATGAGGTGTGGCGATTGCAAGATTTGTTATTGCTGCAGCCGTTGGAAATCGACACCAAGCAATTGTCGTTTGAGCCGAAAGAAAATATGACCATGGCCGAACGTCTGCAATCATTGGTGGTATGAACGGTCTGGAAAATTTGGAGGATCGGATTGCGCGGTTGAGTGATCAGATGGAGCGGATGAGTGATCGGTTGAGTGTTCGGATAGAGCGGATGAGTGCTCGGATGGAAGCGAGTGCGTCCATCTCGGCGGGGGGGTGTCACTGGGGCACCGCCGAAGAGGAGCCAATCTGGGACATTCCCATTCCCTCGACTGTTGACATGCAGGAGACAGACAACTTCAACGTTCCCGCGACTTTCAACAGGCAGGAGACAGACAACTGGAACGTTCCCGCGGTCGCGACGAACGGTTCCGCGATACCACTCGAAAAATGGCTGACGGTGTGGTCAACACTCGGCGCGAGCATTTTCGCCGACGAGCCGCCGATAAACTACAATGTATGGAACGAATTATGTGTGTATTGTTAACATTTAATCATGAAATATCGACCGTCACTCAACCCAACGCGCAGAAACGATTCAATGTGTAGAATCACATCGTCGTTCAACAACCGAAACACACAATTCCACAGGACGCGTTTTTCACGGCGCCAGGCATACGCGTCCAACTTCAGTCCGATCCAGAGCATCTCGAAATCGTGCTGATCTCGAACGCAGGTAGGGGTATCGGCGAAGCAGTAATACCGACCCGACGCAAGTTTCACGGGACAGGTAACTGTCGGGGTACCATTCCAAGTCACGGGAACTCGGGCGGGGAAGATGTAACACGTAGTGACAGGTTGAGGGGGGCAGTCGTAGGGTACCGCCAAGAGGACTTTGCCATTGACCTGATCTTGTACCAAGTCGCGGGTGACAATACACATCAGCGGGTCGGCGTTGTGTAAAACATAATATTGTCTTTCGAAACCCAAGCGGCAAATGTATGAGGATGCGAAGATATGTTGCGCGCAATCGACCACGACCGCGTTGGAGGTGAGATCCGCGCGTGGTCTGATCAAACCGATGCTGGGTTGTTCGGGGACTTCTATCAGCGCCATACGTTTGTGTCGATCATGGTCAATCGTCCGTTGGTAAACCCGCACGAGTTCCATTACAAAATGTCGATATGGCGCAATCGGCCGCCCGTGAACCCGGCTTCCCCCAACCACTCTTCGATGCATCGCATCAGCTCGTCGGGCATACGTAGCCGACGGCGCCAGTATCGTTTCTCACGTCGCCATTCCACATATTCTTGCTGCAGCCGATTCCACGACAGGGCGGCTTCGGTGTGGGTGAGAAAGTGGACAGGTTCGTCCGCAAACCGATACCGCCATTTGGGGTTCCACGCGGGGACGTGTTTCAACGGCGAAGTCGGGGCCATCCAAGTCATCGGACGACGTGCAGGAAAGGTGCAGCAGATGGGCAACGAGCATGGTGGAATGTGGTTGTAGGGAAAGGAAAGCATCACGCGTTTGTGGGCCACGATATTCGTTTGTGGTTTGTGGCGGAAATTCTCCAACACATACAGGTATTTACCCTTGTCGCGACTATCAGCATCGTTGATGCAATGATTGTAGAAATATTCTACCTCTCTATCGTCGCAATCCACCACGGCCATGATGCCCTTGACGATAAAATGCCGTAGCAGAAACCGCTCGTCCGCAGTCAACGAATAATCGCCAATCAACTCACCAACCCACCACATATTGTTGTCACTTATGCATACTTGGCGGAAGTTTCTTGATGCAGTAACCACGCGGCGGCGAGTTCGGCAACCAACACGGGTGCCAAATATAAGGTGACATTCAAATTCAGGAAGGAACCGACCAACGCTGCGCTCATGACGGCTAGGTTGGCCCACTGAGTGATGGGCACGTTTATTTGACGCAATCCCTCGCGTCCGATGATCCACGCGGCCAAGACAAACGCCATGACGTGGCCGAACCGACAAACCAAGTTGCTTGCTTCTTCGCCGCGCGTGGTCGTGATGGGGTGCCACAGCCACTCGGTGCTGAACGGCTGGTCGTTCACTGCGACATTGCAGGTGGTGCGAAAATAGCAAAACATGACGACGACGTAGATCGCCTCGAGGATCGATAAGACGTGCCAGTGTGTATTCAATACCCGCGCCATAATTTTTGTGGGGTGGTATACATAAAAAATAGTCATGCCGAAACGCAAACGAATGGTTGAGGTGACCGATGCGAACATTCACATCTATGTGGATAAACGTATTGCACAGTTGAACAATAGAACAAAGCCAGTAGATGCGGTGCCTCCCTTGCAATATTGGGATGTGTCTAAAGTGACGAACATGCGACGTTTGTTCGCGCGTCAAAATACAGATCTACTGCTTCAAACAGATGACATTACAGAATGGGATGTCAGCAACGTGCGAACAATGGCAGAAATGTTCCGCGAAAACAAAACCTTTAGTCAAGATATTGGCGGATGGAATGTTTCGAAAGTTACCGATATGTCACAGATGTTTGATAACTGCGTCAGATTCAATCATTCGATAGAGAATTGGAACGTGCACAATGTAACGAATATGGAACTCATGTTTTATATGTGTGATTATGACCTCCCCTTGAATGGGTGGGATGTATCGCATGTAACGAACATGAACGTCATGTTTGGGTATTCAAAATTCAATCAGCCATTGGATAAATGGAATGTGAGTTCCGTGGTGACTGCGGAAAATATGTTTGTCGGCAATCGCTTCTTCAACCAGTCGTTGATTCAGTGGCAGTTTCCACCGAACGTGGATTGTAGTGAAATGTTCTATCGCGCTGTCAGTTTTGATCAACCAGAAACACTGCGACGATGGATACGCACAACTCCATCTATTGCGGCCTTGGACTTTGAAGATTTTTTGTTTAATACACCCTTGTATTACAATGAAGATTTACCTCATACCATCACAACCATGCGAGACTGGGCAACCTGGATGGACGGCCGTGAACTCGAAGACGCCGCGAGGAACGTAGAAACCATTCGCCCCAAACTCAGTCATCGTGGGAATGCGGCCATGCGCATTGCCGGGCAATGGCTCGGCCGAACCGACGCCGAATCGAGCCACATCAAAACCATCCAAGATGACAACGACGCCATTGAACATGCACGACATCAAACGGCCGCAGGACGCGTTCGCACCAAACGACGTGGACGTTCGTCCAAATATATTTCTACACGGCTCCGCCGACATGCTAACAGAACGAAATAATTACGCATAAAAACGGATGATGTTCTACACGCAAAAGCACACGACCGATGCGACACAAATCGCTGCGCGTACACCACGTCCCGGATGAATTCTCAGTTCACGCAGGATTTCCTGCAGTGCGTCTGTCGGAACTTCTTCTGGCATGATTTCTCCCCCCCAAAAAAAGAATCGTGGTCGCTAGGAATCGAACCTAGGCCTGGTCACGGATGTCGGTCCGCTTCCCGTACTCACCGCTATACGACAACCACTATTGAATGACATACCGAGAATCGAACTCGGATCTGGACCAGATTCGTGTGCCCTGTGCTCATCCATTACACCATACGTCATCCGACATTCACGACGGATTTGCTTCGTTAGGAGGTGATCCGGCGAACGCGGCCGGGGGTAAATTCTCCGACTCATCACAAATGTATTACAAACTTTTATATCGGACAGGGGACGTACCGAGCCACATTGTGTTATGCGGCCCGACCGACATGCTAACCTTGGCCGCTCGACGGTGGTGGATTGAATGTATTGCACCGACCGACAAAACTCCTTTGCTGAATATATTTTTTCGATGGATGACGCAAACGTGGATCGATGCAACCACGCTGTCGCTCTCGTTTCCGTTTGACGCGTGTTACCCGACATATCCCGTCAGCACCTGGCTGATCTATTGTGCTTCGGATTTCAACTCCGCGGGCATCCACGTCTCGGTGATCCCTGCGATTCCCCGACCGCCGACCCCTACACCATTCTTCGCGCAGCGATTCCGTAGGGTACCTGGCCCTAATGGTACATACGAGCGACTGTTGCTACGCGGCGTCGTATTAGCGGCGGAGGATGAACGCGTCCGCAAGATGCGGACGTTCACAATGCGGACGTTCACAATCGCCGAACCGGAACGACTCGGACCCATCGAATTCTACTTTCCACTCGCTCGTTACGGCGGACCATGGACCGACATGGCATACCTCGCGTTGGAAACGGACAGTTGGCATGAACCCCTGAAGCCTGGAGATATAGTGTTGGAAACAATCATGATTCGAAGCCTAACCAAGGAACCATATGTGTTGAAGTATTTGCAAGTCATGGAACACCGACTTCGTGTCAACTGCTTTTATCAACAAAAAATCATCTGCCATAGCCATAGTCTGTTCCGGATGGAAATGTGTCCTCTTCGATCGGAAACCATACATTCAGTGTATTTCCAAAAACAAATACTGCGCCGGTTTCGGCGATATGCATTCAACTTCGCAATCGTCCATTTCCACGGCATCGGCAACCCCGCGGTGGACGAAGTAATCACCTTCGACATGGCCTGGAACCATATCTTGAGCAAATGTTATTTTTTCAGTTATCTACTGTGGAAACGGCTGCGGATCAAGTTGCCGCGAGAACTCGTCCAGATCATTTTCGATTATTGCGTAATGTTTAATAATTAATAACTTAAGGTTCTCCATATTCATGACGAAACTCTTTCACTATTTCCGCTGCAGAACTGGCGTGAAAGGTTCGGCACTTGACGCGGCCTTTCCAACAGACGGGAATCGGATCCACATACAACACGCGTCGATCCTCATAGACAAATGGCGGTGGAGATTCGTCGACACACATCCGCAAATGCGGCCAATGTTGCGCAAGTTCGTGCAACATGTCCGCGGACAAGTCCCGCGCATATTGCTTCCACACGGCTCGTTCAGGCACCGTGTCGTTGTACTGCATGACACACAAGTATGCTGGCGGGTGTCCCGAATCCGGCGCACGGACCTGGGGTATCCGTAACACTGATACAAGGTCCACAGTCCAATTCGCATTCACCGTCATCAACCACATCGGGTCCTCCGCAAGCGTCGCCAAGGCAAGCCATGGCATCGGACAGTGCCAACAGGGACACAGCCGCAACGCCCGAATCCGGTCGAGCAACGGTGCAAAATCATCCGTTTCGCTGCCGCGATACACTCGCCAATACGAATAACTGTCATAGTCCGCAAACTCAAAGACATCCGGAGCCTGTTTCGGGTCATCTTCCGTCGGCACGCCATACGCGCGCACAATCTCTTCCAGACACCGAGTCGGGCTATGCCAATCTGTCGAGAGGACGCGGACGAGTGTCGCATACACGCGTGCATGATCCTCGGGGAGTCGCAGGCGTCGATGGCGCGGCCAGGCATAGGTGATGTGCGGAAGGGGTGCATCTCCAAACCCTGCGGGAACGGTGTCGCCAGGCACGTCTACACGCACAATCCAGCTACCCGAACCATCGCCGGAACTCACATCGACATACGCGCCGGCTTCTTGCAGTTCGTAAAACGTGCGAAACGGAAGAGGATTCATTCATCTATGAACGCTCACTCGGTCGTCGTCTTCCTCTTCTTTTTGTTCATCGATTCGGCCGTCCGTTTCCGTTTGCCACTGACCTCGGACGGCGTGATCGTCGCCACGTCCGCGGCAGGCAGCAGTTTGGGCCGAGTGTTCTGGTCGGCAAAGATGAATTGCGTGCACAGATTGTTGACCTCGAATTCTTGCAACGCCAGCCAAAAACAGAACGGAAGACGGACCCGCACAAACTGGCCGCTGGGGCCACACATCCGGCAATAGAACCGTGCCGGCACCGCAATCGGCATGTCGGGCTCTTCGCCGGAATTGCCCACCGCCGGAATACCACACATGCGACACACATAGATTTGAAACGCATCGCTCGCCGTGTACAATCGATCGTGCAAAAACCCACAGGCTCCATGCGCCAACATGTTGCCCACTTCCATTTCCCCCATCTTGAATCCGCCCTCGCGCGCACGTCCTTCCGACGGCTGCCGCGTGAGTTTCACCATCTGTCCTTCGTCGCGGCAATGTTCCTTGTCGATCACCATGTGGCGCAACCGATAGTAGAAGATCTTGCCCGAAAAGGTCATCGTGCGGAAAATCCGGCCCGTGCGGCCGTCACACATCCACCGCTCGCCCGTCGGATGCAACCCCAATTTGCGCAGCAGACGTGTGATACGCGGCATGTCCAGCTTGGCCCCGAAGGTACCGTTGCCGAAATACCCCAGGTAGGTCAGCAAGGTCGAGTACAGGCCTTCGTCCAGCAACGCGCCAGTCATGCGACTCGGAATGCAATGCGGATTCATCAGAATGTCGGGCCGCGACCCATTGTCGAGGAAATAGGGCATCATGGAATCATGACGCGGCGCAGACAACGATCCTTTTTGCGCGGACTGGGTCACAAACTTGTCGCCCATGGTCGGCGCCCGGATTTTCCGAATTGTCGTCTTGGCAAATTCCGCCGCCTCGCCATCCCGTCCCCAGTAATTGCGATCCACCGCCGCTCGCTCCTTCCCATAATACACCACCGAATGGTCTTCCAGATAGGGCGTGGGCATGTATTCGTACTTCATCTGGATCTGCGAGGTGATCGCCGCGATTTCCTGCGCCGAGGCATGTCGGGCCGTGGCTTCCGTCACCGCCTTGTGTATCTCGGCACGCATTGCCGGCCGACGCGACGTCTTTGTGGCCGCCGTCACACCCTCCAATCGGTTCTTCGGGATCTTGTTGATGCGCAACAACAACACATCCGAATCCTCAATGTATTCGTTCACCGGCACAAACCCCTCGGCATTCACCCGGTCGTAATTCGCCGCTTTCATTTGAATCGTGGTTTCCGGCGAGGGTTTCGCCACCCGTTGTTGTTCGTCCACCACGTTCTTGTCGCTTTCGCTGCGGTAGGTATTGTAGACCACGGTGTTGAACAGACCGCGGTCGAAACAGGCTTGATTGGCCGTGATGGAATCTTCCTGGTTGTTGCCGTCGTCGGCAAGCAACGCCATGATCACCATGTTGCCTGCCGGGGTCTTGTTCATCTCACACACGTCGTGCAGCAAGGTCGTCACCAGGGGCCGGTCCGACGTCAGACACACATTCGCCGACTTGTCCATGCGATACTCGACGTTGCTCGCAAACAACCCATTGGCCTGTTTGCTCATGCTGTTTTGGTATCCGTCGCGAATCGCCGGGTTGTGTTCCGGAAACGGAATCAGATTCATCATGAAGCCGAAAAACACCATCGGGTGAATCTCCGCGTATTCGTATTGCCACAAGGTATCCGCCGGCACCTTGCACGTCTCGATCGCAATCATACTCATCGTCTGCTCCTCCACGTCCAAATACTCCAAGACACCCCCATGTTCCGCGTCGCAGTGGTAGTCAAACAAATCCTCCCAGGGCAATTCGCCGGTATGGACCCGCGCCAACATCTCGCGCGTAATGGCCAGTCGTCCGTCGCGCACCACCAACAGCGGTCGACAGATGCGGCCGCCGTCCGTGCCCAGCCGAATTTCTTTCTGCAACACATCCCACACAATGGACAAATGGCGGTTCAAATACCCCATCCGTTTGTGGTGGCGCAACATCGACACCAATTCCTGCACCTCGTTCACCCCGGCCACCACCCCGATCCACGCGCCGTTCAACAACACTTTCACGTTGGCATCGGCATACGCCGAGGGAATAGGTTGCAGCGTGGTGTGGGCCAACCACGGCCGAACCAACTGCAACACGGGCTCGGACCACGTGGATACGGTAATGACAGTAGTCAACGCCATGTTCTTCACCAACCCCAGCCCCGAACTTTCGGGTGTGTCGCCGGGACATGCAAAACCCGTGGCCGTCATGTGCAATCGGCGCGGCTGCACCATTTCCCCGTTCTTGTCGAGCGGCGTGTTGATCTTCCGCGCCTGGGACAACAACGCCATGTGCGACGTGCGCTGTGTCTGTTGCGCCAGGCCGACCTTGTTGGTGGCATTCGGGGTCGTGCTGAAATCGCCGGTCGCAAAGGCGCGTTTGAACGGCCGGGTGATGGCGTCTTCCGACCACAACTTGTTGCGCATTTTGTCCGGCACCAAAATGTTGCACAACGGCGTGTCTGCTTTCCGGGCCGCGCGCAATTCCCGATTCACGTTCTTTTGCAATCGTTTCATGGCCACCGTCATCAACGACCGCAACATGTTGTTGATGGTCACCCCGGGAGTATCGATGCGCTTGTTGGTGTAGGAATCTCGGTTGTCTGGCGCGGTCAGGCCACAGGCCACCGCCAGAAATTTGCGCAAATACATGCCCAGGGTGTACATGCGCGCGGTGGGATTGCGCGGCGCGTTGGCGAAAAAGTCGTCGTTGACCATTTGCTGGCTGTACCAAAGTCGTCGACGTTCAATCACCTGTTCGTTGCGCTGGTCTTTCTCGGGTTTGTACTTGGTGAGGGTGGCCAAATACCGACACGCCTTTTCCTGCATCGTGTCGCCCGCGTAGTCAGCGCGCAGATTCAGTCGATTGCATTGGATCTCGTCGTGGGACGCCAGCATGTAGGGCAAAAATAGGTTGTTCTCGGGATGGGTCGGATCGTCCAGACGCAAGACGTACCCGAAGATCTCCTCGTCGTTCTGCGCCCCCATGGCATAGAACAGCGCGAAGATGGGGATGGTGGCATGGGGATCGAGTTTCGACACAAAGGCGCGGATGGGATGACCCTTCACCGAGCGACGACGCACAATGTAGAGTTCCTTCAATTTGGGCGCCGACAACCCGTTTTCCGCCAAGCACCGAATCTCCAGTTTCCACGCGTATTTGGACTGCACCTCCGGAACCGCCAAGATGCACGGTCCGTTCTCTTTGGGTCGCTCGTTGGGATTCAGCTGTTTCTCGAGCCCCTTGATGATGAACGACCCGCCCGGATCATGGATGCATTCGTGCACGTCGTGGGGATTCACGTTCGGCTGTTGCACCAAATTGCAGAGACACGACTGGGTCATGACCGGCAACTGCATGATGTTCAGCCGGATGGAGCTCTCGTGGCGCTCGACCACCCCGGCCTGGTCATTGTGGCGCACCAGGGAGATGTTTAGCAAGGCGCTCACATTGCTCATGTAGTTCAAGTAGCGAATGCGCGCCTCGTTGGGGAACAGCCAATGCTCCGATCCATTGGCTTCGCGGTGTTTCGGCGGCACAAACAGCGGATCGGAGAATTGCAGCTTGGCCTCGATGTAGCTGCATCGGCGCCCGCCGACCAGTCCCTGGTCGCCCTTGATGTCTTCGCTCTTGCAATGGATCGACTGGCTGGCGATCACCCGCGGCCCCGACACTTCCACAAAATAATTGAAACTGTCAATCTGGTGTTCGACCAGTCGGGCGGTTCCGTGGTCGCGAAAATACGCAGCCACCAATTGCTCGCCATGTTCCTCGCACCGATACCCTGATTCTTCTAATACGGTAGTCAGTTGTTCCATTCTAAAAAAAGAGCGACCCGTCTCCGGCCGACAGAGATCATGAATTACTTTTTCCGTTCGAAGCTGCCCCCCGATCCGCAACTGGTGGCCCTGGTGGACCGCACCATGCAACCTGCGAATTTGACGAAATTCGCCGAAATGGTGTTGACCTGGCTATTGTTGTTGTTTGCGGTCATGGTCGTGGTGGCGCTCGGACAAGACACACATCCGCTGGATTTGCTCGGACGTACCTGGGGCTGGAGTCAGTGGGCGGGGCTATTGGTCATGCCGGCATTATGGCTCGCCCTGGGCTGGATGCCCGAACAGTTTCGATATCGCAGCATCGCGATCGGCAGTGTTGTGCTGGTCAGCGGATTTCTCGGATACCAATTGATGTTTCCGCGCGGATTGCGCGTGCAAGGAACGCCGTCGCAGCGCTGGTTGTCGCCCACCGTGTGGTACGTGCTCGAAACGATCGTGGGGCTCGGCGTGCTGGTCAGTCTGGCCACGGTGGGCGTGACGGTCCTGCAATACCAACCCACCAACACCTGGTACGGTCGCCTGTTGGTGATGCCCTGTTGGTTCCGCGATTCCCTGATTTTGGTGCTGAACGATTTGGCCATGACCCCCTATCGCGCAACGGCGGTGTTGATTGGCTTGTCGGCCGCCCTGATTGCCGGCATGACCTGGATGCGCTCACAACATGCCCAGTCGTGGTTGGCGGTGGCGAAAGGCAGCGGGCAACGAGCGTTGGAGGATTCGGCGGTCGTGGGCAAGGCCGTGGTGATTGATGGACCCGAACGGTCGTTGTCGCGCAACCACCAAACGGCCCTGAGCAGTCGTGCCGATCCGTTTGGTGCCTGGACCTGGGAAGCGACGTGGTACATCTTGTCGCGCAATTCGGTGCAGAGTTCCAAGCCCGTGTTGGTTGCCCAACTGGCCAGTCCGCGCACAGCCTTGGTTCGTGTTTGGTGGATGCCGGCGAGTCGGCGCTGGGCGCTTTGGACATACGCCGATCGCGAGTATACGTTGCTGGATTGGCCGATGCAACGATGGACACGGACGACGGTGCAGTTTCGATCGACGCGCGTGGAATTGTGGTTGGACGAACAATTGAGCTGGTCGCACCCTGTGAAGGTCTCGACGCCCGGAAGCCGCGACGGTCCAGAAGATTGGACGTGGGAACTGAAGGCGCCCACGGGGGTGTTTGGATACGTCCGCAGTGTGCAGATGTATCCCCATGCGAACGTGGTGTTTGCCAACGCCACGGCGCGGGAATAAAAAAAGACAGACGGATGTGGATCTGTTTATGGATGTTGTTGTTGACGGCCGCGATCGTCACCGGGTGGTCTCCGCCCGAGGTCGACGAAGTGCGGGAAGGGTTTTCGCTGGGATCGATCGGGCGGACGCTGACCCAGCTGCCGAAGAAGATCACGAAGCCGGTGCAGAAAGGGTTTCAGCAGACGACGAAGGGTCTGCGGATGGTCGAGCAGAAGATTGTGGGGGGGTTCAAGAAGATGCAGCAGGGGATGAAGAAGATGGAGCAGGGCATCACGAAACAAGTGCAGAAAGTCGGCGCGGCGATCAGCAAGGTGGAGGCGACCTTCAAGAAGCTGTTCAACACCATCACGCAACTGATCAACCGGATCGTGAAGTTTGTCGGGAACATTGTCGGATGGATCGGGGGCTATGTGAAATGCGGCACGGACAAATTGATGGAGTTCCCGCATTGTTGGTATGTCTACCTGCTGGAGATGCTGGGCCAGCGACTCTATGTGCCGATCCGGTTCTTGGTCTGGGTGTTCCGACTGCAGAAACAGGAACGCCAGGTCTGGGCGCTGATTGATTTTCTCGACAGTACGGTGTATAACATCACGCGGCGATGGAACAGCTTGACGGCCTTTCGTTGTCCGGCGGATCCATGGACCCATGATCCGGTGATGCTAGAAGCCGACGAGATCGAAGGCACCCATCTCTTTTATTGGTCGGACGAAACACGCCGCCGGTGCTACCAATGCAAGATCGACACGAAGTTGCCGCGCTTCTGAAACAAAAGATGGCGTGGTTCGAATTTTCCACCTTGTTTCCGTTGGCGGGCATGGCCCTAGCCCTGATCATCTTGTATCTCGTCGTGCGACGCGTATGGTACGGCAACACCACGATGTTGCAGAGTGCCATGGTCCAGCTGAAAGACAGCCAGCCCGCGACCGTCAGCAATTTGCAGGATGGCTCGGCCAGTTCGGTCACGGCGATGTGGTGGATGTATGTCAACAATTGGGCGACGGGGGGCACGCGCACCGTGCTGGAATTCGGGTCGCCGGCCAAGGTCGATTGGAGTGTTGCGATGAATGCGACGAAACCACAGCTCGAACTGAATGTGGGCACCGATACCTACGTGTGCACGGCAAACTTCCCGATCCAGAAGTGGACGATGGTCACGGTGGTCTTTGACAGCACCATCATCGACGTCTACATCGACGCGCAGTTGGTGCAGAGTTTTCGCCAGGCGACGGCGACGGCGTTCCAAACGACCCAGTTGAAATTCGGCCAAGGACTGGATGTGGCCGTGGCCAATGTCCGTCGGTTCCCGAACAAGATTTACTCGCCGCGGGAAATCAGCGCGGAATACTACAAGCACAACAATCGCATGCAGGCCGTGAAATACGGTATCCAGGTCAATGTGACGCGCGACGACCAAGTGACTTCGGAATGGAAGTTGTTTTAAAACAAACAATGAGCAAGACACCTCACTATTTTTGGGAATCCTTGGATTCCAACGTACAGAATGCCGTGGACAGATACTTTCATCCGACCACCATAAGTCTGTTGAGCATCGAGGAATATTGGACCGTGGTTAGGAACATCATGAAGAAATATGCAGAAACAAAGATTAGCGTCATCCCGACAGAAGAATTCCCAGTGTGGAAAGCAGTGACAAATACGAAAATCACCGTCTGGCAATATTCGGTCCAGTATATGCACGCGACGCCGTTTCCATGGATCACCATCCTGCCATTTGAAATTACCAAAGTGAAAACCTTTTTGGAAACAATCAAAGATACGGATCCGCGATGTCTATGGGCAGTGGAGTGGGACGCGCGGCATTATCCAAACGTGCCGTGGATTCCAGGAGATCTCAATGCCACGGTCTGGCTACAACGTATCGTCTGCTGTATGCGATTGTTCCACCAATTACTTGCCAGAACTATCACAGCGGGCATGACCGCAGACACGGCCGGTATCGATGCCATGATCACCGAAACCACTACGGAACCCGTGTCGAAAGACGTTGTTACCGTCGAAGAGGCAGCCTTGTCGGTAAACACCATCTATCGCGAATCTGTGTCGGAACGCCATTTGATTCGTGACTTGACACGGACGTTGTTTAATGAACCCACAACAGCGGATTCGCCACTGTATGATTCCATAAACGTGAAAGAATATCAGAAATGTTTCGAACTGAAGCCGCCACTCCAGCTTGTCCACATGTTCCAATTCGCCGACACCTATTGTCGCGGGGTAGTTCCGGAAAGCATGTTTGTAAATCGTCTTGGATATTCCCGAATTAAGCTCGAAGGTGGCGAAGACGCTGCGGACAAGCTGCGCAATCTCATGGATGCATTATCGGTAGAGAACCAACTCTATGCTTTGGAAACCATTGCCCATCCGCAAACGCGCGATTGGATATTCACACGGTTGAAAAAGATTGAGACGGACGACGCGTCGAAAACGGCAGTTCCACCAACGCTCGTTACGTACGCCCGGTCCGTTGCATTCATCCTACAACGAATAGGCATCTATTCGTTGAAAACCTATTTTCCAATTCTCGAGTCCTTTGTGGAGAAATGGTATTTGGGCGCAGAACACAGGTTCGACCACACCGAGTATAATTCGCCGCCACCTACATGTGTGGTAGATGCCGTCAATGCCTTGTGTCGCGTGATCACGACTGCTGATATTATGAAATATCTGGGTGCTGGAGCGATGAATCAATGGTTGTGGCTAGCATTCTCCTTCGCGTTTCCAGACACATTTCACTACGAGTTTCCTGATTACCCAAATATGGAATGGAAACCAGGACAAATATTCATCAAAGACGCCGAAAAAACATACCTAGTATGCGGAACACCCCTCATGAAAGCGCCGGTTAAGGTTACGAAGACGTGGCATTATGTAGACGAGAATCAACAGCCAACTTGCCGCGTAACACCATACTTGCGGTGGAAATATATTGTCAACGAAGATTGTCACTCATATCGTTTTATCACTAACAAGTCACGTGACATAGATTTATATACTGTGTGTGCATTGTACATGCGATGGACGAAGTACTGGTTTAGCGAAGTGATTATGATATCAGGCACCAAGATGAATGTTATACTGAAAATCGGCAGCAACACGTTGGTGAAAACATTAAATTATCGTGTGTGGATACCCGCCGGACAAAAACATTCCTTGCAAACAATCGAACACTACTGCAAAATATTAATCCCCGAAGGACCGAAGGTATTCTTTTTGAAAATCCTCGAGAATTCATATTCCGAGTGGGTGGATAGCACCTATTCGTTAGAAAAACTCGTTGCATATCTTACACCCCCACACCTCAACTGGGCGCTGAACCCAGCAAAACTACCGACAGAAAATCTACTAGTGATTAATTTTAACGAAACCCATGCATGATTGATTGTTGCTCTTGATGCGCGGAAATCACCATGGGATTTGACGCGCGTTGTTGCTGTATCTCGCGCTGCAAATCTACCGGTCGTAGATCCGACACCCGCGCGTCCCGCGACGAACGTTCCCGTGTCGATCGGCCAAACTGTTCATTGTTCGCGCGCATGTATCCGGTCGCCGAACCCGCTCCCGCGATTCGATCCACACGTTGTCCTTTGTCAACCGACACATGGTCGCGCACGGGAGGACGGGCCATGGCCAAATTCATACCTCCCTGTGCCTGGTACGCTTCCTGGCCGTCTTGTCGCAGCGACATCCGGTGTTGCGAATCAATCGGCGCGTGATTGATGTGCGACGACGCCTGGCCGTATTCGCGCGGATTCGGGCCCAGATCGTCCTTGGGAATATGATCGTGCGTGACTTGATCGTTCAACAAATAGCCCGACTGGCCGTAGTTCCCGGGCATCCGATCGATCATTCCGTCGGCCACATACAAATTCTGTTCGCGCAACGTCGGTCCTACCCGCAACACCGCGCTCGGCGAACGCTCGTGACTCATGACCCCCACATTGCCCAGCTCCCGCGGATTCACCGGGTCTTTCAGCGAGAACTCCTTGTAAATGTGCATCAGCGGCCGCACAATCGTCGATCGCATCATATCGCTCACATTCCCAAAATAGGTCTGATCATAGCGCGACGCCATGTCGCTCCGGTTATTCCAATGGTCCGGCATGTCCGGCATCGATCCCCGCGCCTGGGCCCCTCCCACCACGGCCCCGAGATGACCATCCCATTGGGCATCCTCGCGTCGCACCTCGCGCAATTGCGATTGACGCACAGGTTCCCCCGGCCGGGACGCAAGGGTCGTGGCGATCCCCGAATACGATTGGTCGACGATCTCCGCGCGGCGTTTCAGCGGCAATTGGTCGGGCAATACACGCTCGCCACCTCCCACCGCCGCATACGAACTTCCAAACGCGCGGCCATTTTCCTGCGTGTCGGAGATTTTGCGTTTGCGCGGATGCTGCCCCTGCAACGCCAACATGTTGCTGTCGGCGTTCGGCACAAACGCCGGCGTGTGGCTCAGACCCCCCATGTCATGATTCGTTTCCTTGCGAATGTTGAAGTCTTCACGGCGCAAGCCTCGACCCACCGTCATCATCTCCCCCACATGGTCGTAGATCCGTCCCGGGTCGCGCTGCACCTCTCCCGGTCGGGCCGCCGAGTCGCGCTGCGATCGCACGTATGGGTCGAGTCGGGCCGTCAATTCCTCCGTCTGCACTGGCGTCCCGTAAATATTGCGATCGATCGTCGGGGCAAACAACGGCGCCGCCGTTTCGCGACGCATACGCAAATGGTCGCTGCCGACCCGATTCTGCAAGGCTTGGTCGCCTTGGTCATACAACGAGTCGCCGTGTCGATTGGACTGGTGTCCGATCCGACGATCCGAAATCATGTGCGGATGTCCCGTGCTCGACTGAAACCACGGTCGTTGCGGGGTCAAGCCCCGATATGGCGCCCCCACCGAACTCAACGACGAAATCGGTCGCACCGATTGCATCGTGCTGCTCACCTCGCCGACAAACGGATCATAGCGTTCCAACGGCGGAGGTGCGGTCCACGTCGGCGCGGCGGTCGCCCCCGACTTCTCCGCAAAGCCTTCCAGAATCGGTGTGGTCGCGGGCGCGCTTGGCAGCGCGAAATGCAGGCCGAAGCCGGCCACTATGGGAAACAAGATCTCCATCTCCGTTTTCTTTGCTCCAGCGCACGGTTCCACAATCCTCGTCCGCTTCGAGCCCGACAAATCCCCAGAACCTCAGGGCTTCGCCCTGAAACCCAGTGGGGTAAACCCCACACCCCGTTTCGGATGGTTGGTTGTTGTTACCACCACGCGGCGAACATAGGTCGAGGGATCGCGGAGTCGTTTGGTTGTTATCACCACCAATGGGGGTCGCACCCCCAAGGTAGCAAGCCACCACGACTGTGTGTCGGGCAAACGCGATCGGACGCAGTTCGGCCGGCCAGTAGATTTCGTGGATCCATTCCAGCAAAAGTTCGCGCTCGGCGAGATCCGGCCGAAACGTATTTTCGACGCGGAGCAGGGTCGCGACGCGCGAGGGTGTGTTCATAATCGAATGGCGCTAGCGCAATTGGAACTCACCCAGTATCGGCAGTTTGTTTCCGACAAAACCGCCTCGGAATGGATGCGCATGTCGGGCGCGGAATTGTTTGAGTTGCTGCAGTACTTCGCCATCGGCGTGGATCTCGAGGTGGCGCGCTATCTGCGCAACGATCCGAAATTTATATACGTCTTGTTTCAGGATTTGCTGAATGGGACGGTGCATGCCCTGCATCCGGTGTTCACCCAGTACGTCAGCTTGGAGGTGACGGGACAGAAATTCGTGCGTCTCGAAATGCCGCGACAATGTTGGGAACAGGTCATGCCGACCTACGATCAATGGGCCGCGCTAGCGGAAACATGTCCGAAAGTCTGGTTCCATCGCAACGTGCTCAACGGCGACGATCTGGTGCGCGTCTGGCTCGACAAACCCGACGTGATCCGCAAGGTCGGGTCGTTCGGCACCCAAGTCATGGATTGTTTCGACTGGCTGTGGAAACAGCTGACGGTCTTCCAGCCCGCGATGCAAGAACATTTTGAGATCCGCCAAGTCTTCATGCTCTTCGCCCAGACCAACCGCACCATCGTCGTCAACGATCCCGGATTCGGCAAAATCTTCGACATCTCCTCCGCGGCCACCCAGTCGTCGGCCGCCCCCGTGGAAGTCTACGGTTATCCGTCCTCCGTCGCCAAAAGCAGCGGATCGCGACGTCGCGCGCGCACCGCCATGGAGTCTTCGGGCGCCGTCGCATCGACCACCCGCATGACATCGGCCGACATGATCTCCAAAAGTGCCGACTTGATGATCTTCGTGCCGTTTTATCGCAGCAACCACCAATTCATGGCCGGCGCGACCGAACGCAAATTCAAATTCGGCACGCGCTTCCGCGAAAACCAAAACTACGAGCAGTACGCCATCGTCACGCACAAATTCCCGGGGATTTATCTACTGCCCACCGGCAACAAATACGTCGAGATCTCGCCCACCCATCGCACCGCGAAAACCTACACCAAGAATCCCGACGCTGCGTTGTACTTGGTGGCGTATTTGTACGCTCGCAAGTAGAAAAAACGCATGAATCCGTCAATGCACGACCCCGCCGGACAACCGCCTCGTGTCTATCGCGACACCGAGGCGCGTCTCTATTACAGTCCCAACTGCCCCTTCAGTCTGCGCTTCATCGAAACCTTCGAAATGCCGCCACACTGGCAACTGATTAATCTAGATTACCGCCAGTCCGACGGCCGCGGCAATGAGATCGTCTATATTCCCTCGATCAACGACTACCATCCCTTGCCGATTTTCGTCAACGGCTCCCCGATCCTCCATCTCCCGCAGAACGGCAGCGACAACTCTCTCCGCGGCGTCCGACACATCCAAGAAGCCTTCCCGCAGTATTTTAACGAACACAACTTCCGCAAAACCTCTCTCCATCCAACCGCCAAACCCCCCGCTGCAGCTGCCGCCACCACCAAATCCGCCCCCCATCTCTACCAACCCGAAGGCACCCGTCAATCTACCCGCAACACTGGCAAACTGACCGAAGAAGAGAGCCAGCAACAATACGAAAAGTACATGAGCGAACAGCAAGAACTCTGGTCCCATCAATCGCGCCTCCAACAAGGCCATTCCATGATTGTCCCGACCAACAACAGCGTCTCCTCCAGCATCTCCGGCTCTTACGACGACCTACAACAACCCAGTCGCTCCCGCACCCGCGGCATCGCCCTCTCTGGGTTTCGTTAAATAGGGGCGTTACCGCCCCTATAACCCCTGCTTCGCTTGCGGGTTGTCGCAATTTGTGTTCGCGGTCGACGGCGTCCGCAAGACGTCTCGCTACCGCCGGCATAATCGAAATGCAGTCGGCAAAAGCAGAGTTGCGCGCGTTCTTACACGAATGCCACTTTCCCGCGGTCGACCAGGTCGATCTCGATCGCTGGGTCATCGGCGTCTCGACTACGTCGCGTGCCTCGAGCAAAAAAACATTGGCGACCGCAGCGGCTGCGCCTCCTCGGGCACGGAGTCCGTGTTTGATTGACCAGATCCTTCAAGGCGAAGCAGACGTGGGCGCAACGCAGTCGACCACTCATCAGTGGCCGGTGTCTACATCGACCGAACCGGATTGGTGCGTGCCGTGGCAGCGTGACGCGGCCATTGTTGCATCCGCCGCGCCCGACGTGATTGCCCTCGTAGATGATGACGACGAAGACCAGATGTTGTTTCGGCAGTTTTTCCAGCACATGAACACCGCGTTCTATGTCGAGCCGAACATGCCGTTGCTCACCGTGAACGATTCCGTGCGCGAAACCGTGGAACTGGAGGATCTGGGCGACACGACCATGGAGCAGTTGTTGCAGATGATGCGCGAAGACGAAAGCACCCAATGGCGGCCTATGCGACATGAAGTGTTTGAGCAGTTTTTGCTTGCCTATTACAAATCCGCGCAGTATTCCGATCGCAAATATCCTGAAGATCCCCGCATCTACGACGTGCGCGTGATGCTGCGACATCCCCAGAAAACCGTCGGCGACCTGCATCACTTTCATCAACACGCCTTTCCCAGCGACCTAGCCTTTCCCCGAGAACTCGTTCACGCCTACTATCTAAGCCGCGAAACACCCGAAGTCATGTCGATAGTGTATTAAGTTACAACCAATCGTCGTCCCCGCGTTCCCGGACGCCGCGCGACTTTCTTGCGCGTGCCCGGACGTGTCGGCATGGAAACATTAAAATAATAATACCGCAATTTCTGCATGTACTCGTTGGTCAGCTCCTTGGCCGACTGAAAATAGCGAATCTTGTCGTACAATGCATCCGGCCGATCGGCGTGCGCGAAATGTGTCGGCTCGATCATGGACACCATCATGTGGATGGCATAGATGCCGCAGTTGCTGCCATGTTTCTGATGCACCAGGGTGTTGCGCTCAACCCGCATTGGGGGAGCCGAGGGATGCAGTTGTTTTCGCTCGCGACGTCGACGATTAATCCAACTCTTCAAATGGCGCGGGAGATCTTGGCCGAGACTGTCAAAATAGAAGGCCACGCCTTCCGGCACGTTCAGGTAGAAGGACACCCAATGGGTGCCTTCGCCGCCCCACACGTCTTTGTTCAACAGCAAGATGACGTGTCGAATGCCCTGTTGTTCCGCCTCGGCAGTGGAGAATTTGCACATTTGCGGATTGTGGCAGATGGCGCCTTCGGTTCCCCCGAAATCCGAGGTCGCGAACGGCATCAGCATCACGTCCGATCGGTTTTCTACATACTGCTTCATCACGTTCTCGACGTCCGCGTCCGACAACCATTCGTGGGGATTGGACGCCCAGGTGCGCGGCGCGTCTGGGGCAAATACTTTGCTGACGTTGACCCGCAATGCCCGCTGAATCACACAACGTTCCATCTCCGTTGGATCTTTGCAGGCAAACTGCGTCGCGCCACTGCGGATTGCCTCGGCATAGTGCTGCTGATGGGTGATGGTTTGCAAACGCTGCCATTCCTCCGGCAACAAACATTTCGCCTCCGTCGCGGGCTCGTGTGTCCGACGAAGCGGGTGGCATTGCGTGCGGAGCGAAATGCGCGGCTGCTGAAGAAGAAAATCCCGCTGCTTCATGTTGTCTTTGTTTATCTCAGGAGTGCGGAAGGTGAATGTCGCGCAAGGATTTTCCAACCTCTACCGCGCGTTCCACACGCCCATCGGCAGCATTCTCTTGTCCATTTTGTTCGGTCTGGCCTGTGCCACCTTGTTTCAGCGACCGTGTGAGAGCCACCAATGTGTGGAATACGAAGGACCCATGCTCCAAGTCGTCGACGGCAAAGTCATGCGGTATGGCAACCAATGTTTTTACCGCACGGTGCACCCGGCCTTGCCGGACGCCTCGCGACAAGTCGTGCCTGTGACCCGCACGAGCTCCGCGAGCGATTGGAAGAAAACATGAATACGCCTCCCACCTTCTTGAAATTGCTCGAGGGCGTGCTGCCCAACGCGCGACGTGCCGCCCAGGAGCTTCCCTCATACACCTACGAAATTCCCTTTGACGACGATCGACGAACCCAGTATGTCGCCTCCAACGCACCCATCGACACCTTGCGGCCGGAAATCTTCAGTGGCTGGGTGCCCGCCGAAACCACCTTGTGCGACTACCAAGCGCACGTGCAGGAACAATGGTTCACCTCCGGCCAGCCCAAACATGTGGTCGCCGTCGGTACCGCCTGGCAGCAAGCCGTCGCTTGTTTGCCCAACACCGTACTCATTCATCGACCGCCCTGGACCCGGCGCCAGGACGAAACCATTCTCACCCTGCGCATGTTGCGCCAGGAAATTCCGATCGAAGAACGCGTCTTGCTGCTCATGGACTACCCGGAACCGGTCACGCCCGACCATACCGCGCTGCTCGATCCCATGTTGTTCCTTGCCGCTCAGTTGGCCTACGTCTTCATCCTGAAACCCGATCGTGCCTTGCTGCGCATCGTGTTTCCCGCCAAACGCGAATCCAGTCCCCTCATGTATCTCCAAGGCCGACTGCTCTGGCCCATCGCCAGCGCGCCGCGACACATGCATGGCTTGCTGTTTCTCGAGTACGACGACCAGCGCGACGCCCAGCCATTCTTCGGCCGCTGGTGTCTCTACCAGTGGGCCTGGATGGGCCAGCAGTGGGCCTATTTCGTCAATCACAATCTTGGCTCGACCTTTGCAGACCGACGTCGCCATGCAGTGGCCCGTCTGGCCGCCCAGCCGTCCATGATCGCGTCGGCCTTAGTGGCCCAACAGGTACCCCACTCCCTGATCCGGCGATATGTCGGTGGGTACGTCCGAACGCGGGTCGGTGCGGAATGGGCATCGCTTTGGTGGGCGGGACCTTCGGTGCTAATGCAATTAACGGCGGAATCTGCTCGACCAGTCGCAGATACATTTGGTGGATCTGCGCCTCCATACTCGACAACTTCCGCAACATCACTACCCGCGCAAACGGAACATACACCTTACCCATCTGTTGATATCCCCCGCGGCGGCGACCTACCTGCACCACCTGCGTATCCGGAAAGAGCGCCACCACAAATCCTCCCACCGTCCACTTTGGCTGATAGACCACCGGCGACGATAGCTGGGTCGTGGAGTCCACCGTCAACCAAGTCACATAGTGCCCCAGGGACAGGCCGTCCAGGGATCGCACCCACACATATTGCTTCTCCAGCCATTTCTGCCGCAACACCGCCTTCAAAGATGCTGCTTCTTCCGTAGATCGGTCCACCGTCGCCCGATCGATGCTTTCGTGAAGTTGTTGTTCGTCGGCCAGCAGCTGCCGAAGATACTCCTGCGCACTGCTCACATTCGCGGGTGAAGTTTCGTCCATAGCGGCAGCAAGACCAATTGCACCAAAACCGTGTTTGCGCAAAGTCGGACCAACAACAAGTCTTCTTTTGTCAGTTGACGGTTTTGCCACGACGCGGCGTTCCACCACAGATATCCCCCGATGGTAATGTCCACCATCAGGTGCACGCTCCACAGCAAGTTCGTCCAAAACGATGACAGCAAGCCAAAGGTGACCACGATCGTCGCGGCAATCAACGAGCCGTTGACCCCGATCGCAAACCAAGGAAGCCAGCGCGACAAATTCATTTTTATTCTTAACGAGGGCGATTTGCCATACCGCCGAATTTTTGCAAAAACTGTTCGCGCGAGATCTGCTTGGCCACTTCGACCAACGATCCCCCGCCACTATCTTCCAAACAATAATCCAAAAACACCATCGGCGGCGAATTCTTCAACACGTACACGCTGTTGGCCGTCTCGGCAATGATGAACTGCTTGTTCGGCGTCGATTGCGCCAACGTCTTTAACGGGCTGGAAAACTCGTGCTTGTTGATCCAAATCACGCGCACCAACGGAATCCCCGGCGCTTCCTGAAGCGTCGACTTCACCATCGCCTTGAACTCGGGAATCGACGTGTAGCGCGGATCGGCGATACATCCGATACACACCCCGTGGACCAACGACCGCGGGTAATAGTCAAAACGGATCGGTTTGATCAACCCCGCGTCGATTTGGTCGACCGTGACCACGGCATCGTCGCTCAATTGGTTCGTGATCATGTTCGGGACGCGACTCATCAAACTCGTGCTCATCTCGGCAATCTCCGATTCGGTCATCGTGAAACGCCGCATCCATTCTACTTTCGGCAAACTGGTGCTCGCGGTCAACGGGGTCGCCGTCACAGGACGACGGACGCCGCCGTTAGAATCAGGTGGAGGTGGGACGGACGAACGCTGCATGCTTTATCCTGATTCGCCCCCTGGAAAACAAACACGCATGTGGACGCAATTTTTTCTATACGGCTTGCTGGCGCTCGGGCTCACGGCTGTGGTTGTCGCCGCGCTGCTACACCATCTCCGTTCCCTCGAAGGATTCGAGGCCCCGCCGCCCGATCCCAACACCTTCGTCGTCGACGACACCACCACGCAATTCCCCGAGGAAATCAAATCCCACGTCGTGTTCCACGGCAAGGCCGACAAAGAACTGACCCTCCCGTCCGCCAACAGCGCTACCGACCAAACCCTCGTCATCCTCAACGCCACCCGCGACTTCCAATTCACCATGGTGCCATCCTCCGGCTCCGTCTTCCAAAACGCCGACCGCAAGATCGTCCTCGACCCCCAAGAAACCATCACCCTGCACTGCAACGGCGTGCATTGGGCCGTCGTGTCCGAATGGAAGGAACGCATCGACCGACCGCCACGCCGCCACGAAGGACCCGAGTTCAAGGCGCGCGGAAAGTAAGTGGGGCCAAGCCCCACACCCCCCACCAACTCGCTTCGCTCGTTGGTATTTTCGGACATGGGCATCGGACGTCGCATACGAAGGCGTAATTCAAAGAGACTACGTTTCCCGCGGTAACGTAACAAAGATTCAGTTTCGTTCTGTCCGGGTTCCCTCACAACCATGGATCTCTTGCTAGCCCTGCGACTCGAAACCTTATGTCTGCATGGGGGTCGATTTTCGTTTGAGTTTAAACATCCGCACGACATCGCCGCCCGCTTTGCCCATCTGAAAGACCTGGAAATCGATGTGTGGTCCGAGAGAATTCGTACTGGCCGTCCATGCCGGTACTGGAAAATCCACGAAAGTTTGGTAGACATTGCCTATACGTTTTCCACGGAGGAACTGAAACTGTTGGGTGGCAAACTACAACATCGACGACAAGGACATTGGCCCCAAGTAGACTTGAATTACTTTGAATATCGACATCGAGTCTCGGGCCCATTGCCATTGACTCCCGAGATCAATGCATTGTTGCGCGAAGTTCCCGCATGGCTGCACCGAAACCAAGATCCCATCCCGTTCGGTCCATACGACAAAGAAATACGCAAAGAACTTCGTGGGCTCAAAACGTGGATTCCACCGCAAATGCCCAATGCAATGGACATCTTTGCACCCCTGTTATCCCAGTTGGAACCTTGGATCACCACTGACTGGAGTATCCGGATGGACGGATATTTCGCGAAGCTGTACACGCCCGCGTTTCCACAGGGGGCGCGACTGCTATTATTGGCCAAGGCATTGCGACAGGCAGACGTCGAATGGGAACGGTTGACACATTTCCCGCCGAACGAAGTATCTACCACCTACTGGTATTGGGTACCGTCCGAGTTGGAAGCCATAGGTCGGCAACTGATGCAGCTAACCTATGAACATCCAGGCTTTGACCCATGGATGTATGCCAATGCCATCCTCACCATGTCGGATCAAGCATCGACTATTCCTGCGGGATGGATCTGCATCGGCACAGTTACCTCCGCCATGCCGTTTCGTATCGCCACAAACGCATCCTATTCGAACGTCCAACAATTTGAACAATTGGTGAATGCATGGGCGGCGGTTGTTTAATTACACATCGGAAAGGAGAGGCAACATGAGAAGGTGCCCGGCCGTATACACGGCTCCGAATAGTCCATACAGCCAGATGTTCGCAACGGGCGACGTGCTGGAACTACATCCGTGTAGAAATGTACCAATCACGACGCCAAACACGCCGCCAATACGTTTCCTGGCATGTGATGTGGCGGGATCATCATTCAGACACAACATGAATCCGAGCATTCCCAGACTATTGATCAGACGGCCGACATAGCTCCATTCCTGGGACAGACGCGGCAGGTTTAGGCATGTGCCGCAGACTCCATCCATACCTATGTGAATCAGCATAATTGCGGTGGTGCGCAATTCCGCGCGGTGTGTGTGCAACCAACGATTCATAGTTAACATTAATTAATGCGTGGAATCTTAAAATGACTACATTGGTCTTTTAGTAATCCGTCGGGCAATTCGTCCGGATCGAGCGACGCCGTGGAAAATTCCTGGACGTCAATCCATTGTTGTTCGCAATACAATTGTACCGACGGCAACTGGTAGTAATGCGCGGCCAGAATAAGCTGCAACAACTCGGGCTGAGTCAACGTATTTACCTCCGGCATCTGGTCATCGTACATATATTGGATCAGGCGCCGAACGGCTTCCCACGGATACATAGTCATGTCAATGGTTTTGGTGACGGATTCCTTCATCGGGCACGACAACATGGCGCGAAAAAAGTCCGAGCGAACTTGCAGCACCAGTTGGTGTGCGGGTAGAGAGTGATTGTCGGCTCCCAGAATCGTCACGTCGGAACCTTGGGTCTGGCCAAACAGCGCGCCAAACTGCTTTCCCATGGACACGACCGGCGTCTCCGATATCCGCACCATCGGTTTCGTCAATTCATAGGTCAACTTCATGAACAATGTTCCCCCGATAAGATACTTCACAAACTCCGTCGTGGGATTCATCCTTAACATTGAATACGTGCTTTGGCCGCTTCGCAAACTGAAATTTATAGTTTCGGAAAATGTGTTGTTCGGCCCGTACCATGTCATGGTGAGCGACCCGGCAATCAAGTAGGGGGTTGGATTTTCAACTTGAAACATCATACTTTCGGCCGAATGCTTCTCCAACACCATGACCAACGACGTCGTTTCTGTTGTTTGAATCGTACATCGGATATCCCGCCCGCGCACGGCCGCGGCATTCTCGATCGAAATTTCATACTCTCCCGTATTCACGGGAAACGCATATCGCACACGAACCAAGGTTTGCATTGAGTTGTGAGGAGACGACGCGAGGAGCGAAAAAAACGGTACTCCCATCGCGCGACAAATACGTTCCCACGCCGCTTCCTGTTTGGCAAGAGTAGCGTGCATCATTTCGTTGTGGGCAACTCATACACATCGATATTCAACATCAAGGTGACCGTGTTGTCGACGACATAGTCTTGGAATTGCGCGACGGGCATGAGATCCACGATCTCGGACGACCGTTCCGGATCCACATCCTGCAAATACAGCGGCGGAGCGCGAAAGACGCGGTCGTTGGCGTGTACTTCCACGATCAAGCGAGCCGTGATCGGCACCGTGGTGCGGTTGTCCACAATCATCCGGATGGTATTCTCCGGGCGGCTCACACACAACCAAAAATCGAGATAGAGCTCGTCGGGCAACTCGATCTCGAACGAGTTTTCTCCCCAGGCATACAATCCCTCGACATTTGCCAGCGTGAACTGCACGGTGTGTCGGGACACGGGGTATTCGTACCGAACTTGCCGAATCATCATTGTGTTCACAACACAATCCAATCCAAAACATTCTTTGTTATGGAGGAGACACCTGTACCCACGACGGCCGCGATGCCGCTTGACGCCGCCGGAAAGATCCTCAAGGCCAAGCAATTGAAGGACGAAGGGAACGCCGAGTTCAAGGAAAAGAACTATTCACGCGCGCTGCGCAGTTATTTCCACGCGATCGCTTACATCCGCGGGCTACCCGGTCGTCCATCGTCGATTGCGGATCCCATGGGACAGATGTTGACCAATGCGACCCAAAACGACAAGATGAGTGCGGAAGACGCGGGGGATTTGGACGAGTTCGAATGTATCTTGCAAACCAACATTGCCATGTGTCATATCCGGCTCAGCCGCGGATTCAAAGCCATCGAGGCGGCGAATGAAGCCTTGCGCTTGAAACCGACTTCCTGGAAAGCGAAGTTGCGAAAAGCCGAAGGCAAATTGGTGATCCAGGATTACGAAGACTGTTTGACGCTCCTGAACGAGGTAGAAGAAGTGGCCGACGATTCTGCGAATGCGACCATTCGCGATTTGCGCGAACAATGTCGTTTAGGCGCCAGGCGCACCGCAATTGCGGAAAAGCAAACTTTTTCCAAACTATTTTCCAAATTGCAAGTAGATGCTTAATACTTAACATGTAACACGGGATACAAAGACGGAAATCGTTGGGGGTCGGCGTTGGTCGTGACCGACACTGAAAATTCATGCGCGGTTGTCACCGCGCCAATACATACCCATCCGGGTTCTTCACGCAACCGCGCATTGGCAAACAACCACGGATCATGGGCGGGATGTTCGTGCGTGAAGGATAGGATGGAACGACCGATCGTTTCCAACGCGGGGGGTACCCACCATGTCCGCGTGTTCAGGACGCCGCGCGTTCGCTTCCAGGCGAATTCGCCGTCGGGGATCGTGCGAATCTGTTCGTGGGCATCCGTCAGGAACTGGCCGTGGAGGGGGGGACTGTGCAGGGTCGCGAAATAATGATGCATGGACAGCTGCCATCGCGGATCTTGGGCGAAGGTTGGCGCGAGGAGTTCCAGCATCGGGGCAAACATGAGATAGGACGGCGGCTCATATCGACCATCTTCCAGTAGTTCGCGCACGGGCACCGGAAGGGATTGTAGAAGCGCAGTGACTTCCGGGGTGATGGGAAAGGTGCCGCTCACGACATGTCGATACTCGTGGAAGTGTTCATCCTGCACCCATCGACTCCATCCGGTTCGCAATCCACCTCGTCGCATGCGATATGCCCCGAGCGCGGCAAAATCGTTGGTAGACAAATGTACGGCCACGTCGTCAAGACTCGGTGACGGAAGGGCCCAGGTTTCGTGTCGTTTTTCATATGGCATCTGTTCGTATGTCGAGGTGACCTGTAGACCGACTGCGGCGAACCGGTCCTGCAAATCATGCGGATAGAACCATTCGAAACGGAAGGTCGTATGGGTCACATCCAAATGATCCAGATGTAATGCCAACACCGACTGCAGACCTTGCATTCTTTTGTTGGCTACTCGACCCGCCCGCCGACCCATCCAATTCTTCCTTCGTCATCCATCCTCCCACCCGCGAGCGAAGCGAGCAGGGGGTGTGGGGGGTTTACCCCCCACCACGGTACTCCAAGAGGGAGATGAAGGCGAGGCCCGTGCCGTCGCAGATGCGTTTCCAGAGTCGTTCGAGTTCGGCGAGTTTTTTGTCGTCGTTGATGACTTTGAAGTAGGGGGCGAATTGGTATTGTTGGGTGAGATGGGCGCACTGGGCGCAGAGGAAGGTGTAGTTGATGAAATTGGTGCGGTCTTCGACGATGTCGAGGGACATCCATTCGGCTTCGACGGCGGTGAAGATGTTGCAGAAATGTTCAAAGGTGTCTTGGTCCATGAAGGGGAGGGGACATCCGAGCATGCTGAGGAGGATGTTGATGTGTTGGTGGTAAGCGGAGCGGAGGGAGAGGGCGCAGAGGGTGAGGTCGATGGTTTCGGGGTTGAGTTCTTCGGGGATCTGGACGCGGTCGTGGATGAGCCGGGTGCGAATGCGTTCGAAATCGGCGGGTTGGATGATGCTGGTGTTGCATTGGCCGCGAAACGGTTGGAGGAGGGTGATGAATCGTTCGAGTCGTTGGTTGGGGTTGTTACTGTGGGCGGAGGGAAGATGGTCGTGGTCGCGGAAATAATCGGAGCTGGTGCCACTGCCGCCGCCGTTGATGCCGTTGCCGTAGCCGCTGCCGTGGGCGGCTTTGGAGTCGACGAATTGGAAGTGGACGGTGTTGCAGAAGACGCAGATATGGGATCCGTCGTCTTCGTGGATGCGAAAGGACATGCCGGAGCACTGGACGCATTGGGAGAGGGTTTGGGCGAGTTGTTGGCTCCAGAGGACGGGGGGCAGGGGATGTTTGTCGAGGAAGCGGGCGGGCAGGATACGTTCGAGATCGCGGAGTTTGGATTCGACGTCGGACATGAGTCGGACTTGGGGGTCTTGCACCCAGCGCGTGAGGAAGGAGAGGGTGGGAAGAAGAATGGGTTGTTTGGCGATGGGTATTTCGGGCAGAGCGCGACGAATCCAGACGCTGAGCGCGCGGGCATGTTGTTGCTGTAGCGGTTGCGTCATGCCGGGGGCATTACCACAAAAACGGAAGAGGATGGGGTTTAGATAGATTTTTTTTAAGTGTTAACGACAACGACAATGACGACAAGGAAGATCGACCGACTGGCCGTAATTGACAAGCAATTCTTCGCCGGCGGCGATGGGACGGAGAGTCATGGCCATGCTCCAGTCGGTCCATCCACGCGCGCCGGTTTCGCGGGCAAACCAGTCGTAGGGCATGACATTGGCACAACGCACACAGCCGTGATTCAGGAAGGCGAGGGGACCGAGGAGACGTCGAAATCCGGCGGCGCCTTGACGAGTGATGACTTCACGGATGGATTGGAATCGACTGCGGGTGGAGTGGACGAGACGCGTAGCAATCATGGGTCCGTCGATGCCTCGTAGCTCCGACAGACGTTTGCCAGAAGGCATGTCTTTGCGCGCAAAGACTCCGACGCCAAGTCGGCGATTGATGCGACGTACCGAAATGGAACTGCGGCGCGGAAATACATAGGCACGAATACGTTCTCGCCAGTGAAAATTATTCTCCAAGGTCCAGAATGCATGTGGATCGTATTCTCCAGTGGTCAGGACTTGTTCCCGCACCAAACGGTGAATGCGCTCGCCTTTGGTTGGTTTGCTCATTTTGTTTATTCAAAAATCGACGGTTTCACTCAAAAACCGTTTCATTTTTTGTGGGCGTAATACGCATACGCAATACGGCAATTTTCCGAGAGGGGCGCAAAAGGGTGGCGTACGCCGCCTCGGGGGCAGTTTTTTTTTGCTGGAGTACCAAATGCAAAGAACACCCACTTTTCCTTCGACACCAGTACCAACATGGCCGGAGGCGCAGTCACCCAGGTGATGAACACGGGTGTTGAGGATGGTCACCTCAACGCTACCCCAGAAGTCACCTTCTTCGAAATTGAGTACCGCCAATACGCCAACTTCGCCATTGAGTCCATCGAGAATATTTTCAATGGCCAAACCGATTTTGGCAAAAAGTGCACGTCGCTAGCGGGACGTGCCGGCGATGCGCTCGGTCCGCTCTTCGCGCAAGTCACCTTGCCGGAGATCAACCAAGAGTTGGCCAGCATTGGCGGAAACACGGGAGTCTTGTACGCCCGCTGGTTGGATTGCCCTGGCGAACAGATGATCGCCGAGTACGAGATTGAAATCGGAAACCAACGCGTGGACAAGAAGTTCGGCGACTTCATCCACATCTGGAACAACTTGACCTTGCCAGCCAACAAGATCAAGGGCTACTACTACTTGATTGGCCACACCCCCCAACTCACCTACTTGATCGATCCTCGCTTCGCCCCGATCGCTCAACCATGTGATGCTTCCAAGGTCGCCGGCCAAGTCTGCACCCCACGCCAAGCCTTGCCAGAGACCACGCTCTACATCCCACTGATGTTCTGGTTCACCAACAACCCGGGCTTGGCCTTGCCAATGATCGCCTTGCAGTTCCATGAAGTGCGCATCCACATCACCTTCCGCCCGATCGGTGAGGTCTTGTGGGCCGTCACCGCCTTGAACAGCCAAACCCCGGTCAACTCCTTGTTGGCTCGCCAAGCCATGCAGCAATCCATCGTCAGCTGCTCGTTGTTCGGCGACTACTACTTCTTGGAGGCCGACGAGCGCCGCAAGATGGTCCAGAACCCACACGACTACTTGATCACCCAACTGCAATTCAACGGCGAGTTGGCCATCGGGTCCTCGATCGTGCGTTCGATCATGAACTGGAGCCACCCGAACTCGGAGATGATCTTCGTCGTCCAGCCGGACTACAACGTCGATTTCTGCGGTTCGTTCACTCCGGGCACTCCATTGTTCAATACCTTGGGCGTGCAGACCTTCAACTACACGGATGCCATCGATTCCTTGCCGAATGCCATGCATGCCTTTGCCGCTGTGGAAACCATTGAAAGCCACTATGGATTCATCAATCCGCAAGGATTGTTCCAACAAGCCGGCGGGGTGGCCATCAAGAATCCGATAGAAACTACCGGCAATGGTAATATGGTGGGAACCTCGCTGTTCAACGCCGGTAATCATAGCACCTATAACAACGGTGTGGAAACGGCTACGGTCGACTACACCCGTTATGTCGGCACCAATACAGCCTTTGGGCCATTTGGAAGCAACGCGTACACCACTTCCACCAACGCTGCTGGCGTCACGACCGTCAGCACCGATGGCGATAACCGACCAACCGTGACCTCCGGCTTGTCCGACGCGGCCGCCTTTGTGATTGGCGAAATGGCTTTCGACCTACACTGCTGGGGCGAAAATCCAGTCGTCACCTGTCGTCTCCAACTCAACTCGCAAGAACGTTTCCAGGAGCGTGAAGGTTCCTATTTCGACGGCTTGCAAGTCTATCAATTCCACTCCCGTACCGCGGATCGTGGTATCAACATCTATTCCTTCGCCTTTAACCCAGAAGGTTACCAACCTTCGGGTGCTTGTAACTTTTCCCGCATGGATAATGCTACTTTGCATTTGGTCTTGTCCGCTGCTGCCATCACCGGTGTCAACACCGCCAAGTTGCGCATCTATGGAATTGCCTACAATTTCATCAAGATCCAGGGCGGGATGATTGGGATTTCGTATGCTTGAGGATCTTCATAAATTACAAGACTTTATGAGACAATAAAGTCGATCTATTAATTATTATCATTTCAAACATCATTTTCAGGTTCACTTAAATAAACACTCGCTGGCTGCTTCCACCTCAATTTCTTCATCCATAGAAGCGGACGATTGTTGTTCATCTTCATCGAGCGGCTGTTCGATACAATCAACCGCGCGCATTTAAATTGTGTTATAATGCGTCCACCAAAATTCTACAAAGGTTTCACAGATCCGATCATGCGGCCCTCCTAGCCTAGACGACAGCGACTCGATGAGAAATTGTCGAGTTGTGTCGTTAACAATATCGTCTTGCTGCAATTTCTCGAGGATTTCCGGGGGACAATAGGACAGCACTTGATGGAGATAGGTATAGTAGACACGCAATTCATCTGGGTGTTCAGCACTCGGCTGGATGTAGTGACTGCAGAACGTGAAGTGGAAGTAGCGAAGATCGCGCAGTGTCGAGTCGATCGCGGGATCCGATGCGCGTAGCTCCAATCGCTTGACGACATCTTTGATGGCAATAATGATTTTGGCACTGAATCGATGCTTGCGCGTCTCTCGGTGTCGCGTACACACGACGTCGAGCACGTTCGTCAACCAGGTAGGAGAAACACCCATTTGTGTGAAATGAAAATGAAAATAGTTAATAATTACACATCAATGGTTAAGTTACGAAACGACTGGTTCAGCAGCGCCGCCCGTTTCAACGGGATCTGGAGTTTATAGACGCCGTTGTGCACGTTCGCGAGCGTACCCGCCGGTGTATCTTGCCCCAAATCCTGCATACACGGCACGATCGATTCGAATTGCAAGTTGCAGTGATTGGTTATGCATTCTCGGATTTTCTGGCAATTCTGCGCACTCGCTGCGACCTCAATCGGGATATCACGCAGCTCGGGCACATAGAGCACGATCGTCGTTGCGTACTGGGTGAAATCGTTCCAGATCAGCAAGATATTGTTGTCCGAGTGATCATAGCGCGCGGCTTTCAACCGGGGCGGCTGGAATGCCGGAAATTGCGCAAGCACCAGCTCGATATTCACGGTGGGCCAGGTGAGTTCCCCTTGCAGCAATCGAATCACGAGCGAGAAATCCTTGTTCACGGAGTATTCATAGTCGTCGGCCAATTGCAAGAGGGCGTCGTCGGAGACCAAGAGCTGATCGAAGACCCACGAGTCGAACGCTTCAAAGCTGTGCTGGAACGCTTCTGGATGGAATTGAAAGCAATAAATATCGGACATATTGATTATGACTGCAAGAAAGGAATTTGCCCGCGCCCGCTCCTCCGCTACTTCCCAAATGAATACCTTTGATCTAGAAATCGGAGACGAAGCACCGGCGACTCCTCATGCGCCAGTACGTCCGATCGTGTGCAAAGGACTCGCATTGTTCGTTGTTGCGATGCTCTTATGCGCGGTCCCGTTTGTGTTGATTGGATGTAGCATCGCGGCCTTGATACAAATCTCGGAGCAAGAACAACAGAGCAAATGTCCAAATTCGCACATGTGGTTCTATGTCATTGTGCGCGTGTTGGTCATTGGCCTCGCTGCCTGCTTTGTCCGCGAGGAAAAAGATACCACCATTCTGGCGAGAATATGTGCATGTGGATATGTGGCGTGGGGTATCTACGAATTGTTTGGCGTGTCCTGCGTGTCCGAACTGCGGCACACGTTGTTGTATACGATGTTGTCGATTTATGTATGGCTAGATATGATAGGAACATGTATTGATGCAATCGCTATACTATTGAACCGGTATTGCGGATATACTATTAATTATTAACGCGACGACGATGTAAACACGGCGCGGCAATCGATCGCCGCCGTTTGGAGTGTTGTTGGGGAAGTTGCGACCCCAGTATGGTCGTTAGATTGCGTCGGGTGAGGGTTGGCTCGAACGCGCAGAAGTCGAGTTCGGGGGTACGCGTCCATTCGCTCAGTGGCAGCAGGGTCAATACGTCTTTTGTCGCGCGCGACATGTGTTATCGACAATCGATTGTGACCTTCTGAACCTCGGCGGGAATGCGACTGCGCCACCATTCCTCGTCTTCCGCGTTTCCGCGAATCCGAAGATGAATTTCTTCCAACGAATCCGAAAACCAAAACCCGGGGTCGCGGTAGGAGCCTTCGACCAACGTGACCCGCAAAATCCGCACATAGGACATTCGACTCATCAACCACTGATATTCGTAGATCATCACCCCCGCGTACAAAAACGTCAGCGACAAGGTTTCCACGGACTGTCCAAACGACATCGGCCATCCATGTCCCTCGCTCACTGTTGCATCATTCAATTCCAGCCAGGTGACGGTCGGCGGAAACTGATTGTAATTCAGGGATCGATGATATACGGTCAGGCGGCGCACGGAGGGAGGAAAGGTCCAGCGACAGGTATGCCGGAAAATCGACTGTAAATAGGTCAGATGATACAACTGCGGACATTGGTGGAAATGCAACGCGTCTTCTACACGCACACACCTCAACCTACATTCGGTCAGTCGGGGCAACACAAACACCGACCCAATGCGTCCTCGATAGAGATCTTCACCGTTCCATTCCAGCGTGCGGACATTGCAAAACAGATTCACGTCCAGGTAGGTTCGATACCGATACCAATCCGATTGCGGAACCAAATTCACGATCAGGTGATGGACATTGTTACCGACGGATTGGCGCCGAAATTTGGCGGCCAGGCTTGCGTTCGGACTCCATTGCACCACCAATCGACAGGCAGGCTGGCTACACAACCTCGGATACCGCGAGTGTTGCAGCCAGACCTCTTCCGTGATGCAATGGGGAAACAATCCCATACGTTCATATTGCTCGAATGACAAGGTCCGATTGCCCAGTTCCTGTTTGGGAAGTCGACGCATACGCTTTAATAACTGCGTTAATATCGGTTTTTGCCGCGCGTCTACCTGAATCGCAATCAGCATCGCGGTCTGCAGACCTACGGCCTCGCGGAAGGAGAAGAAGTGCTGGTAGATGTGCAGCCACAGGTCGGTCGGCAAATACTCCAGCAGCCACATCGCGAATCATAAATGAAATGATCACCGAAATCAAAGTCGACTACCGCGAAAGCACGCTTTACACGGAGCTGCAACGCTGGCGCGATGGCCAGCACGATCCCAAACGGTGCGCGAACATCGTCCTGGCCGACCCCACGGAACTGGTGCTCGGCGACATCTACATCACCAAACGCAATCCCCAGGACGATACCGTCAATCCCGAGGATATCCCTACCATTGTCATCGAGCGCAAGACGTGGCCGGACTTGCGCAAAAGTCTGATTGACGGCCGATTTGCCGAACAGTCCTATCGCGCGCAATATGGCGATTGGATGCCTCCCCTGCGCCGCGTGTTTTACCTGCTCGAAGGCTCCCGTGACCGCAATCCCGATATCCAGTACAGCAACTACCGCTTGATAGCCGGCAAGGAACTCGGTAGTGGGTTTTCGGTCATGACTACCTGGGACGTCGCCGACTCCGCGGAACGTATCTGGGTCATGGCGCGCGAAGTGCAGGAACGCGACAAACTGCACGATCCAGACCGGCGGTGTTTGCCCACCGATCCCCTCGAATACGTGCGACACGTGCCCATCGAGAAGGCGGCCAACATGACGCCCGAAGTGGTGCATGCAGCGATGCTGGCGGTGATTCCCGAGGTCGGACGAGAAACAGCGATTGGACTGATCCGGGAGTTTGGCTCGATTCCCAAGCTACTGCAAGCACTGGCCAATCACGGTCCCGAGGTGGTCACGCGCGCTCGGGTAGGTCGAGGATTGACCCGCGCACACAAATGCTCGGCCGACATCGGTCGGAGTATCCAGAACGTCATGACGGCCGACATTGTTCCCGCGACCTTGCGTGCACACGGGCAAGAAGAAGAGGAGAAGGGGAAAGAGACGACCAAACGAGGCAAACGCAAGAGTGTAGGTGGTAGTAGTGGCGCTGCTCGGAAAAAGACCGAGCGGACGGTAGTAAATTAAGTTATATACGTGGCGGACGTGCCTTGTGGCGCGGATTCATCGTTTCCACCGGGGTCACACCCTCCCGATACGGGAGATGGGACGCCACAATGTTGCGCGGATTCAGCGGCGATATATTGATGCCGTTGAAGTTGTAGGTACTTTCCAAGGTGCGCATGGTGCGGGCGTCGTCGGACACGCGGTCGTAGTAAAAGGTTTGCTCGCTCGAGCGATTGGCCGATTTGGGCAATCGTGAGGTGGTCACGCCGAACCGCATTTCGTTCTCGAGCGCAATGTTGCCTCCCCCGTTGCCGATGTACGGCGTGCAGGGCAAGCGTTGCACGTGCACTTCTTGTTGTCGATCAGTGCGTTCGTTCAAGTTGCGCACTTCGCGCAGAAAGTTTTCCTGGTCGATATTGTCGGCGCTCAGTCCCCCCGAGGCTCCCATCGTCGGGCCGTAGTAGAGTCCCGTCTGCGACTGCATGATGCTGCGGTGTTGGCCCTGCTGGATTTGTTCCTGGTAGAGGTCGCTCGTGTCAAACACGCGCGCCAGCTGGGCTTGTTGTTCTCGTCCGTACGCGGTGTTGCGATCAAGCGAGACCCCGAGTTTGGTGGATTGAAAGAACATGTTGCTCATTTTTCTTCAAGATAGCCGTGACAAAGGTTTCCACGTGGCGTTCCAAGTCGATCGCGGTGAACAGCTGAACCGGCGACATGTTCTGCACATGCTGGTCCATGTACTCACACCACTCGGTGTGGTTCAAGACCACACCTTTACGCTCCAACACCGAGATCATCACTTTCTGGGTGGCTTCGTGGATGAACATGGCACGCAACAACGGTTGTTGTTTCTCAGCGGCCGCGGCAGTGGCGGAAGAAGTTGCGGCGGCGGCCAGCGGCCACTGATCGCGCGGCAAGGGGGGCAATTCAATCAGCGGGGTAAAGCCAATCTTTTTGTGCTCGGAGATGAACGTCGGGTCTTGCTGCGGCACAATCATCTTTTTGTATCACGTGTCGCGCTTGTAACTCGTGACCCGTACACGCACCGGTTGGGTCAATGGCTCGGCCGTGTGGGTCTGCCACAGTCGGTGACGTACCGGACCGAGCCAAGAGCCGCGGGTTCCTCCCTCCAACAAATCGCGGTGGACATCCACCAACGTTGTTGGGGTGTCGCCACGCTGTTGCACTTTGGTAACCACGGTATGACGGGTGAACCGTGGCTTGCGGCGGGTCCAGCCGGGCTTGAACAATCCCAAGGTGTATTCCAGATTGGCATCGGCATAGTTGCCCAAATCCTTCGCGACACGGCGTCGAATCAGGCGAAACGACGGCCGACGAGGAGAAACCAATGAATGTTTGGACGCATTGCGGCTTACTATTTCGGTGATGTCGAGCGACGACGACATGGACGATGTGAATGTGGCGTGGGAGTGCTTTTGTCGTGAATGTGCCACCGAAACGCCCGCCGATGGTCTCGGGGGCGAAGACGTGGCCTACGCTACCCTGACTCGCTGGCTCGGAACCGCGGCACCACCGCCGCCGCCTCAGCCACCCCCCGTCCTCCATTCCGCAATCCCGTCGGACGACCGTTTCCCGCCTCTGGCCTTTCGATCGCGCACCCGAAGCTTCTTCCTGTCGCGCCGACTCGATGAATACGAACAGATGTTCTGGCATGTGCCCGTGATGCCCTACGAACGTCCCGGGGAAGGCGTGGTGGCCAAACAGCTGCGCGTGCAACTGCACACGCCCGAAGCCCAGACGCGGTACGAAGCGCGGGTGCGCAGTCAGCAGCATCCGGAGATTTATGTACAGGAACTCGCCGACGGCGATTCTCGATTTGTGCAGGTAGGTATTTACGGCAAACAATTGCGCATTCACACACGTCGTCCCCGCAACGCCTTCGCCTATTGTTTTGTCGTCTACATTCGCTGGTTGTGCGGCGGCGATCAGTTCCGCGAAACCCACGTGAAATTGTTCAACACCGGCCAGATCGACGTGCCGGGAATGGACGCCGAACTCAGCGAAGATCGCATCTTGCGGCTGTTGTGGCGACACGTATTTGCCCCCCACGTCGCCGCCTCGCCGCAGCACCACACGCGGTTTCGGCAGTTTGTGGCACCGTCGCAGCCGCGCGACATGTTATTGAATTCGTCGTTCCAAATGGATTTCCACATCAACGTCGACACCTTGCGTGCACGATTAATGCAGGATCCCCGTGCGATTCTGTTCCACGACACACGCATGACAATTCGATGCAAATATGTCTTGGATCGAAGCGGGACCATGGTGGCACTGCCGCCCGACGACCAGTGGATGCGTCTGAGCGGACGATTCGACCTGGACCGATATCAAGTGGTGAGTTGCCGTGTGTTTTGGACGGGGAGTGTATTGATTTCCGGCGCGTGTTCGGAAGCATGTCTGACTTCGGTGGCGCAACATCTGCACGCGTTTCTGCGCGCGCAACAGCCCTACATCTCGATTCCCACAGAATCGGTGCATTTGAAAAAACCCCCGAAACGGTTGCATGAAAACAAGAGCAAGTATGTATTTGCCGCCGACTTTGACCCCGAGTCGCAAACGGTGTCAGCTCCGGCGGATTTGTGGACGCCCGCCTCTCGCGGAGTGGTTGTCGTAACGCGCGCCATGTGGCAATATTTCATAGGAGTTAAAAGTTAAAAACACGAATGGCAGTCATTGGTACGAATGTCACGACGGCGGCCGAGTCGGCCGAAGCGCAGTGGCACGACCGTCAACGCGAATATGCCTGGCTCATGATTCAATGGGTCGGATGCTGGATTCTCCTGCTGGGGATTGCGGCCGCGTTCTATTTTCACACCTCGGTGTTGGTCCTACTGCTCGGGGAAGATTTGGCCGCGGAACGAAAGAGCGAGGCAAAGGAACGAGGCGCGGCCGATACGACGCCCGTGCCAGGAACCAGTTTGTCGCCCCCGCCCACCATCACGTCCTCCTTGCCGATCGTGTCTGATCGCACGTCTCCGCCGCCGACGCTGCTCGAAAAGAACTGAGCGATCGGCCTACACATTTCCGCGGCACGCTCCTTTTTGTTGCCCTTGGGTTTCTTCGTGGTCAGGGACAAGCCCATGGTGCTTGGCGTCGAGGACTTGGACATGAGATTGCGCATGATGACATGCATCATTTGTTCCGACAAGAATTTCGTCAGATCGACCACATACTCGTTGCGACGCATGCCGTCCATGCCATACCGGGTGGCCGCCAACGCCTGCAGTTTCGGCGCGATCACGCGGTTCCAATGTGCTTGTTCACCAAAATGTTGGAACACGCCTTCTGGATCCGTCGCGATAAACGTGCTGATCATCGGCCGACAGAGTTGTTTCACGAAGTAATATAACTTGTTCACTTTCAACTTCTGTTCCACCACCATGTCGAGCAATTCGATACGATTGCCCGACGGAACTTGCTCTTCCAATTGTTCGAGCGTCAGATGTTCATAGCCCGGCGGGACGGTGTGGATGATCAACATGGTCTCGCCGGGTTTGGGCTGGCGACCGGGATCCATACGACCGATCCGGTTGGCCAAGACCCACTGTGGAATGGTTTCTGGCTTCTTGTAGGTATCCCGCAACGGCTTGGGGATGGCCAACTGGTGCAGGGGAATGCGGTCCTCCATCAGCTCTTCGAACCAATGCTGCATCTCGGTCAAGGCCGCGCCGACGGTCATGCCTTCCAACACCATCGCCTCATTCAGCTGTCCTTGAATCTTCCGGAAAATCTCGGAGGTGTCCTTCTTCTTGATGGCGAGTCCCTGACACATCAGCTCGAACATATCCAAATGGTCGGGCTTGACGATCATGCTGAAATAGCGCTTCTTGGACACCAACAAGAGTTGTTTCAAGTGCTTCTCGAACTCTAGATTCATCGGACATCCCAAATGCTTTGAAACCATCGCGGCCGACCACGCGGCCACCGCGCAGTAAATCCGGGTTTGGTCATTCGGGTCCGACACCAACGTCTTCATGCGGTTCAGCGTCGCGTGGAAAAACACGCTGTCCGTGTCACCGTACACGTCGGTACACTTCTCCACGGGGAATTCACAGGGCGATCCAATCACCTGATCCATCGTCGTGGCGGGTACCGGCATGTAATATGCTTGTTTGGAATTTGCGGCGGCGGAGGACTCCTCCTCGTCCGGTTCGGCGGAGGAGGCGATCGCGGCGAAGGCTTGCTCCCACAGAATCTGACGTTTGCCATTCACCACCTTGGCCGCCAGGTACGCCTTTTGGAATCGCACGAATCCATTCAATTGTTCCACAATTTGCAGACCGCGCCGATACTGCATCGAGCGTTGGAACGTGGTCCACTCAAACGGGCTTTGCTTCAGACACTCCAGATATTGCTGCACCAACCAATCGGCCTCTGTCCAGTCATGTGGCCCCGCGGCCGCGACCGGTCGGTCGTCCAACCAGAATCGACGCGTGCGCAACGGTCGACGTTGTTGGCCACTACACACCGATTCCTTACAGATCCCGCAGTTTGTGGCGTCCTTGTCGCCGTGTCGGGCATGGGTGTAATGGCCCTCGGCACACACCGTCCAATTGCATTGTACCCGCACCTTGCCATTGGGATGGTCCGGGCACTCCGTCGTGCCATCGGGGACAACATGTTCCTCGCGACCATCTTTGCACACCGTCGGCATCCACCCGCCCGCGGTGCCGCACAGACTGCAGAGTTGGTCGTCCAGCGGCATCGACTCCGGAAATCCAATATGGCAATAGATCTCGCGAATGCGTCGAATCGTGTCCACCGTAAACAAAATGGAGCGACGACCACAGCCGGTCACACAGGGTGCATGCTCCAGATCGTAGATCTTCGACACCGGATCGCCGCCCATGCCGTACATTGAATTGTTGGTTTCCTTCACCGCCAATTGCTTGGCGTCGCAGATACTGTAATCCGTCGACCCGGGCACCAATTCTTTCAAGGCCTTCTTCTGCTTCTTGCGCACCTGGATGAACTTGTTGCTCAACGCCGGGACGATCGACGCGTCCACGGCATTCACATTCGGGTGATACCGATGCGTGATGGAGACCGTATACACGCGCACCACGCCAATCACCTTGCGCTTCTTGGGATCCTTCTCCACCGTAATCATGTTGCGATCGTGGCACCGAATCGTTTCCACGCCATTGACCCGCCATGCATGTGGACACCACCGCGGTCGCAACTCGGCCGACTGGTTGTCGCGGAAATACCCCGTGGGTTCACTCGCCCGCACTTCTTGCCACACCTGCTCGTTGTAGACCACTTCCTTGTCGATGCGGTAATAGTTTTGCTGCTCGGGCAAAATCGTCCCGTCGATCGGGGGGATGCATTCCTGCATCAGGGCGTTGGCATATTGCGGGTCGGAGGTTTGCGTCAGCAAGGCGTGGAGTTGTTTTTGAATCTCCGTGACGCGGGTCGCCGAGCCCGGGTGCACAAACAACAGGTACTCGACGGCCACGATCCGACCGCTATCCAATTCCAACTCGATGGTGATGGACGGATAGAGCGAGTTGAAGTCGTTGCAATCAACGTCTTCCCACAACCGGATGACCGGCGTGGCCACAATGGCGCCTTCGTAGCGCTTCACGCGTCGCTCCTTCGGATTGCGTGGAGGCGATTTCCATTCCTCGAACTGCACCGGCAACGCCTTCGAAAAGCCAAACTTGGTACAGCCGGCCGCGGCACGGGCATTTTGGCCGCGCGCAATCACGTCTTTGATCGTAATGGAGTTCAGGATAGCGTTCTCGGAGAATTCGAAAAAGGCGGCCACCCGGTGCAGCAACAACAGCGGCAAGTGACAATCCTGCGCACAGTACTTGGCCACCAGTCCACGCTCCCGTGGATTCGTGCTCACGGCATACCGCCGCATGGTTTCGTGCGGCAAATCGTCTTTCACCAACCCCCAGCGAAAGGTGGCTTGGTTTTCTTCGCAAGCCCGCGCCTCGGCCACAAAGGCATGTAAATCCGTCGGCACCGTCGGCACAATCCGCAGCTTCTTCTTCTCCACATCCAGCACTTGCCATTTGGGCGAATAGGATTCCGTGATGAATTTGGCAATCAGCAGGGAGACAAAGTCCAATGGCCGCAACAACGACGTGCTGTCCGTGTGGATAATCAAGCCCGGACTCCCGTCGGTCGGCACTTCCCACTTGTTGATCTGGTCGCCCAAATTCGTCTGCGACACATAGTCCAACGTGTACGACGGGTAGTTGAACTTCTTGCGAAACACATGCAACACATCGATCTGCAACATCCCGTGGCCCGAGAACCATTCCACCTGCACGTTCATGCCCCGGATAAACACATTCTTCTGCACCATGGTCGGCGCGTTGTAATGGTTGCGCAAACGCGACATGCGTTCGAGCAAATACCGATCCACGCCCAGCTTGCGCGCCCGGGTCGCAATGTAGCTGTTGTCGAACGATGCAATGTTGTACCCCAAGAGTATGTCAATGTCGTTGGACGCAATCCACTCCGCGAACCGCATGATCAACTCGGTCTCGTTGTCGCAGATCTTCAATTCCTGTCGCCGTTCCACCGCACCTTCGTCCAACTCCACCCCGGCCGTTTCGGGTCGACCGCCTACATTCCAGGTAAACGTCACTGCCCGCTCGACATGGCCGCTCAATTGCGTGCCCAGGGACACGTTCGCGTAGGAAATCGGATCGGCTTTCACCATCCCCAAATTCGACTGATCCCAGTGGACCGCGATACATTCGTAGATCTTTGAGTCGGTCCACTCGGCCGAGGCGTACCAGGGACTCGCCAGGCCACACAACATCTTGCGCATTGATCGCAACGTCTGGCTGTGCGGCTTGCGTTTCGTGCCGGCCAGGGGGGCCACCACCACGTCTTCTTCGCCATCGTCGTACCCATCGTCGTCGTCCTCCTCGGCGCCCTGTTCCAGCGTCAGATCGGCAATCATGTCTGCGGGATCCAATGGATCGTCGTGACGCGCCAAGCCGTGGTCCGCCCAGTCGTCGCTGAACTGCAAATCGAGCAATTTCGCGTAGGAAGGCGGGGATACCCAATGAAAGTCGCGGCCGGCCAATTCCAACATCGCCACCACTTCCGCGTCGGTCAGCAACGTGACCTCGGGGTCTGAGGGACGATTGCCGGCAAACAAATTGTGCACGGCCACGCTTTGGGTGGTGGCGACCAATTTCCGATGTGTCGGATGTTCGGCCTCGTAGATGGCCAGGGCTTCGCCGTAGCGAATCCGCCAGCGATGAATAAATGCCTGCGCCAAATGCTCGATGAATCGCCAGTCGCGCTCGGCCGCGGTGAACGCTTCATGCAGCGCCTGACACTCGAAATCGTAGCTCGCGCAGCGCAGCGCCATGGCCGACACCGGTGGATTCTCGCAGAGTTTCAAGTCGGTGACATGGATCTGGACTTCGTGGGTGACCCGGAATCGCTGGTAGGACACCGGCTCGGCTCCGCGAAACTCGAGCCATCCGGCCGTGGGCAATTGATGCATGATGCAGCACAGGGACAACTGTCCAACACTGCCAAACCGGAACCCGCCCGTGAACAACCCCAACACGGTCTTGTTCAACGGCGCCGATCGCCAGCGTGTGTGCGCGTGTTGCAGGCCATACTTGCCCGCTTCCTGCGCGAGTCGAAACGGATCGATGCGGTAATTCATCTTGCCATTGCTGTCGCGGTAGTTGGGGTCTTTCGTGTTCACGAGGAAATCGGTCCAGAATTGCACAAAGAGGTTCAGGTTGTGCATCGTCGGGAAATGGATGCGCCAGAATCGCATCAATTCATCGGGCCGGTGGTACCCGCGAAACGGAATGTGGTGCTCCGCGATGTCGATGCAGCCTTGCAGCTGCGAACAGGACGAATGGCAGCGCAACAATACCTGGAAGGTTTCCCGGATAAAGTCAACGTCCTCGAGACGCGCAAGCGGGACGACCGTTCCCAGGTAGATGAACGGCCGATGGCCGAGCACCCGTAGACAGATCGATTCGTTGGTCGGGTACAGTCGCGCGAATACGTTCAGCACATACAGTTTCGCCTCGGACGTGGGCAGTTTGACGAGACGGTCTTCTTCATAGATTTCGGAGACATAGCAAGCACCCTCGCGAACCATGCTTTTCAGTTGTGGCGCGATCGCTCGGCGAAAGATCGTTTCTCCGACTGATCACAGAAATAATGTTTGCCCATCGATACAACCACCCCCCCACCGAATGGCGCGTCATGCCCTCGGCGGCCACCGGCCAGCTTCCCTCGGACGAGGATTTCGAGAGTCACTGTCGACTGGGCGAATCCGTCCTGAATTGCCACCAAGTCTTTGCCTCCGCCTATCACTCCCTCCTACCCCAGTTTCAAAGTTTGCGCAGCATGTCCTACGAAGACCGGGTGCGCGAAGCACATCTGCGCTACGGAGAAGGCGTGGCCTTCCTGACTAGCTGGGACATGCTGGAATCCGTGTGTGCCGATTCGCCCATCACCGTGCTGCAAACCACCCTGGACACCTTTACCCTGGCCCGCGTCGCCTGGCTCGAACGATGCCTTGCCCGCGCCGGTGTACGACGCATGATCTGCGACAAATGGCCCTCCCAGTCCTGGCTGGACCCCGCGCGCACCTTGGTCCTCTTTCGCGACGACGACCATGCCAAAGGCCCCGTGCCGCCGGCCGCACACACGCAACGTGTAGGTGCGCCCTTGCCCACCCGCGAATTCGAGCAGTTTCTCGACAAAGCTATGCTGCGGTTCGGCCAGTCGGAGATGTGGCTTTGGCGGGTGGTGCTGGAGCACCACGAACAGGGCTGGATGCTCGACGGAGATCGCATGCTGCAGCTGCGCCGCCAGAGTTTGCTGCGAATCTCGGAGCCGACCGAGTGTTTGGATTTACCACAAATTCCATGGCTGGAGTCATCCTCAAGTTCGCCTGAATCACTCGAAGATCCATAAGTTTTTGTTAATGTTAAAAAAACAATTCACATGACTACACTCTCGCAACAGCCCACGTCGGCGTTTTGCTTTTTCCTCGTCGCCTTTCTCGTGACCCTCCTGCGGTCCGTGCGTGAAGCCGCTCGCTGCAAGCGGATGTCCTGCGTCTTGCTCCTCCTGGTCTACTTCGTCCTCTACGTCGCCATCACCTTTGCCTACATGCAGTTCCTGGTCTGGGTCCATCTACAAGGCCATACACTGGTGGCCTGGGTGCTTTCCGGCGCCGGTATGGCGTTAGCTCTGGGCACGCTGCGATGATTCCACCAGCTGCAACGACTGCGTATTCATGCGAAACATCCATCCCGCATACTCGTTCAAAATCTGGTCGCGCATACATTGATACGTCATCTGGCTATTCGGCAGCGTGTCGAAGATCTGGTACAACATCCCGCCGTGCCACACAAACTTACCCAGCGCGTTCTCGATCTTTCGCGTGATCTTCTTGTTGTTTTCCACATCCCGCAACAGGACCTGCAACCAAGTCATCAGCGCGTGCACATCACTCATCGGGAACTGTTTCTTCTCCGTCGTGTCTTCCACCATACCCATCTCCACATGGAACCGATAGTGTCGCTCCACCGCGTACTTCACATTCCACGCGTTGCAGTATTCCACCCGCAACACCTCGCACGACTCGGTGGGCGTGATGGTGAATTTCGTCACAAGCCAAGTCGATTCCATTGTGATTGGACCCACGTCTTTTTTGCGGCGCATCCCCCCAAAGCAACCATGTTGTCCGCCGACCTCCAGCGCGACCTCCAGCTCGATGCGCTCATCGAGCATCTGTGGACCACCCATTATCCCGACATCCCCTGCTCCGTCTCCGCGTTGACCGGCGACGTCGGCCAGGCCCATCACGCCGTCGTCCCCGACTTTCGGCTCACCGACCACCATCCCGCCCCCGAACCATTACACGATGCCCTCTTGGCCATCCCGGTCCTCGCCACCCAAGAACATCTGCAAGCCATGGGCTATTCCCAAGATCCCGCTATTCCCGCAGTACTCAACGACGCCGAACCACGATTCTACATGTTCAAATACAATCTCTGGTCCAACCTTTATTGGTGCTGGTATCCCCTCGTCGTCTGTCTCCAGTGGCTCGTCTTCTTCCTCACCCACGGCTTCTTCCAAGGCCTCTACTTCTTCGGACTGCGTCTCTCCACCATGGGTTTCCTGGCCGCCACCATGCGCTACGGCATCTTCGGCATTGGTCTCTGGATCATCAACACCCTCACCTCCTGGCACGAAATGCATCGGGCCTTCGACCGACGCATCGCGCTCCACACCACCATTCAAACCGTTCGACGCAAATGGACGGCTTGTCGCCGTTTTGTGCAAGCCTACCACCAACGCACCCAACGCGGCGCCGTGTGGCTCGCGCGACTCGATTCCTGGACGCCTCCTGATATCCTCGATCGGCTAGATCCCCATCCCCCCGCCACCCTGCCCCACCATCTCTGGCTCAGCACCTGGTGCGGACGCCAAGATCCCTGGCTCTGCGGTGTCCATTGGCTCCACACCCTCCATCGCGACGGCGTGTTCCCACTCCTCCCCGAACTTGAAACCCTCGTGCGCGTCGAGGCCTGGTGGCAGATCTGGAACTCCCTCCATGACTCCGGCCAGTGCTGCGACGTCTCGCGGGGACACCCCGCGACCCCGAGGGAAACGATCTTTGCCAACGTCTACCTGCCGGGACGAATCGCCATGCAGCCATACACGCTGACCCTGACGCCGGGACTGACCTTTCTGACGGGTCGCAACGGCTCGGGCAAGACAACGCTCCTGCGCACCATCGGCTTGAATGTCGTGTTTGCCCGACAATACGGACTTGCGTTCGCCGAGAGCATGCAACTCGGCGACGTCGACGAGGTCACGACCTGTATTCAATTGCCCGCCTTCAGCGACCGCGATTCCTTGTTCACCGCGGAAGCCCGACGGTGTCGCGAGATCATGACGTCCACGGAGCCGTGCGTGCAGCCGTTGATCTTGATGGACGAGTTGTTCAGCAGCACCAACCCCATCGACGCCATTCACTCGGGCATCGCCTATTTGCGCGTCCTGCGCGAACAACAACCCAATGCGATCGTGTGGATCTCGACGCATTTGCTGCCGCTCGTGGAACAGATGGCCAGCGAATCTGCCCAGCATGCGATGTGTCGGTACCAATTGTGTGTGGACCAGGTAGAACGCGGCCATGGCCAATTGCCGGTGTTCCGGAACTTGGCGTTTCCCCCGCGCTTTTTCGACCTGAGTCGCCAGCTATATCGGGCCGCGGGCATCGAAATCGATGATGCGGATAGTATAGAAAACCATGACCAAACGTCGCCCCCCAACCCCGTTTCATAAACTCACCATGAGTATATGGCGTAGCAAACGACGCACCCCCAATTTCAAATTCAAAGACGCGATGCGAGAGGCCAGTCGCGAATGGGCTCGGATGAAACGAAACCCCGGATCCAAAAAACGAACCCGCAGTCGCGGAGGCAGCGACGAAGCCGCCGCCATGCCGGAAGCAAGTGAGGCAGCATAAAGCAAAACATGTTCACCCGGCTTCACATGCAACAATGGGCGACCAAGCACCCGGAAGACTTGGCGATTGTGGTACGGGCCGCTCGAGACCAACGGTGGCTCACCTGGGCCGATTGGTGGTGGGTGCAAGAGCGAATCGATACATCCACTACCACGGGAAAAATCGTCATCCAGTTGTTTCTGGAAGCCTTCGGCACACTCGAGTTCCCGTATGACCGCGATCCGCGCGACGTGATGCGCTCGGTTCCGTGTTGGCTAGAATGGTTTGTGCTGGACGAGCCGCACTACAATCCGTGTTTCATCGCTGCCGTACGCCACCACGCGGACACGCTCCGCGCATATCGCACCATAGACTGCCCGCAACTCACCCGCGTGGAATGGGTGGATTGTCTGAGCCGCGCGCTCTTGCCGCGGGAGTGGATGGTCTGGCAGGACCAATGTCGGCATTGGCAGACCGAGCCGCAGTGGCGAATCGTCACGACGTTGGTGTGTGCCGTGGCAGCCGATGACCCCGCGCAATACATGTCGTCCGACTTGTGGACTCGATGTCGTCTGTATTGTCATTTGGTGGCCTGGACCACGGCGCAGGACGAGTGGTTGCGCGCGCAGTGGACATTGCGGGCCTTCGAGGAAGACGCAGTGTCTGGACTGCGCCGATACTGGCAGTGCGTTTACAGATCCTGAGTTGTCCGAGCGGAGGGAGAGGGAACAAAATGGAGTCGCGCGCGTGGGAATACGAAGAAGACGACGATCTGGAAAAGACGTTTGGCGAGGACGCGGTGGAAATCGAAGAAGCGGAGTCGTCGGTGGACGAAGACGACGAGGACCGTTGGTTGGAAGAGCTGGAGAACAAATTCTTTGAGCTGAACCAACCGGTCTATGTGAAGATTGTGAAAGACATTCGGGTCGGCCTGGTCGCCGAGCCGGAGTTGATGATGCAATTTTTGCAGGACGTGCGCGAACGCAAACCGAACACGGCCGAAGTGGCCGATCTATTGTTTCAATGGTTTAGTCATTAAGTAGACATCAAAGTGCGGGTCCGACAGTCCCGCGGCTTTCAATTGTCGCGCGATCACGTCTCCCGAACATAGTTGGAAAGCTTGCTTGCCGCGGCGAAACCCGTGTTTGCAGGGATAGGATTGCAGACAAACTGTTGTAACTTCAAAGTCGCCGATTTTGCGAGTCTCTCGTAACATTTGTTTGAGAACGGAGGAAGAAGAGGAACAAGTCGTTCTCTCCGAAAGTTTTTCTGGCAACACTGACTATTTGTTTACAATCAAATCGAATGATGACTTCTTCTTTTCCAATCGGCTTACAATCCATCCTTTACCAAGCGAGCGCGATGACTCGCTACATTCTTGTCGACGACTCTGGCAGCATGGCCACGAGCGACGGTCGCAACCAAAAAGGCTATCGCACGTCGCGATGGGCCGAAATGTGCGAATCCTTGGACGTGCAGTTGAAACTGTCTCTCCAACTACAGATTCCGACCTATGTCAAGTTTTTCCACCACAATGGCATGTCCGGCAACTCGATCGTGCGGTTGACACAAGAATCGTATGTGCATATTACGGCTCGTTTGTCGCAAGGGGTGAATAGTTGCACTCCTTTGGTACAAAACTTGAACGAGATTCTTGCCCATATGAACGCCACGCCTACCAACGGTAAACGATCGTTGCTGATTTACTCCGATGGTTGCGACGATTCTGCAAACGCGAATACTTTGAATGCATTGTTGAAACATAACTTTAACCGTGTGTATATCGCGATCAATCTATGCACCAATGAACCCGATGTGCTGAGTTACTGGAGCAAGGCCGCCGAGCATATGGAAAACGACATGGATATCTTAGACGATTACCATTCCGAAGCCGCGGAGGTGCAAAAGCATCAACCCTGGATGGTGTATACCTTCGAGATGCACGAATTTCGCAAGGTGCTACAACAAGGATTATACAAGGCCATTGACGACCGCAAGTTGGAAAGCACCGAAATCCAGAACTTCATCGAATTGACCTGGAATGTCAAGCCCGATAGTTCCAATCCGTCCTGGGATGAATGCCTGAGTGTGTACGAGACCTGGGCGGCCGATGTGGAACCGGTGTTCAATACAGTGACGCGCCGCATGGAACCTCCGATTGACGTGTACTATTTGCGCCACGGACGCAAAACGCATTCCTATGGCAAGATGATGCTGGTGCTTGCGGTGCTTGTGGCGCTAGTGTTGTTCTGCGGCGGCGTAGATTTGGCGTTTCTCGAACAGTGGGTGACCATGACGGTTTTCCCGCACATGGACTTGACAGATTTGTAGACCTGTATTTCACATTTTAATTGCTTTAAGAATGATTACTGATTCCTATATTGTTGACAACTTAAAATTTCTTAACAACTTGGCGACCGTCGACATACAGCTCGACTACATAGAGCGCGTGCAGAAACAGGATCCCATCTTGTTTGCGAAACTGGTATATTTGGTCGAAGAGGCCGATCGGCGTCGGTGTGCATTGATTAAGCCGTTGACAGTGTCATTGCCGCAATCCTACGACCACGGCTTTTGGAAGACCTTGACCCAAAACGCCGTCGATTGTAGCCATCTCCGAAATGTGCGGCTGTCGGAGATACAACATTTGCGGGTGACCAATATCACCTGTCTAACCATCGACGACGACGACATACAACACGGGTTGCCCCCGTTGGATACCGTGCGTACGTGTTTCGTACGACATCCGAATCTCGCCAAACTGCCCGCCATGCCCAATTGCCAGTATCTGGCGATCACCAACAGCGACTCTTCTCCCCCCAAAACACGAGTCATCGCGGCCATGGATCCCGAAACCAAGGGCGGAATTTGCCCTGCGTGTCCGCGCTTGCGTTCCTTGTATGTGGACTATGCCCATAAATCATTCACCGTGAAACATGTTCGGCAGTTGATTGAACTTACCGTGTTGAGCGGTACCTTGCATGTCGAAGAAGATTCCGTGGCGCGGCGGCGAGACGATGATGACGATGTCCTGGATATACAGGTATTGCAACTAGGTTCCGCCGGGTCGATTCCCGCGGTGCATACGTGGAAGTTGTCCAATCTACACTTTCTGATTGTGGCCAACGCGCGACAATTGCGGCAACTGGCCACCTGTGACTATTTGCCCGACGGAGTCTTGTCCGAGGACCAAGACAACGCGGTGATTCCCACCCTGACGGTGATCTTGTCCGCTTCGTTTGAATGGACGATACAGCAGAAACGAAAACGGGACGAAGCGGTCGCCTTTCCGGTCGGGCTAAATCGATTGCGGCTGACCCACGGCATGTCGACCAAGAACCTCCACAACTTGCTGGCCTTTTTCCCCTATGTCCACACGCTGGAAGTCGACGTGACCAATCCGCAGGTCGAATGCCAACCCCCCTACCCCGTACATACATTGATACTTCATAGTCCGCCAGACGCAAACGCGTGGCTTGATAATATTCAATACGAAGAATTAGTGGTGGTTAATAGTTAACTATTACAATTTCCATTGCGTCGGCCAGCATTCGGCCGACAAGTCACATGCTTCTTTACAGGTGGGACAACGGACCTTGCGTCCCGCGTTTTGCCAGCGTTTCCAAGCACATCGAACATGCACACAATGGTCCGTCGGTGTGGGCGGGTTGTGGACACCATGGTGCAGCACATGTTGATCGCTGATCACCAGGGGAAAGCGGCCATTGGCTGTCCGATTCTGTATCACCCGATCGCCCGAACGTTGGATCGTCTGTCGACAGAACGCGCACATCAGGCGGGGCTCGCTGCTCCGAAGCACCGTGTGCTGCCATCGCATCTTCTTTTCTCTTCAACGCGGCACACAACGCAGGATTGTCGGCGAGAAAGGCTTCTGCAAAAAAGGCCATGCGCTGGCCGGCTTCTTGATAGACGGCGTCCCAATGTCGCGTCATGCGCGGCGCGATCCTGCTCCATCCATCGAGGTCATAGTACGGCACCGGTGGTGTAGGTGTATCGTCGAGACACTCACCCGTCTCTTCGAAGTTAAAGAAAAACATTTTTTGTAAAACCCATGGCCATCTTCATTACACGATGGGCACCCAGCAGTTGCAGCGACTCTTCGACGATCCGCGCGTATCGTTCCAGCAGTTGAAGAAACACATTCGCACCATCGATCGTTGCCTCACCACGGCGCCGACCCATCCGGTAGAATGGTTGCTACTCATCGATCACACCATCCAGCCCTTGGTGAACTCGTTGTGGACGCACGGCACGCATAGTTCCTTGCGCCATTTGCATGCGTGGGTATTGCATGGGGACATTTCCCAACTTACGCTGCGCGAGGACTGGTGCTGGGCCAAATTTCTGCCCTGGGACGACGACCATTTCTGCATCGATTGGGTGTTGCGTGGGTGTTGTTCCAATCTGCGGATCATGGCAATGGCCTCGCCGCCGATGCGCACCTATCTAGCGCGCTTGGCCAGCACGGTCGATCCATCCGATCCCAGCTATAGCCGAGCCACAGGGTGAATGGCGGCGCGTCACGATGCACCGACAAGTCGCGACGCACGAAACAGGCAAGCTGGGTGACGGGATCGACCTCGCCTTGGTGATCGCGACTGTGACCGAGCGATTGCAGATGCGGGCATTGGTGGTCGTACCACACGACCGCGTCGCGCTTGGTGGCGAACTTGGGCGTCTGCAGGTAGCCCAGGTGGCGGTACTCCGCGGTGTCGGAGCAAAATCGAAGTAATTCCAGCACAAAGGTGGTTCCAGTAGGCATATTTTATTAGCATGGAGACGTACGATTCGAACCCCACTCTGCAGGCCTACCAATGCCGCTCGGCGATGGAATACCGCTGGTATTGGTTTCGGATGCAGCGCGGGTGTTTTCCCGCTGGGTTCATCACGTACGGGCGAACAAAAGCCTTGGAGAATCTCGATGA
>JACCEB010109165.1_pt1 | contig 76673 bp, 64 predicted proteins | sample 7454761 | NCBI WGS metagenome assembly JACCEB01 (sample SAMN15323454, study PRJNA562643) | freshwater metagenome | isolation source: river surface water | place: USA:Blue River Watershed | collected 2017-08-18 | reverse complement strand
TTTTGTGCCCCATGAGCAAACGATCGCCTGGTTGAACATGCTGCAACCTTGAGGTGAGCGGCCCGTTGGGCACCTTGATCGACAAGAATTCCAAATGGGTCTCATAGTTGGGGCTTGCGATGCTATACGCACGCATCAAGGGTTTACCTTCGACTTCGAGCCCTATCATCACAAAGTGCCCGTTACGAAATCTTAAACTGTCGTGGCGGCTTGTTTTGAAGGAAAAAAGCGTATCGTTCCAATGATGAACATCAAGAATCTGAACTTCGTCAAACGCCGCCATATATGATCCATTAAACAGAACAAGGTTAAGCTATCGCTGAGCGAGTCGCTATGCTATCAATATACATCCTCAAGTATCTTGACGTAGTCAGCATGGGTTGCCTGGCGCGGATTAGTGCCATGGCAGTGATCCAACAAGGCCTGCGACGCGATCGAATCAAATTGACTGCGATCAACGCCAAGTTCCGAGAGCTTTTGTGGCAGACCAATACGCCGATTTAAATCTTCGATCACTTTCGCTATCGCATCGATATCGGCCTTCACGGCGAAAACCGTAGCGAGGCGCTGGAGCTTATCGCCCAGTACAGGGCCATTAAACCGAAGCACTGGCGGGAGAAAAATCGCGTTGAGGGTACCATGGTGTAGGCGTGGCGACTTCAGTGCCCCGAGTGGATGGCTCAGAGCATGGACAGCACCCAAACCCTTTTGAAAAGCCATCGCTCCTTCCATGGCAGCCATCATCATGTTCCAACGTGCATCACGATCATGGCCACCGTGAACCGCCCGCTCTAAATAGTTGAATACTTTGATCATGCCGTCGCGTGCAATCGCTTCAGCAGGCGGATTGATCGATGGCGCAACAAAGGTCTCGATGCAATGAGCCATCGCATCCATACCCGTGCCCGCGGTCATTGCCGCCGGCAAATCGAGGGTTAACTCGGGATCGCACAGGGCTAGCTTAGGAATCAAATGGGGCGAGACAAGCGCGAGCTTTCGGCCATCATCAAGCACGATCACAGCGCCGCGGCCCACCTCGCTCCCGGTACCCGCTGTGGTTGGTATGGCAATAACCGGATGGATGTTTGCATTAATACGTTGCACACCACCTTCAACCATCATATAGGGCTTGAGTGAATCGCCGCCATGACTTGCCCAAAGGGCAACAGCCTTTGCCAAATCCATGGCTGAGCCGCCACCTAAGGCGATCAAACCATCGCAGGCCTGCTCACGAAATTGTTCAAGTGCAGCACGGCATGCCGATTCGGTGGGGTTGGCAGGAGTGTCTGCAAAAATACTCGGCTTTTCGTTCGAACCAATGGCATGAATAACTCGTTCAACAAGACCAGATTGCAAGACACCTTGGTCGGTAACGAGCAAGGGCCGCTTCATACCTAGGAGCCCCATTTCAGCGGGCAGCAGCTTAATCGCACCAAAGTCAAATTGAATTTTTGTGAGATAGGTGATCAACGCCATGGTTTCGAAATTCCTCAGTTATAAAAGATCGATGAATCGCCAGAGCTACCAACCGAGCCCCAACCGCAAGGGTAGAAAAACTGCCATACCAAACAACATAGTTCCCATCACAACCTGCCCTTTTCCACGCCTGATTACAAAGTAGGCGAGTCCGGCTAGTGCGCCATATATACGAGCATCTTTTAATGTCGAGATGAGCACCCCATTTGTCATGATAATTTCAGGAACAATCACCGCACTGACAGCCGCAATCGGCGCAAACTGCAAACCCCGCGATGCCCAGCTTGGCCAGCGAATCTCACGATCAGGAATAAAAAAGAACGAACGCGTGAACATCGTGATGAATGCCATCAAGATAATCGTGAGGTGATTCCATATCGTCTCCAACTGCCACCAATCCCAAATAAAAGCCATCATCGCGCTCAATGGCCCCGAAGCTGCGAGTGCTGATTGCTTGGATGACTCAGTCTCGGCTCAATGAGAAGGCAGAGCGCGACGGCAGCCATAATGGCAGCGACGATATTGAGCTTTAAAGGCAGGCTAACCGCAAGCACAGCGACCGCTCCCGCAGCAATGGCTGCTATCAAGCGAATCAGGTGACCAAGGTGTTGCTGCCCACTGAGCAGGGAAAGACCAACGCCCATCAGTCCTAACATACCAGCAAAACCTAAGCCCCAATGCTGAGGAATCCAGGACGCAAAAAGAACACCGAACAAATTTGATAACACCCAGGTAGCCCAGTTAAGACCACCATTGGCCGCTAAATAGGCTTGTTGCTCCATGAGTAAGTCACGATCGCTCTCTGGCCCTTGAGGAAATCGCCGAATGAATTGCACATAGCTCAAATCGGCGGTCAGAAATCCACTGAGCATGCGCTCGGCACGCGGCAACATCATCATGTATTGGCGTAAGTGCGCACTGAAAACTAAAAAGCGCAAATTGACGCAAAAACTCGTCGCAAGAATCACCCACATCGGGGCCTCTGCAGCAAACAATGGCATCGCTGCAAGCTGCGCACTGCCCGCGAAAACAATCAAAGCCATGAGCAGGCACTCAGAGAAGCCCATGCCAGATTTGGCCATCGCAACCCCAGTCATCAGACCCCAGGCTGCGATGCCAGGAGCAACGCCAGCCATGTCACGCAGGCCGAGCCGAAACGCTGGATGTTGGCGGTAAGCCTTTCGCAAAAACATGCTGCATTGTGCCAGCCCTTGCCAAAGATTCCCAAAGGCAAGGGCTAGAACAGCGCTTTAAAGTGGCTTGACGCGCTTAGCTACTTACTCGCTGAAGCGCCGGGCGCGATACTTCGTTATAGGCTGAATGATTATCCCTTAACCAACGCTCGGAGTCGCTTGCGTCATGATCGAGCGGATGGAAATCAGGGCGGAGGTAATCCTTCCACGCAGGCAGATTGCCACGCAACAATCCGTCGCGGGCAAATAAGTGCTTCCAACAACTCGACCATGTTGACCATTTGAACAATGCCCGATCACGGTACAAATTATTGATCGTTTGCCTAAATACATCACTCAAGAATGTGAAGGTTACGTAGCGATAAGTTCTCAAACGCCACCGGTGATCACCACCAATGGCTTTATAAACATCAAAGGCAATCGCTCGGTGCTCGGCCTCTTCGGCACTATGCCAAAGCCAAAGTTTTTTGAGGCGTTCGTCGGCTCCATCGAGCGCCTCGGGATGCTTCATTAACCACGATGCAAAGACGGCAGTGAAATGCTCGGTTGCAGCGGTCGCCCCGACGTGATTGCGAGGATTAATGTCAGCATTAGCTCGAATCCGCGCAGCCGCGCGCCGCTCGAACGCGTTGTCAAAACCTTGGCGCTCTAACTGTTTGTTGTAGAGTCCATGCAAGTGCCGGTGGGTCGCTTCCTGACCGATGAAGCCTCTGATTTCGGGTTCAAGGCGAGCCCTGTCGGCTTCATTCATCAAGGGCAAAGCTTGCTTGAGCGAGTCGATGAAATATTGCTCACCGACCACAAAACTCATGGACAGTGCATTAAAAAAAGCACTGCGAAAGGCATCTCCCCCGTTCCAGCGGCGATCAAAGGGTTGACTGAGATCAATGAGCAGGCGGCGGACCACTAAGTCGGTCATGAACAACTCCACAACGATGCGCACCTCAAGAGAGCGTGCAAGATGAGAGATCATACCCGAAAGTACTGACTAACGGTCAATATCCCCGAATTAACGGTTGTCAATTTTGGATGACAGTTGGTTTCCTAGGATTTAGCTTCCTCGGATCGCCGTTCGCTTCGGAAATGCGTACCACTGCTTTCCCGCTTGATCATCGACCCGACGAATCGTCAAAGCCCCCTCCATGGCGAATTCTATGGCCCGATGTAAATCGAGGCTATGGGGCGATGCAAGCAAAGGGGGCTCATTACTCGATAGCAGGAGGATTGCGTCGGCGTTGAATGCCCAGTTTAAATCGTGGGTTGCAGTCAACACCAGCTTGTTCCTCGATCGACTGCGTGCAAGCCAATTCGCCAAACGCATGTGGTAGAGGGGATCTAAATGCAAACCAGGCTCATCAAGTAAGGTCACGCGCGCATCGGCAGCAAGCGCGCGTCCAATCAGCACCCTTTGCCTTTCACCGCCCGAAAGCTGATCGACCGAACGATCCCAAAGCCGCTCAAGCCCAAGGGCTGCTTTCCAGGATTGACCTGGAGCGAGCGAACTGTCCAAAGTCGCTAACTTGTTGTCCGCACAACCGGGCACCGACGCGAGACCGCCTTGCTGGCCACTGACATCTCTTAGTGTTGTCTTGCGCCAGGGTAAATGGCCGAGCGCTACCACATCGGCAACAAGCCAACGTCCACTTAAGGCTTCAGACTGCCCCATCCAGGCAATCGAGCGCGCCCTTTGTGGTGCGGAAAGTTGGTCGAGTGCTATCCAAGTCACTCCTTTAGAACCATCCTGGGGTATTAAAACCTTCGACTTCGCTTCGCCAAGTAAACCAGCCAGGCTAAGTAACAGGGTTGACTTGCCAATACCGTTACCCCCAATCACAGCAAGCCAACCGGCAAGACCGTCAAATGAAAACGGCTGTCGAAGTGATGGTGCACCTCGGCTCAGGCTGAGGTCTTTTACCCGTAAAAGTGCGGGTGGCGCGGCCTTGGTACGAGGACGAATCAGCATGTTTGCCATCGCACTAGGGCTGTCTTTTCAAGAGCGCGAGCAAAAACAATCCCCCAATCACAGCGGTGAGCAGACCGGTTGGAATTTCCTGAGGCATCCACAGGGTGCGCGCCAATAAATCAGCAAGACTTAGCAATAAGGCACCGGCAAGCGCGCAAGCAAGGATCAAAGGCTTGTGCATGCCCCGAATGAACGGCCGAACCACATGAGGCGCAAGCAAACCAACAAAAGCGATCAGGCCTGTGTGCGCCACCACAAGCGCGGTCGACGCAGCCATCATGGCTACCAGTTTTGCCTGTTCCTTCTCGATCACAAAGCCAAGACTTGCAGCCGTATATTGCCCTAGGATAAGCGCATCAAGTACATGGGCGTGCAGCCTCGCGAGTATGAACAACAGCAAAAAGCCCACCAACATTTGCCATACGGCGCCCCAGTCGATCAAACTCGTCTGGCCTAAGGCAAACGCAAGACGGTAGCGAAGAAGTTCAGGGCGCAAATGGGTGAGCAAATCGCTTAAAGCCCCTAAGACTAAGGCGACCACGATGCCAGCGAGTAGCAAATTTGCGTGAGCATCGATTGCCAGCGAAGTTCCTGGTCCTCGCAACAGTAGACTAAAGGCCAAGGCTAAGCACGCGCCACAAAAAGCTGCAAAAACCGTACCGACTTGGGCAAGCCAGGGCCAGGGCAAAGCCCCAAGCCCTGCCGCATAAACCAAGGTAACTGCGAGGCTTGCCCCTGAGGCGGTTCCAAGTAAATACGGATCGGCAAGTGGATTGCGAAACAGGCTCTGGGCTAGCAAGCCGCCTAGGCCAAGTAGAGCTCCCGCCAGCAGACAACCCAAAACCCGGGGCAGACGAACCTCAATCACAAGGCTTTGAATTTGCTCGGCCGAATCCCATAACGAAAGCACGCTGCCGCCGCTTCCCAAACTTAAACTTACGAGAGCGAGGACTAGGCATATAAGACATAGCCCGAGCACGACGAAACGATCCTGCCTGGCCCGCCAGGATAGCAATGAGTGGTTCAAGTTGCTTTTGTGGACGCTAGCGTTAAACACTCAGCCAACACCTGGGCCGCCTGTCCGAGCCTTGGGCCTGGACGAACAAGAAGGTCAAACTGCGGACCGGGCAACGCACAAAGCCGACCTTGTTGGATGGCCTTAAGACCCCGCCAACCAGGACGCTTTGCATATTGACCCGAAGGATCAGCCTGCAGAACAATCCACCCAGGCTGCGCGCCAAGCAACCACTCGATACTGAGTTGGGGAAAAGCGCCCATACTCGCGGGCACAACATTGCGAAGCCCTAGGACTTGCAGACTTTGCCCAAGAAATGAGTCTGGACCGGCCGCATGCATTGACGGTCCAACTTCCACATACACGCTTGCCTCTTTAAGCGACGCAGGCAGCTCATGTTTTGCTGACTTCATCGCTTGATCGATCGACCGCCATAAGCGATCGCCAGCCTCCGGATCACCGAGCATGTGCGCAAGCAAACGCAGACTTCGCTCTACATCCTGATGCGATTTAGAATCCAGCGCGATCACCTGAATGCCCAGCGCCTCTAGCCTTTCAACTTGTCTCATGGCGCGCGAGGCAAGCACGACATCGGGCTTGAGCGCTTTTAGCCGCTCCCATTGCAAGTCATCAAGATCGCCCAACTTGGGCAAAGACTTCAAGCGCTCGGGAAAATCGGAGAAGCGATCCGTTCCCACGATTTTTTCGCAAGCGCCAAGCGCACACACACTTTCGCTCAGCGAGGGAAGCAGGCTAATAATGCGCTGCGGTGCTTTGCTCAGTTGCACAACCCGCCCTCGATCGTCGGTCAGCTTCACTGGCCAGGCACTAGCCCAAGTCGGCCCTATCAAAAAAAGGCCGACGATGGAAACCAACTTTATAACGTTATGCATAGCACCCACATTTAACGCATCGTATACGACAGACCGACATACAAGGCGCGGCCAGCCTGGTTATAACCATAAGCTGTTTCATAGCGGCGATCGGTCAGGTTGCCCACACGCATCGAAAGGCGCCAGTCGCTAGCAATGGCCCGATGAGCGAATACATCAAGGCGGGCATACCCTGGCAGTCTCAAGGTATTGCTTTGATCATCATAACGATCGCCAAGAACCTGCCACTGGCCTCCAAAAGTCCACGGCCCGCTTCGTCCCTGCGATGCCAAGCGAAACTGCTGCCTTGTGCGTCGTGGCAGCAAGTTCCCCTCAAACGGGGACCCGGTGCTGGTGTTGCGCGGGTCAAGCCAGTCATAGGCAGCAGACCATTGAAGACCTGCAAATCGCCGCGAGCCTGAGAGTGATAAGCCCTCGATATCGCTATAGGGCAGATTTTCCGGGATTGGTCCGGCCGTTATATAGCCACGAATCCGTTGTTGAAAGTAGCTTATCGAAACATGCTGATCGCCTTGCTGATAGTTCAAACCCCATTCGCGACTTCGTCCGCGTTCGGCCTGAAGCGCTGGATTACCAAAGCCTGGGTAGTAAAGCTGATTAAAGCTAGGTGCTACAAAACTCGTACCTATGGCCACGCGTAAACGCCAGGGTGTGCTCAATCGAAACCCGTAAGCTAATGCGCCCGTGTTTTCACTGCCAAACTGGCTGTTTTCGTCACGTCGAAGATTGACCTGCCATTGGTGCGGGCCTTCTTGCGCGATCCAGCCCAGTCCATAGCCGCGAATCGAGCGCGATGTTTGCTCGAAAGGCTCGCCAGGTCGCGATACGTCTTGATACTGTTGCTCGGCGTGAACCTGGAGTAAACCTTTGCTGAGTGCCAATTGGTTTTCCCAAATCCATTGTTGCGATCGACTGCGGGTTTCGCCAAGCTCGGTCCAGGGCGAAGCCGTCCGAAGCGTGTTGTAGCCATCGACCGCCTCTGACCATCGGATACGCGTGTGCCATGCCTTGGAGACCTGTGCTTGCAGCCCCAACTGGCCAATTTGGCTCAACAAAGCAGCTCGGCTATCGGTCCCAAGCCCATCGTCGATCGCCGTTCGCCCCTCGACCCGGAGCGCTGACATATCGAGCCGCAGCCCTGGTGCTATGTCCCAACCCGCCTGGGCGTTTGCGCTCGATTGTCGATAGCGATCCGCATCTGGATCAAAACTCCCCCAAGGTTCGCGCGCATTCGTAGCCGACAGTGCATCGCTTCGGAGGCCGCTAAGCTGCACACTGGCATCGAATGACTCGGACTTCCAGCGCTGAAGCCAGGCAGTTGAAGCATACCCCCTACTACCCCATGTGCTTTGTAGTGAGGAAGAGTAGCGTTCGCTCGCGCCAAGCATCCCTGGCGAATTGGCAGCGCCAGCCCGGGTAAATACCTGGATAACACCACCTACCGCATCGCTTCCATAGAGCGCAGACATTGGCCCTCGGACAAGCTCAATGCGTTCAATCGCGTCAAGCGGAAGATTTTCAAGCGACGCGAGCCCAAGGGTTGCCGAAGAAAAACGAACACCATCAATCAACAAAAGCACATGCCTTGATTCGGTTCCCCGCAACAAGAGACTTGAAGCTTTACCATGACCGCCGGCGTTGACCCATTGCACACCAGGCAGACTGCCGATCAGTTCGACAAGCGTCATGCCCATTGCCGCCTCGATGTGCTCACGATCCATCACCTGATGGTCAGCGAGGGCTGTACCAAGGGCCGATGAGCTACGGGTTGCAGTAACAAAAACGGCCCGCTCTGACAGGGACCGATCATCAACGTTTTGCGCAGCTGACTTGCCATTGAAACGCGCGCCTGCTGGCTCAGCAAAACGCTCGCCTGCTCGCTGCACAAGCTGCGCGTGTGCCATGTGGGCAGCGCTGAGGCCGACGGCTCCACAAAGCGCAATACGGACGCAAAAAGGGCCAGGCCAGCCTTGGTGAATCTGAGAACGCATGCAAAGCTCCGAATCCGACGCTACCCGCAGCTTCCCCGCTGCAGGCATGCAAAAGCCGCTAAGCCTTGACCAAGCGACACCCGTTGGCCGGTATCCGGGCTGATGAATCGCCGAAGTCTCCTTCCCAGGCATGTCAGCCCAGTGGCAAAACGACTTGGCGTTTTCGATGGTCTCAAGGCTTTGGCTTCGCGTTTGCAAAACCTGTAACCCTAAAACCAAAGCATTCATCGACCGTTGCGGGGGCAGCCCAGCTCGCACCGGTTCGAAAAAACGCATTTCGGTCGATACGGCTGGTTCCCGTTTAACTGCAAGACAAGAAGAGTCTACGCGAGCACCAACATTGCGAAACTATCACCGATGTTTAGCGCAAGCAAGTTGAGCGTTGACCCTCTACACTGGAGGCCCTATTCAATTTGCAAGTGGACCGCAGGCGATGAACCAGGAAGCAGACCCCAAAACGCTGCACACAAGCCGCAGCCCGCGTAAGCAAGCCGAATCTATCGGCTATATCGATGTGCTAATCGTGGGCGCAGGCCTATCCGGGATCGCTGCGGCCTACCACTTGCAGCAACAGTGCGCTAATAAAAACTTCCTCATTTTAGAACGCATGAACAGCTTCGGCGGCACGTGGCTCAGTCATAATTACCCGGGCATCAGGTCAGACAGCGACTTACATACCTTTGGGTATCGCTTTAAGCCATGGCGAGGCGTGCCCATTGCAACTGCCGACGAAATTCGCCGGTATATGGCGGAAGTGATCGAGGAATACGATATCGATCAGCATATTCACTATCAGCACGACATTCGCCGCGCCACTTGGTCGAGCAAATTGAAGCGCTGGCAGCTCGAGGTCTGTAACTTAAGCACGGGCAAAACCTTCAGCCTTGAAACCGGTTTCTTGTGGATGTGCTCAGGTTATTACCGACACCGCAGTGGCTACCAACCACAGTGGCCTGGCATGAACCAGTTCAAAGGACAACTCGTTCACGCAGAGTCATGGCCGAATGATCTTGATTATAAAAATAAGCGCGTTGTGGTGATCGGTTCAGGCGCTACTGCAGCGACGATGATCCCAGCGATGGCAAAACATGCAAGTCATGTCACCATGCTTCAACGCAGCCCAACTTTTTTTATCACCGGACGAAATATCAACGAACTCGTTCAGATGTTGCGTGAACTCGATATCCCCGCGGACTGGATCCACGAAATCGCGCGCCGAAAAATTCTTAAAGATCAGGCTGTTTTTTCAGAACGATGCATCAAAGAACCCGACCTGGTTCGACAAGAACTACTGGCTGGTGTAAGAGCGCAGTTAGGCGAAGCCTTCGATGTCGAGAAGCACTTTTCGCCGGCTTATCGACCCTGGCAGCAGCGGATTGCCTTTATTCCCGACGGTGATCTTTTCGCGGCGATGCGCGAGAACAAGGCAACGGTCGTGACCGAAGCGATTGAATCGTTTACACCCGATGGTATCTTGCTAAAGAGTGGCGAAGTGCTGCAAGCTGAGCTGATTGTGAGCGCAACCGGCTTTGACCTGAATGTCCTGGGCGATATTGTTTTTGAGGTCGATGGCCAAGAGCTTGACTTTGCCCATTGTGTTACCCATTTGGGAGCGATGTTTACTGGCCTACCCAACCTCATATGGGTTTTTGGTTATTTTCGTTCGAGTTGGACGCTACGCGCTGACTTGCTCGGCGATTATGTTTGTCGTCTGATCAAGCATATGGATCAGCATGGCTTGTCAATGGTCGTACCGAGATTGCGCGAGCATGAAAAGGACATGAGGCTTCAAGCCTGGGTAAGTGAGGACAACTTTAACCCTGGCTATATCAAGCGCAGCCTGCATAAGCTGCCCAAGCAGGGTACCCATCTCCCTTGGTTACACACTCAAGACTATGCGCTCGATAAAGACCTGCTCCCGCAAGCGGACCTAAACGATGGGACGCTATTATTTCAATAATGTAGATGCTAAAGCTGCACGATGCCGCGCTCATCGACATCCTTGGGCCGCTGGACCGTACGTCGCTGTGTGCAAGCATCGTCCTCAGCGATATGTATAAGTGATAGGACCTTAAATCATGAATTTTGAAACAATCTTGTACCGCGAAGATGGTCCAATAGGATGGATTACCCTTAATCGCCCTCATGATGGCAATATGTTTACAGCACAGATGTGTCATGAATTGCGTGATTGCATCAATGCCATTCGCCGCGAAACCCGCACACGGGTTGTCGTACTCACAGGCGCCGGAGATAAATTTTTTTGTATCGGTGGCCGAAAAGAAGGTATGGAAGATACCAATCTTTATGCCGGTGTACTGCCAACCCTCGAGATGTACGAGTCCATTGATCGACTCCAAAAACCAGTCATTGCTAGTGTGAACGGCTATGCGGTTGGCGGTGGCAATGTCTTGCAGGTCGTCTGTGATTTAAGCATCGCTTGCGAAAGCGCTGTGTTTCGGCAGGTTGGACCTATGATGGGTAGCTTTGATGCAGGCTTTGGCACCTGGTACCTTGAAGATCTTGTGGGCAAAAAGCGGGCCAAGGAAATGTGGTACCTCAATCCCCGCCTAAGTGCGAAGCAGGCGCTCGAATGGGGCTTGATTAACCGGGTGGTAGCCGACGATCAACTTGAGGTCGAGACGAGAAACATGGCACTTGAAATTGCCGATCGAGGCGCATTCGCACTCGCCTCCATCAAAGGCGCATTTACGGCGCGTCACGGAGGCGTCTCGGGACTCGCGCGCATGGCTCATGACTTATTACTAAGACCTTATCTCAATACCGAAGAATCGCAAGAGTTAAGCGCATCCTTCAGGGAAAAGCGCCAACCCGATTCGAAAAAGTTCGGGCATTAAGGAGATTTGGCTTGCTGCTCACGCTTCACCATCCAAGCCAAAGCCGCCGGTTTTACGAACAAGGGCATTGGCGGGAAGAAAGCTTATATCGCTTGTTGAGCATGCACGCCCATGCAAGACCGAACGATGCCGCGCTACGTGATGCAAGCCATCGCCTGACGTGGCAGGCGCTGTTGGCCTGGGTTGATCGCTTGGCCGATCAACTGGCTGAACTCGATTTGCGTCGAGGTGATCGCGTCGCGGTTTGGCTGCCCTCGCGCGCAGAGTCAGTGGTGAGTCTACTTGCTTGCTCACGCATGGGCTATGTTTGCTGTCCATCGTTTCATCAAAACTATACCGTTTCTGAAATCATCACTTTACTTGAACGCAGTGCGGCACGCGTGTTAATCGCCCAAAGAGGTTATGGTGCCGATGCCTCGATGCACGATTTAAGTCGATCGATCGGTGAAGCCAACGCGCTCGATAAGACATGCCTGAGAAAGATTCTTTGGGTCGACGCTGTACATCCTCAAGCGCCAATTGATGAACGCTTTTGCAATTCAGTTAGTATTTATAACAGTTTAAGACCAGCCGACCTAGATCCCGATAAGGTGGTGTACCTGGCCTTTACCTCAGGGACGACGGGAACACCCAAAGGCGTTATGCACTCGGACAATAGCCTGCTTGCAAATGGACGAGCCATGGTGAAGGACTGGTCGCATGACCACCGCACGGTGCTGCTGAGCCTGTCGCCGATGAGTCACCACATTGGGACGGTTGCCGTCGAGCAGCAATTAGTCGCAGGCATGGAACTGGTCCTCAATGACCCGCGAACCAAGATGCATCCGCTTGACTGGATTATTGCCAGCGATGCGAGCTATGTGATGGGCGTACCGACACATGCTATCGATGTGCTTGCCGAACTCAAGCAAAGAAATCTTAACCAGCTCGGCAGCGTGAAACTTTTTTACATGGCTGGATCACCCATCGCGCCCGAGCTTGCAGCTCAATTCCTCGCCATGGGCATCACACCCCAGAATATTTATGGCATGACTGAAAATGGTTCGCATCAATACACGCTGCCAAACGATGATGCACGCACGATTGTCGAAACCTGCGGGCGTGCTGCACCAGGCTTTGAGTGCGTGATTGTTGATGCTGAGCAAAGCGATAAGCAACTGCCACCCAATCAAATAGGCGAGATTGCAAGCCGAGGCGCCCTCTTAATGCTTGGCTACTTTGATCACCAACGCGCCACCGAGCAATCCTTCAACCGAGAGGGATGGTTTTTGTCAGGAGATCTTGGCGTTCTTGACGAGCGCGGATGCCTGCGCATTGTCGGTCGGAAAAAAGACCTGGTTATTCGAGGCGGCCACAACATCCACCCTGCGGGCGTTGAGCATTTAGCGCTTAAACATCCCCATATTGTGAAAGCAGCGGCCTTTGGGGTTGCCGATCAGCGCCTTGGAGAAAAACTCTGTCTTGCTGTGATTGCCCGAGGTCAGGCGAGCATCGACCCCAACGAGCTGCTAAGCAATCTTGCAAGCCATGGTTTATCCAAGTTCGATATGCCTGAATACTTCTTGCAATTAGATCATTTCCCGTTAACAGCAAGCGGGAAGATCTTAAAGCGTGAGCTTGCTGAACAGGTGAAGGCGGGAGCGCTCAAGCCCATCCCTGTGCGATTTAAGGCTGAGGCTCAGGCAGGAAGCGCCCCCTAGATTCATCGATAGGAAAGTTAAAACCATGTTACCCACCATCTCACAAGAAGATGAGTTTGCCTTGCTGAGGCTAAATCGCCCCGAAGCGCTAAACGCTCTATCATTTGCAATCATCGATCGCCTGTCAGAGCTCGTCGATCAGGTCAGGACCATGCCCGTGCGCGCCTTACTGATTATCGGAGCGGGTGATAAAGCCTTTTGTGCCGGTGCCGACATCAAGGAGTTAATGGGCCGTGATCAAGCATCGCAAAAGCGCGGTGCACAACGCGGGCAAGCGATGATGCAAAAGATTGCCGAGCTACCTATCCCTTCGGTTGCCTTAGTGGGTGGTTATGCATTTGGGGGAGGTCTCGAACTTGCGATGGCTTGTACCTTCAGAATTGCAAGCCCTAAAGCAAAAATGGGGCTACCTGAGATCAAGCTCGGCCTCATACCTGGCTATGGCGGCACCCAACGGCTTGCAAGACTGATTGGCGAGGCTCGGGCACAGGAGATGATCTTAAGCGGTGCGACCATTGAGGCCGAACGCGCAGAGCGTTGGGGCCTGGTCAACGCTATCGTTGAGGGCGACTTGCTAAGCGAAGGTAAAGCATTTGCGAGACGATTCACGATATATAGCCTTCCCGTGCTTTCTTATGCGAAAGAGGCAGTTCAACGCTCACTCGATAACCCGGTTGTCGAAGGACTGAGGATCGAGGCCGATTTATCAACCCTCGCCTTCCAAACTGCCGATGCCAGTGAAGGCATGGAGGCTTTCGCCCAAAAGCGTCAAGCCGTGTTTCAAGATCGTTAGTTATCATTTATAAATCCATGTCGACGACCAATCAAGAAGCACCCGTAGCACTTGTGACAGGGGCAAGCCGTGGTATAGGCGCTGCGATCCGCAGCCAATTACTGCAATCGGGATGGCGAGTGATTGGACTAAGCCGAACAGTGCCGCAAGACATGCTCGCTACGCCTCAAGCGCAGTCGCACTGGCTTGCCTGCGACCTAAGCCAAGCTGAGCTGTTAAAACATAGCGTTATTGAAGCTGCTAAGCATTGGGGCAGGCTTGATGCTTTAATTAACAATGCCGGGCTTCATCTCAGTGCGCGCTCCGAGAGCCTGGCGCTTGCAGACTACGATGCCGTCATGAACATCAACACGCGCGCACTCGTCGTTGCCTGTCAGGCCGCCTTTGCGAGCCTCCAGATAAACGGTGGCTGTATTATTAATATCGGTTCATTTTTTGACAAGCTCGGCGTGAAAGGCAATCTTGCCTATTGCGCTTCCAAAGCGGCTGTCGGTGCAATCACCCGCTGTCTCGCTGTTGAGTGGGCAGTGCACAAGATTCGAGTCGTCAACATCGCACCCGGCTATATACATACCGATCTAAACGCTGAAGTCTTAGAAGGCAAGCTTGGTCAGTATCTTTCCCAGCGTATTCCAAGTGGAGGGCCCGGTAGTGCCGAGGAAGTAGCAAGCCTGGTTGGAGCGGTCTTGCAGCAACCGGGTATGTTCCTGACGGGTTCGACGATTTACCTTGATGGCGGCCAAGCCATTGCCCATTGAGTTTTTTTGAAGGTTGTGGATGATGTCAACGCCCTTAAGTGCCCAACAAACAGTCTTTGATCGCATCGATCAATCACTTGAGTTCTCCGTGGAGGAGCGACTCTTATTAGCGGAAGTCAAACGCATTTGTAGCCGTGAAATCGCGCCACATGCGGCCCAATATGACCGTGAGGCCAGCTTCCCGCAACGGAGTATGGACGCGATTCACCAACTCGGCCTGAATCAAATGTTCATTCCGGAGGATTGCGGCGGAGCGCCGATGTCCTACACCGCCTATCTACTGGCTGTACGTGAGATTAGTAAGGCCTGCGCCTCAACCGGGATCATCTGGGCCACTAACTTTCACGGGATGAAACCACTCATCGACTTTGGCACCCAGGCGCAGCGACAAATGCTACTACCCGCGATCGCTCAAGGAGGACTTGGCGCTTTAGCGATTACAGAGCCCGAGGCAGGTTCTGATGCCACCGGGATGAAAACAACATTCACGCCAAGGGACGACTACATCCTGGTTCAAGGTGGAAAGACTTTTATATCGAACGGCGATCGCGCCGCCCGTCTCTTGGTCTTCGGTAAATGGTCAGAGATCAACGATCCCAAGGCAGCGATCTCGGCCCTGATCATCGAAGAAGGCACGGCAGGTCTATCGGTCCTCAAGGTCGAAGACAAAATGGGTCATCGTGCAGCACCAACGGCAAGCATTAGCTTTGAGCAATGCAAAGTGCCCCGAAGTCATTTGCTTCTACAGCCTGGCGACGGCCTCAAGATCTTGTTCGCTTCGCTCAATAAGTCGAGACCAAGCGTTGCAGCCCATGCACTTGGCATCGCGCGCGCTGCCTGGGAACTTGCGGTTGAATACATTAACCAGCGCAAACAGTCGGGGCGCCGCATCATCGAGTTTCAAGGGATTCAGTTCATGCTCGCCGATCTTGCCAGCGAACTCGCGCTGTGCGAATCATGGCTCTGGCACACGGCTCGGCTGGTCGAGCAAGGTGCAGCTTCATTCGGCATTGAAGCCTCGATGCTCAAAATGCGAGCCAGTGATCTTGCCATGCGCATGACCACCGAAGCGGTTCAACTGCTTGGCGGTTATGGCTATTGTAGCGATTATTCAGCTGAGCGGCTCATGCGCGATGCAAAGATTACACAGATCTGGGAAGGCACGAATCAAGTCCACCGGCAATTGATTGGACGAAGCTTTATCGATCGTCAAACGCTAAGCTAAAGCGAGGTTTATCAATGCAAGCGAATCAGCATTCAACGCAGCCAGTACAAAAACTTGCCGTTATCGGCGCTGGTACGATGGGAACGGGTATCGCGATTGTCGCGGCCCGTGGCGGCTGCAAGACTTTCATCGTTGATCATCGAGCGGGGCTCGCCGAGCGTGCCATCGATCAAGCAAAGATCTTTCTCGATCGCTCAGTCAACAAAGGAAAATTGACCGTACACGAGCGCGACGAAATCATCGATCGCATGCAGGCCGTTGATCGACTCGACCAACTTGCTGATGTCGATCTTGTCATTGAAGCCGTCTTTGAGTCCTTACAAGTCAAGCATGAGGTCTTTCAAGCACTCAATCAAGTATGTAAACCCTCTTGTTTATTTGCCTCCAACACCTCAACCATATCGATCACAGAAATCGCAGGCGGAAGCGGTAGAGACGATCGCTTTATTGGCTTGCACTTTTGTCTGCCCGCCCAATTGATGAAACTGGTTGAGGTGTCGCGAGGCATAAATACCTCTGATGAATGTTTTGAGCGTGCCTGGGCCTTTTGCGAACAAGTAGGGCAGCGCCCGGTCCATACACAAGATACCCCGGGATTCGTGCTGAATTACTTTCTGATTCCCTTTAATAACGATGCGATTCGCCTTGTTGAACAAGGCGTCGCCAGCCCTACTGATATCGATGTAGCGATTAAAACGGCTTTAGGTTATGCCATGGGACCATTCGAATTATTAGATCTTGTTGGCATGGACACTCAACTATTACTTTGCGAAGCCATGCATGGTCTGACCCATGAAAAACGAGCGGTCTGCCCTCCCCTTGTCAAGCGTATGATTGCTGCCGGCCGACTGGGTAAGAAGACCGGCATCGGTTTTCATCGCTATAGCGATCAAAAGATTTTTGGAGCTTAAGCCCATGACAATCATCCAGGCTGGTCAAAGCCGTTCGTTTTCTGTGGATGCACTCGACGATTTATCGGCCATGAACAGCGATCCGAGTACGCTTGTTTTTCTTGGTACGCAAGCCGGTGCGTCTTACCAACAATGGCTGCAAGCCGAGTCCTCGCAACATGGTGATCTCACCTTGATCCTGATCGAGCTTGATCTTGAGTGCCTCGGCCAATACACCGGCGAGTCGCAAGGATTGGAAGGATCCAAGGTGTTGGGCTTTGCCCGCTATCTGATCGGACAAAAACCTACGGCGCTTGTCGAATTGGTCCGCCAGCCAGGAAGTTGTGAGCAGGCGATTGCGAAGGCTCGTGATTGTTTCGAGACGCTTGGCTTAAAGATTGCAATTTGCGCTGACCGACCGGGTCGAATTGTCGACCGGTTGATCCGACCCTATTTGAATGCCGCGCTTAGACGACTAGACGAGGGATTGGCAAGCGCAAAGGATTTGGATGCAACCCTGCGCATGGGACTTGGCTATCCGCATGGACCTATCGCCTTGCTTGATCAAATGGGCTTAGCTGATCACGCCAAACGGAGTAGCCACTTGGCTCAGGCGCTTGGCGATGTAGATTTTATACCGGCTCGTCGAGCGCAAGTTGCCCTTGAACGCGAAAAGCAAAGTGATGTCAGCAAAACCCAGTCCTAGTGCTATGGTGACAAAGGCATCCCGTCCCAAGCCGCTCGATGACATCGTTGTCGTTGATTTTAGTAGCCTTCTGCCGGGGCCGATGTGCTCGCTTCTACTCGCTGAGGCCGGCGCCAAGGTCATCAAGATTGAAAGACCTGGGCAAGGCGATGAAATGCGGGGCTATGAGCCCGCTGCAGGTAGCGATAGTGCGAATTTCATTTTGCTCAATCGCGGCAAAACATCGATCAGTCTCGATTTGAAATCGGCCAATGACAAGCAAACCGCGCTGTCGCTGATCGAAAAGGCCGATGTGTTAATCGAGCAATTCCGACCTGGCGTCATGGAGCGCTTGGGTTTATCTTACGAGATCACAAAGGCACTCAACCCTGGCATTATTTACTGTTCGATTTCAGGCTATGGTCAGAGTGGCCCAGCGCGTGATCTCGCCGCCCATGACCTCAATTACATGGCCCGATCGGGGCTCTTGTCGCTTAGTGGTGATGAGCATGGACAGCCAGGTCTGCCTTGTGCCCTCATTGCCGATATTGCCGCTGGCGCCTACCCAGCGATGATGAATATTTTGCTTGCGCTCCAGCAGCGAGCAAAAACAGGTCATGGTGCATGGCTCGACATCGCGATGGGCGATAACCTGCTTCCCATGTTGTACTGGGCGCTCGGTGAGGGCGAACTCACCGGCCGCTTCCCAACGATGGGTGAGGGCTTGGTCTGCGGTGGCTCGGCACGTTATCAAATCTATCGCACATCAGATGATCGATATTTGTCGGTCGCGCCCCTTGAGGAGCGATTCTGGAAGGTCTTCTGCGACGCGATCGATTTACCGATGTCCGATCGCGACGATGCAAGTCATCCCAAGCGCAGTCAAGAAGCCGTTGCAAAGCGGCTCGCCTCGATGCCTCTAGCCCATTGGCTCGCGTTATTCGAAGGTAAGGATGTTTGTGTTCAAGTTGTTAACACGGTATCTGAAGCAAGGCAAGATCCACATTTCGCGGCTCGAGGCCTTTTTGAACATCGAATAGCAACCGACAACGGCTCTCTTGGCGCCTTACCCGTACCCATCGCCTCCTGCTTCAGGGATCCACCAGGCCTCAAAGACTACCCAAGACGCCATCACAAGGAATCAGCATGAACGAATCGCCAAACCCGAAAGTACTCTGCCTTCAAGGCGCCAATATGGAGTACCTGGGCATTCGTCAGCCAGAGATTTACGGCACCACGGATTTGCAAACACTACATGCCATGCTTCTTGATGAGGCCAAAGGGCTAGGCATTGACCTCGATATCCGCGTGAGTAATCTTGAAGGTGAGGCGATTGGCTGGATTTATGAGTGTGACCGCGCCGGCTACGCCGGACTGCTCATGAACCCGGCAGGCTTTAGCTATGCTGGGTATGCACTGCGTGATTGCTTGCGCGGTATACGAATGCCCGCTGTTGAAGTACACATGTCAAACATTGAACGCCGAGCGATGAAGTCCGTCACCGCCGAGGCGTGCGTAGGTGTCGTGACTGGATTCGGTCTTCGATCCTACTTCCATGGGCTGCGAGCGCTCTCCGAGAGACTTAAGACTTAAAGCTGCGATGGTCCATTCGGGTCATTTCAAGGAATGTAGCGGCTTGCCCTTGATGGCTGTTAAGGAGTGACTTCACCGCTGGCCTGCCAAGCCAATGCTCCTGGCTATGAAGCAGATCAGCGCGGCGAAGGTGTTCAATGATGACGATGGCCTCTGGGGCACAATCGGCCTGCGGTCTGAATCGCGCCTCGGGCGAATTTGCGAGAGCATTCAGGCTATTGGCATAGACCCGCCAACGAATCGCCCTTTGCGGCCGCTCCAGGTCAAGCAAGCGTGACCATGCCTGTGCATCGGCAATCGGCGGATCATCATGCGCTCGGCCACCAAAACCTGCAAGCAGACCAAGTCTTAAAACCAATATCCATGCACCTGAACTATGGCCGGACATCGCCTCAAGTTTTGAAACACTACGCCACATGTTTCTGAAATGCGCCATGATGTCTCGGGTGGCCTCGCTGGGTTCTCGAAGCGACTGCTGATAGATCGGGCTTTGGATGACTTCGGGAGATGACATATCGTAGGCCGTAAAAAACCTCGGTATTTGACCCTCATCAACCGATTCGTAACGCACACCTTGCTCAAATCCATCGAGTCTGACCCGGTCCGATAAATGCTCAGTCATGTACCATCGTTCGAAGTCGGCAAGGCGGTGCGCATCACAGTCATTCCAAACAGCCAGTAGCCCTTGCATATGCTTAATCTCCTTGAGTTGGCCGCCACGGCCCGCCAAACACCGGCTCTTTAAATGGGGTCGGTGGCAATTGCCAGGTGCCAGTCGATGGCGGCTTGATCTTGTCGTCAACGTGAACATCAATCACGGCGGGGCGACGCATACGAATGGCCTCGTCGATGATCGGTATGAGATCGGCTGCTCGAGTGACGGTGTAGCCGTCTGCCCCTGCTGCTCTTGCCCAGGCGGCAAAGTCAGGGTTGTAGGGTTTAGATCGATCCTGTCCTTTGTAAAATGCAGTCCCAATCTCGCGGCCACCAAACATGCCCATTTGTATATCGCGAATCGCAGCCCAGGCAAAGTTGTTCCAGACAATCCAAATACAAGGGAGATCATATTCAACCGCCGTACAAATCACATAGGGGACCATGGTGAAACCGCCATCGCCGCAGACCGAAACGCATACGCGATCCGGGGCTGCTAGTTGTGCACCCAAAATGCCGCAAACCCCGAAGCCCATTGATGAATAGCCCCAGCTATTGAGCATGCTTTGGGGCCGTCTCGCCTTCCAAAACTGCATAAACCAGTTGTGATGAACGCCCGAATCAAGCGAGAGAATCACATCCTCGGGCAGTGCCTTTTGGAGCGCACCCACAACAAACTCTGGCCGCAACGGTGTTCCTTGATCGCTAAAGTGCGGCAACACGAATGCATCCCATTGTTTTTGCCATTGACCAATGTCGCCATGCCAGCCAGCAAGACTTTGGCGGTAGTCCTGACCCGAGCCAAGCAGCTCAAGCCATTGGCTTACAAAGGTCTTCACGTCCGCCACAATACTTAAATCGGGGGCATAGTTTCGGCCCAACTCTTGGGGATCGATATCCACATGAATGAGCTTGCAATCAGGAAAGTTCCACGAGTAACCAGCATGCCAGGATGATGAGGATCGATCGTCAAACCTTGTGCCAAGCGTTATCACTAGATCGGCATGACGGCCCGCCTGATTGGCAGGGTATGCGCCATTGCGACCGATAAAGCCCAAGGTCAGCATCGCCTCGGCAGGTACACAGCCCATGCCATTGGGCGACGTAATCACCGGAATGCCAAAGTCTGAGCTAAGTGCGCTTATCGCAGGCCCAGCTTCAGAAAGCGTGGCGCCGTGTCCGATGAAAAGTACCGGCCTTTTGCTTTGCTTGAGCATGTCGCTGGCCTTTAAAAGATCCGCAGCCGCGGCAGCAGGGCGGATACTTCCCAAAGCCGGACTTGCAGCTGGCAGCTCAACGGCAGCCTCCTCTTGATACACATTGAAGGGGACATCGATATTGACCGGACCAGGGCGACCGCTTGTCATCGTGTCAAAGGCCTGCCGCAATGCAAGTGGCAACATCTCGACCCGACTTGGCTGAAAACTGCGTTTTACCGTGGGCCTCACCACCGATGCAAAGTCAGACTGATTATGTCGATATAGTTCCTGAAACGGCCCTCGATTGGCCTGCGATGTCGGCACATTCGATGTGATGGCAAGAAAGGCCGATGAGTCCGACAGTGCCGTGATCAAAGGCATAACCATATTGGCAGAACCAGGCCCGGTGGACGTCAAACTTGCCACTACCTCATGCTTGACTCTGAAGTAGGCATCGGCCATATGTCCGGCGCATTGCTCATGCCGTGGTGAAATCAGCTTGATTTTGTCAGCGCGATCATAAAGCGCATCAAGCATGCCTACATTGCCATGGCCGCAAACGCCGAAAACATAGGGCACACCCTGAGCGATCAAATAATCGGCGATGAGATCAGCACCTTTCCTTGTTTGACTCATTGCTTTTCCCCTGGATCGGCAGCTTGATCAACAGCTGGCGTTGTGATGACAAAAAACACAAGCGCATCGAGCCCCTGATTCGAGATGCCGTGACTTAAACCTGGTGGCACCAACACATAGTCGTGCACTTTCATGACCCGGCGCTCGTTACCAATGATCAAGGTGCCCTCACCTTCGAGAACGTAATAGATTTGGTACTGAACCTTGTGGCTATGGACTTCGACATAGGCCATAGGCGCGTAGCGTGATATTCGAAAATCAATCAGACCAGCGCTACTTTGCTGGGGGCCCACCAATTCTTTGGAGAGCGCGCTGCCGAAATGACCTGGGTACTCCTGCCAGGGGATGTCGCCCATCGATTTAAACCACAGTGGCTGCACCTGCTCCATACCAGCTCCTCACTCAAGACGATAGCGATTGTGAGGGCTTGCGATTGCGCTGGCCAGCATGTTCGGCTAGGCACTGAACCGATTTCGTCAAAGACGAAATGCACATGGTCAGTGAATGGAAGACAAGTGCCTGGCTCCGTTGACGGCACAAAGAAAAAAGGCGCACATCTTCATGTGCGCCCAAACGGCAGCAAGCTGCCTCTCCTCCTCCTCGAAACCATAAGTCAATACTCGCTGGCTTTGTCGATTAAACGGCGACATCACACTGACAACTACTGACAACGGATCGAATCGTAGTCGCGCACCTCAAACGTGCGCAACTGCTTTTTTGTCCTGGACAAAACCAAAACATCGCTGACAGCTTCGCTAAGTCCATGAAAATCATGATGATTTCTATGGTGGCGCTGAAGATGCCTGATTTGAGCCCTCCGAGCTTTCCGGCGATCGGTCGAAAATCGGGGTCTCAGCGGCAGCACACTTCAAGGAGTGCTAAGCAGCCTTTGATCGAAGCCAAGGCCGCTGGGGCCACATGGCTTCGCTGCGATTGACCCAGTACAAGCTCAAAAGACTTAGGCCCAGCAAAAGAATGGTTGGAATCATCGTGATCAGTGGAGCGGGCCACTGCCGTATCAGTGCGATGTTGCCCAACAAGGATCCGGTCAGATGAAAAACCACGCCGATCAGCACCCCGGCAAGAATACGGGCACCAAGCGCGCCGTTGCGTGGCTGTAAATAGGCAAAGGGCAAAGCCATCAGTAGCATCGCGATGGCGCTGGCAGGCGCGGCAATCTTTTTCCAAAATGCCAATTCATAGCGTTCACTCGCTTGTTGATTGCTCTTCAAATAGCGAACAAATCGCCAAAGCTCAGCGATTGACATACGCTCTGGTCGACCTGCTGCCATCGCAATTAGGGTTTGATCAACACCTCCCTCCCAGCGCAAGGTCGGGTAGGTCTGACTCAGGGGTTGCGGCTGCCATCGAATCTCGCGCACCTCGGCCAGATCAAGACCCGGCGAAGCGCTCACCCTTCCCGATTTGGCTAGAAGCCAGCGCTGAATACGGCGCTGCTCGTCGAACTCAACAATTTCGACATCGCTCAAGCGCCCATCCGATTCGGCCGACCGGATATTGACAAATCGTTGAGACCTTAAATCACCCGCCTCATTTCTGATCAAATCCCTGATCCACAGACCTGATCCGAGATTGCCGTTGCGGCTCGAGCTATCGATCAAGGCCTCACCGGTAAGCAGGCGAAGCGCCTGGGCTTCGCGCATGGCAACGGGTCCGAGGTACTCACTTGCGACCAGACCAAGGCTTGCCCAAGGCAAAGCACACAGAATGAGCCATACCAGCACCTTGGAGGGCTTAAGGCCTGCAGCTCGCATGGCCGTGAACTCGCTGCTTTGCGCAACTTGGGAAAGGGCAAAAATCGTCCCAATCAGCATGGATACCGGTAACAATTCAGGGAGTCGAGAGGGCAACATCAAAGCAACCGAGGCAAAGGCATGGACGAGCCTAAACGCTCCCTTACCCACATCCTCGATATCACCGACCAGGTCGAAAAAAGCAAAAAGTGCCAGGAGCGTGAGGAGAACAAGTCCAATCGATTGATGGACTCGTCGTGCCAGGTAACGTCTGATAATCATTGTTCAAGCCTTCGGTCAGCGGCCAAAGCGCCGTCCGTTACCTAAGCGAAACCATATCAGCGCTGCTGCAAGCGCGGCAAACACGCCGTGTACTGCAGCAAAACCACTCAGCATGGTCCATTGCCCTCGCGATACCTGAGCCTCTGCGACTGAAACAAGACTGGTATAGGTGATATAGATTAGAAGCGCAACAATCAGGTGAAAAGCGCGACCGCTACGGGGATTTGAAGCAACCAGACCAAGGGCAAGAAGCGGCAAACACATTAAGCCAAGGCTTTGACCCAGCCTGCGTAGTGTCTCTCCGATAGCACGAGGATCGTGACGCTGAATTAAGTCCAGACTGTCAATGGCCTTAATCGGCTTAGCGGGCGTCGCGCTTGCTGCCGCCTTAATGAGCAATCCATAGTGTTCAAAACCCATCTCGCGAGCTTGTAGCTCGTGCGCTTGATCGGGATGCCAGGACAGATCAAAACGGCGTCCTTGTTCCAAATCAAGAAATCGATTGCCATTGTTGTCGGTAAGAAGTTTCCCCGATGCCGCAAGCACCCAGGTTCGTTGATGCGGTGCACGTTGAATGACAAACAAGTCCTCGATATATTGCCCAGCATCGGTGCTTTCACCCACGTAAAACACACGCTTTCCACCAGCGCTTTCCCTAAATCGCCCGGCAGCGGCCTGCAAGGATTCGTCGCGTTCACTGTATTGGGCCTGCAATCGCTCACTTTCGGAAACGGTCCAGGGAGCGACAAACCAGGCAAAGACCAGGGATATCAAAAGCATGGGCATCAGGAAGCGGAACAGGGGCTTGACCCAATCTAAAAGACTCAAGCCGGCACTAAACCAGACGGCCATTTCCTGATCGCGAAATGCCCTCGTCATGGTGAGCAATACCGCAAGAAAGGCGGTTAATACCAGCAACTGGGGGATCGAGCTTGCTGATGAAAGCAGCAAGAAAATCAGCACATCGGCTGGGTCGATAGCACCGCTGACAGCGCGATCGAGCATCCTCACCAAGGTTACCGTGAGCAATACCGCCAGCAGCACAACCAAAATACTCGAGGCCGTCTGGCGGAACTCGCGCCGTACTGATTGCTCAAAAATCATCGTGTGGCTTAACCCCATAGAGGACAAAGATCTCGAAGCGAAACAGCGCTCGATATAATCGGTGCATATTACTTTGCCTGGGCGGGCCCGTAGGGCCGATAGTCGAAGCTTCAGCGGATACTCGTTAAAGTCTGACTCTCAAGTCCGCCCATGGTCCAGCCAACCGATATCCATGCCTCAGTAGCCGGAGCAAGCAAACATGCTATGCAAAACCATTCCCAGCACCCGTGATCCTGTCAGAGCAGCCTGCTTAATCGTCCCGATCGATAAGGAGGGCAACAGCTTTACGCCTCAGATCCCGCTTGATGAGCAAGCACGAAACTGGATCATCGAAGTTGCCAAGCGCGGGGATCTTGGGAAATCCAATGGCGCTTGCCTCTGGGTCCCGTTAGCAACCGAGCCAGCATCTTCCAAAGCCAAGGCAGCGGCAAAAGCCGATCGTCGAACAAGTCTCGCCAACAGGCAAAAGACAACGGCAACTAGCCTACAAACCCATCGTGTGCTCCTTGTGAGATTAGTAAGTGAAGCAGACAAGGCCGCTCCGAGCGAGAAAGCCTATGTCGACGCCTGCAAGGCCGTTGCCAAACAACTCGATGAAGCGGACATCAGTAGCGCAGTTTCCTTGTTGCAGGCAGCACTACCGAGCGATAAGGATCTGGCTTGGGCGAGTTCTCGCCTCGTTTTGGCATGCCGCGAACAACAATATCGTTTCGACGTCTTTAAACGCGAGGCATCAAAGCAAACCAAGGCATCAGCCGGCAAGGGCTTACAACATCTGTTCTTGGCCGTCGATCCGCGCAAATCTGCATCAGTCGATACGGCGATCGCGCATGCGATGGCCTTAGCAAACGGCATGGACTTGACCAAGGACCTCGGCAATACACCCCCTAATATTTGTACGCCCGAATTCCTTGCTGAAAAGGCATTGGCCCTGTCGAAAAGCCACAAAATCCAAGTTCAAGTCCTCGAACGCCGCCAAATGCAAGCGCTTGGCATGGGCGCTTTGCTTGCCGTAGCCCAGGGTTCAACGCAAACACCGCGACTGGTGGTGATGCAGTACCAAGGCAGTAAAACCAAGCAAGCGCCGATCGTGCTCGTGGGCAAGGGGATTACCTTTGACACCGGCGGTATTTCGATTAAACCAGCAGGTGGCATGGACGAAATGAAGTTCGACATGTGTGGTGCAGCGTCGGTGTTTGGCGCGATCAAAGCCATCGCTGAAATGAAGCTTCCACTTCATGTGATCGGTGTCGTACCAGCAGCCGAGAATATGCCAGACGGTAATGCAACCCGGCCGGGCGACATCGTCAACACCATGTCGGGTCAAACCGTCGAAATTCTCAACACCGACGCCGAGGGTCGACTCATACTTTGCGATGCGCTCAGTTATTGCGAACGATTTAAACCTGATACCGTCATTGATATTGCAACATTAACCGGTGCCTGCGTGGTAGCGCTCGGTGCGGTGCACTCGGGCCTGTTTTCTCCTGATGATGCACTTGCTGACGAACTGCTTAAAGCAGGCCGGCAAAGTACCGATACCTGCTGGCGCATGCCTGTCGAGGACGCCTATCAAGAGGGCTTAAAGTCAAATTTTGCTGATATGGCCAATGTTGGGGGGCGTGAGGGCGGCGCCATCACAGCCGCTTGCTTTTTGGCACGATTTACCAAGTCATTTCGATGGGCTCATTTGGATATTGCTGGCACGGCCTGGCGAGGTGGTGGCGCCAAAGGCGCATCGGCCCGACCGGTACCGCTACTTGTCGAGTTTTTGAAGACTCGGGCTGGGTTGTGACGCGCATTGACTTTCATTTCAACACCCCGGAGAAGCTCGCTTACAGCTGTCGATTGATTCGCAAGGCTTATCGAGCTCAACATCGCATTTGGGTTTTTAGCGACGATAGCGAGCAATTACAACGTCTGGACAAGATGCTTTGGCGTTTTTCGGCGATCGACTTTATTCCTCACGTCATGCACGACCATCCACTCGCGAGCAAGACCCCTATTGTGCTTGGCCATAGCTTGCAAGGCAGTGAAAGCTTCACCATCGCCATTCATTTAGGCTCGGTGTTACCACAAGGATTTAGTAGCTTCGAACGGTGGATCGAGGTTGTTGGACGCGATGAGGCCGATCGCCAGCAGGCTCGAAAACGCTATGCGCTTTTGCGATCGCAGGGCTACCCGATTCACCACTTTGATCAGGCTGACCAAGGAACCGAGCCATGACTGTTGATGCAACCCCCAAGGACCAAGCGTTGGCCAAATCCTTTGAGCCGCAGGCTATCGAAGCGGGACTTTATGCGCAGTGGGCAGCAATGGGTTGCTTTGATGCGGGTAAAGACCCCCATGCCAAACCCTTTTGTATCCAATTGCCACCACCCAATGTAACGGGCACCTTGCATATGGGTCATGCATTCAATCAAACGATCATGGATGCACTAACGCGCTGGCAACGCATGAAAGGCGCCAACGCACTTTGGCTTCCTGGCACCGATCACGCAGGTATTGCCACCCAAATGGTGGTTGAGCGCCAGCTTGAGGCAAAAGGCCAGACTCGACACGATCTCGGTCGACAAACCTTCATTGAAAAAGTCTGGGAATGGAAGCAAATCTCGGGGTCGACCATTACGCAGCAAATGCGAAGGCTTGGCGCATCGGCTGATTGGAATCTCGAATACTTCACGATGGACGAAAAGCTGTCGGCGGTGGTGCGGGAGGCTTTTATTAAGCTTTACCAGCAGGGCCTGATTTATAGGGGAAAAAGGCTCATCAACTGGGATCCGGTATTGATGACTGCGGTCTCCGATCTCGAAGTTGTGAGCGACGAAGAACAAGGCTCCATTTGGGAGATTCACTATCCCTTGCTCGATGGCAGTGGCCATTTAACTGTCGCCACCACCAGGCCTGAAACCATGCTCGGCGATACAGCGATCATGGTTCACCCCGACGATCTTCGTTATCAGCAGCTGATTGGCAAGCAGGTGCGTTTACCGCTGACGGACCGGGTAATCCCAATCATCGCAGATAGTTATGTCGATCCAAGCTTTGGAACAGGTGTCGTCAAGGTCACGCCTGCACACGACTTTAACGACTATGCTGTGGGCCAACGACACAAGCTGCCAACGATATGTATCCTCAAACTTGATGCGAGCATAAGTGAGGATGCACCCGAGGCATATCGAGGATTGGATCGGTTCGAGGCCCGCAAGCGAATTGTTCAAGATCTTGAAAATATCGGCGCTCTCGGCGCGGTAAAGCCACACCGGCTCATGATCCCGCGCGGTGATCGCAGCGGCGCTGTGATAGAGCCCATGCTAACCGATCAATGGTTTGTAGCGATGAGCAAGCCTGCGCCCCAGGGCAGTCTTTTCCCTGGAAAAAGTATTGCTCAAGTCTCGCTTGAAGTCGTTGAGCAAGGAAAGGTGCGCTTTGTTCCTTCAACTTGGACAAATACCTATAACCATTGGCTTGAAAACATTCAGGACTGGACCATTTCAAGGCAACTCTGGTGGGGCCACCAAATACCAGCTTGGTACCGAGCCGACGAGCAAGGTGCTGCGCTTCAGGATGCTAAGGTTTATGTTGCTCGCGACGAAGCCGATGCGAGAAAACAAGCCGACGCAGACGGATGGACAGGCGGCTTGGTTCGTGACCCCGATGTGCTTGATACCTGGTTCTCTTCAGCACTCGTACCCTTCTCGACGCTTGCCGATGAAAGCGATCCCTGGCCAGAGCGGCCCAGCGAAACCCTCGGCTTAGGCCTTAAGTTAAAACCTGAGTTGGCCCAGTTCTTACCCTCACAAGTTTTGGTGACAGGTTTTGACATTATCTTTTTCTGGGTCGCACGCATGGTCATGATGAGCACCCACTTCACTGGAAAAGTGCCCTTTGAAACGGTTTACGTCCATGCCTTGGTACGCGATGCCGAGGGCCAAAAAATGTCGAAATCTAAGGGCAACACGCTCGACCCCATCGATTTAATTGATGGTATCGAGCTTGAAGACCTCGTCGCTAAGCGGACCAGTGGCTTGATGAATCCCAAGCAAGCTGAAAGCATTGCCAAAAAGACGCGCAAAGAGTACCCGCAAGGAATCCCAGGCTTCGGCGCAGACGCCCTGCGATTCACTTTTGCTTCGCTCGCCACACCAGGACGAAACATCAATTTTGACCTGAATCGTTGTGAGGGTTATCGGAATTTTTGCAATAAATTATGGAACGCCACCCGTTTCGTATTGATGCAAGTCGGTCAAGAGAGCGCGTACGAGCTTGGCTTTGCTCCGCATGATGCAAGCGCCTGCGTACCAGGGGCATATATGCACTTTGGCAAGCCGGAACGATGGATCAGTTCGGTTCTCGAGCAGAGCATTGCTCAAATTGAACAGCATCTTTGCGAGTTTCGTTTTGATCTTGCAGCCAAGGAGTACTACGAGCTAGTGTGGCAGTCCTATTGCGACTGGTATTTGGAATTGGCGAAGGTTCAGCTACAGCATGAGGATGCTGCCGTACGCCGAGGCACCCGACGAACGCTGCTAAGCGTCTTAGAAACCATACTTCGCCTCGGCCACCCCTTCATGCCTTTTCTGACCGAGACCTTATGGCAAAGCGTTGCACCCCTGGCGCAGCGTTATCACGCGAAACACGATGGGAAAGCCGTCGATACACCGATGGATAGCGGCAGTGCGCCATCGAAACCCGCTACCCCCGCCATGCCATGCAGCATCATGCAACAAGCCTTTCCAAAGGCTAGACCCGAGCGTGTTGATCCAGAGGCCTTAGCCTGGATGAGTCGGTTCAAAGCCTTAGTCGATGCCTGCCGCCAGCTAAGGAGCGAAATGTCGCTCTCACCCGCGCAACGTGTACCGCTTTTGATCGAAGGGGTGCAGGCTGCTGCGATTCTTGACGATGCCAGGGCATTGCAATCGCTCGCTAGGCTCCAAGAAGTTCAGGTCGTCGAGCAACTACCAAGCGACCGGCTAGCGCCAGTTCAATGGCTGGACGGTCTACGATTAATGCTCGACGTCGAGATTGACCGGTCGGCGGAATTGCTTCGCTTATCCAAAGAAATAGAACGAATCGATCTTGAGATTGCAAAGTGTAAGGCCAAGCTTGCAAATCCATCTTTTGCCGATCGCGCGCCCAAGGTGGTCGTCGAACAAGAGCGGGAACGTATGCTGCGTTTTGAGACGAGTCGCGCAGCACTTTCAGATCAATACGAACGTATCAACATCAAGTCTTAATCACAAACCAAAAAGCGGTGATACAGCACCGTGAGCCCCGATAAAACGGCATTTTGTCGCCTGAGCCCTTGCGTTTCCTCGGACATGCGATCATGCTTTCGGCTGCGCATCGCACGAGAACAACGCGCCCCGAATTCACCACACTGGAGGTCACCGGATGGCAACCGCAAAACAACCCGCCGCAAAAAAGCCTGCGGCCAAAAAACCCGCTGCCAAGGCAGCCGCAAGCAAACCAGCTGTAAAGTCATCGGCGGCGAAGCCTGCTGCGCCAAAGCCTAGCGCATCGAAGGCAACAGCGGCAAAGAAACCAACGTCTAAAGATGCTGCTAAGCGCAGCCCCAATGCTGCTTTCATGAAGCCAATGACACCGAGCGCTGCACTTGCAGCGGTCATTGGTAGTAAGCCGATGCCTCGTACCGAAGTCACCAAGAAGTTATGGGAATACATTAAGGCTAAAAAGCTGCAAGACGCCACCAACAAGCGTCAAATCAATGCAGATGCCGCACTCAAAGAGGTTTTTGGCCAATCAAGTGTGAGTATGTTTGAGATGACTAAGCTGGTGGGCAAGCACTTATCCTAAGCGAGCCGCCTCAAACGAACAGGCCTTAAGCGAGCAAATTGGGCTTAAGGCCGTGATCAAACCTACATCGTTAAAAAACCGCCATCGACCGGTAAAACAACGCCGGTCACAAAACGCGCTGCATCGGATGACAAAAACAAAATAGGGTCTGCAACCTCTTCTGGTTGGCCCCAGCGTGCCATAGGGGTTCTTGCAAGAATCATAGCGTTGCGCGCAGCATCATCGCGCGCGCCTCGCGATAAATTGGTCACGATCCAGCCTGGGGCAACCGCGTTGACGCGTATCGAATCCTGAGCGTAGGCGGCCGCCAGTGACATCGTGAGTTGCCGAATCGCTCCTTTTGATGCTGCATAGGCAGGCTGCTTGGGACCGCCAAAGTAGCTGAGCATGGAGGCAATGAAGATAATCGAACCCGATTGCCGAGCCAGTTGCGGTTTCATCATGGTTGATAAGCGCATGCCGGCTGACAAATTCACAAGGAGCACTTCGTCAAAAACATCAGGGTCATGTTCCGCTTCGCGACGAATCATCCCAGCGCAATGAACAAGCACATCAAGGCGATCGAAGGACTGAGCGAGTGCGGAAAGCGCCTCATGATCCCTCACATCGAGCACTCGGACATCGATCGATTCAAAACCCGGCTGCTGCTTAGCCTGTTCGACTTCATCGGCGCTCAATCCCGTTGCAAAAACTTGTGCACCGGCCGCTGCAAAGGCTCTCGCCGAGGCCGCTCCAATACCCGAGGCACCGCCTGTGATGAGGACTTTTTGTCCCTTGAAATCAAACAGGGCCTTAGCCATTACCGCCTCCTTAGAAGAAAATGCCAAACGCCATGGTTGAGCTTTTGGTCAATCAAGTCGTTGCCAGTCTGCCTGGCGAAGTTATTGAAGTCACGCTCTGCGCCCTGGTCGGTCGCCAACACCAAAAGGGTTTGACCCGATTGCATGCTGTTGAGCGCCTTCTTAGCTTTCAGAATGGGCAGTGGGCAGTTCAAGCCTTGAGCGTCAACGGTTATGTCTGCATGGTCTGTAGCTTTGTTTGATATCACGAGGCCTCCTTCAACTTATCACTCACCCAATCGTGAACCGATTCGAGAGCCTGAGGTAACTTTGCCACATCATGACCACCTGCTTGCGCCAGATCAGGCCTGCCTCCGCCTTTGCCGCCGATCTGCTGGGCAACAAAATTGACCAAGTCCCCGGCTTTGACGCTGCTAAGCAAGTCCTTTGTTACGCCGGCAACGAGACTAACGCGCTCCGCCTCGACCACTGCCAACACAATCACCGCCGAGCCAAGTTGCTGCTTGAGTTGGTCCATGGCCTCGCGCATCGCTTTTGGATCAACCGCGTCGAGTTTGGCCGCCAGACAGTGCACCTGACCGATTCGCCTGGCCTGGCCGGCAAGTCCTGTTCCTTGAGCAGCCGCCATCTTGGACTTGAGTTGGACGAGCTCTCGCTCCATCGCTTTCGTATGCTCAAGTACATCGCGCAGTTTGCTCTCGATGTCAGCGCTCGGCGCCTTGAGCATCCCGGCAATGCGCTCGAGCCTTGAGTCTTGGTCCTGCGATAACTTTATCGCCTGCTCACCCGTAATCGCTTCAACGCGCCGAATCCCGGCAGCCACCCCGGACTCGGCGACAATTCTGAAACTCCCGATATCGCCGGTCCGCTCGACGTGGGTACCACCGCAAAGCTCACGCGAACTTCCGATATCAAGCACGCGAACAGTATCACCATACTTCTCACCGAATAAAGCCATCGCTCCCGCTTTGACTGCATCATCAAACGACATAAGCTTTGCCGCGCTTGCCTGATTGCTCAAAATCTCTTCATTGACAATGCGCTCGACTTCGCGAATTTCTTCGGGCTTCATGGCTGAGTGATGACTGAAATCGAAGCGTGTCTTGTGCTCATCGACAAGCGAACCCTTTTGCTGCACATGTGCACCTAAGACCTCACGCAATGCTTTGTGCATCAAGTGGGTGGCCGAATGATTTCGAATCGTGTTTGCCCTTAGGGATTTATCCACCTGTGCCCTAAGTACATCGCCAACCCGCAACACACCTTGATTTATCAAGGCATGATGGCCGAAAACCTCAGCGCTTATTTTTTGAGTGTCGTGGACTTCGGCTTCAAAGCTCTTATGGCTTTCAAGACCGACAAAATAACCCCGGTCACCAACCTGTCCGCCCGACTCGGCATAAAAAGGCGTTTGATCAAGGACAATTACCACGCGCTCGCCCGCCTGAGCCACTGCCACCGATGCGCCTTCATGAAAAATGGCAAGAACCTTTGCATCCTCACTCAAGCAATCATAACCATCAAACCGTGTTTTAGCACCCTGATAATCAATTCCTGCAGCCGCTTTAAACTTACCCGCTGCACGCGCCTGCTCGCGCTGTCGCGCCATGGCCGCCTCGAAACCATCCTCGTCAACGCTAAGCCCACGCTCTCGGCAAACATCGGCGGTTAGATCAACGGGGAAGCCGTAGGTGTCATAAAGTTTAAAAGCCGTTTCGCCATCAAGTTGTTTGAGTCCGTCGACAAGCACCTGCTCGAGCAAGGCCATACCGTGTTCGAGCGTTTCAGAGAATCGTTCTTCTTCTTGCTTAAGCACTGCCTTGACGCGTTCTTGCTCAGTGAAAAGCTCGGGATACGCAGCGCCCATCGCCAGTGCCAAGTCATCGACTAATCGATGAAAGAAAAGTGTCTTGCAACCTAATTGGTAGCCATGCCGAAGTGCGCGCCTGATGATCCTTCTTAGAACATAACCACGACCTTCATTGCCCGGAATAACGCCATCGAGCACCAAAAACGCGCAGGCTCGGATGTGGTCGGCAATCACCCTCAGCGAAGCTTCATTCAGATCGCTTGTGTTGGTCTCCCTCGCAGCAGCGGCAATAAGCTGCTGAAAAAGATCGATCTCATAATTGCTGTGCACACCTTGTAGAACCGCAGCGATTCGCTCGAGCCCCATGCCGGTATCCACGCAAGGCCTTGGCAAAGCGCTCAATACGCCGCTTTCATCACGTTCGTACTGCATAAAAACGAGATTCCAAATCTCGATATAACGATCGCCATCCTGCTCAGGTGAGCCTGGGGGACCCCCAGCAACATCAGGGCCGTGGTCGTAAAAAATTTCAGAGCATGGTCCGCAAGGACCTGTGTCTGCCATTTGCCAAAAGTTATCACTTGCATAACGTGCGCCCTTGTTATCACCGATGCGAATAATGCGTTCTTTGGGAACGCCAATCTCATCGGACCAAATACCGAACGCTTCGTCGTCTTCGGCATATACGGTCACCCAAAGCTTTTCCTTGGGGATCATGAATCGTTGCGTCAACAAGTCCCAAGCAAAACGGATCGCATCGTGCTTGAAGTAGTCACCGAAGCTGAAATTGCCGAGCATTTCAAAGAAGGTGTGATGCCTCGCGGTATAGCCTACATTTTCGAGATCGTTATGCTTTCCACCTGCGCGTACGCTGCGCTGCGAGGTCGTTGCGCGCTTGTAAGCGCGTTGCTCTTTACCAAGAAAGACGTCCTTGAATTGCACCATACCGCTATTGGTGAAGAGTAGCGTCGGATCATTGGCTGGAACCAAGGAACTGGAAGCGACAACCGTATGGCCGCGTTCAGCGAAAAAGGCTAGGAATTCAGCACGGATATCTGCAGACTTCATGGCGTGGTCTCAAGGTGAATCGGCTTGCAATCGAAATTGCGCTGCGAGGAGCCATGGATTCTAGCCAAGAAAAAGGGGCAGCGGCGGTTAGCCGCGCCCCATAAAGGAGACCGTTAAGACCTGGATCAAGCCAAGATGCCTTGCTCCAGACCGGGCCAAAGGATCCGTGAAATCCTTGACTTGACCCATTGTGTCGCTACAAGCTCAGCGCGTCTGTAGGCTGCCGCACAATCCTGTAAGGTGATGTAATCCAAGGTTTCGAAAAACAAGGACCCGCCATGCATAAGCTAAGCAAAACTCGTCGTCTCGGGCTGTTTGCCGCAAGCCTCGCTGGACTCGCCATGCTCGTCCAAGCGCCCCCATTGGGCGCCCAAACCCAAAGTTCCTGGCCCAGCAAACCAATCAAGTTAGTGGTGCCCTACCCGCCTGGCGGTCCCCTTGACCAAATGGCCCGTGCGCTTGCCGAAAAGATGCGCGAGAGCCTGGGCCAGCCGATCTTGGTTGAAAATCGCGCCGGTGCTGGCGGCAATATCGGCGCCGATTACGTGGCCAAATCTCAACCCGACGGCTACACATTGGTGGTAGGAGCGGTTGCCACCCACGCCATTAATCCCTACCTCTACGCGAAAATGCCCTACGACGCGAACCGCGATTTTTCGCCCATCGGCATGATTGCCATGGTGCCAAATGTCTTGGTCATGCCAACCGAGGCTGCACAAAGGCTGGGCATTCATAGCGTGAAAGATTTGGTCGCCTACGGGAAAAAGCATCCTGGCAAACTCAATTACGCCTCAGGTGGCAACGGGAGTGCAGGCCATTTGGCCGCCGAATTATTCAAGTCGACAGCCGGGTTCAGCATGGTCCATATTCCCTATGCCGGGGCAGCACCCGCGCAGCTAGGATTATTGGCAGGTCAAACGGACCTGATGTTTGACAATCTCGCATCGGCTGCAGGCCAGATTCAGGCCGGTAAGCTCAAGGCCTTCGCTGTGACAAGCGAGCAACGCAGCAGCCAACTGCCGGATGTACCAACCGTTGCCGAGAGCGGCTATCAAGGCTTTGATATCAGCACCTGGTTTGGACTCATGGCCCCGGCAGCAACCGCAGAAGCCAGCATCAAGGCTTTGAATCGCGCATTGGCTCAAGCGCTTGAATCAAAAGAGATTCGGGAGCGCCTTGTGCGAATGAAAGCCGATTCGTCTGCGATGAGTCCTGAATCTTTCAAACAATTTATTAGCCAGGAGCAAAGGAAATATCAGGCTCTGGTCAAGGCCTCGGGCGCTCGAGTCGATTAAGGTCGCCGTGGACCATTGCATACACGTAGCGAGGGCCACGCTAACAAGTCCTTGCAACTGAGACCCTATGGTTGGCATCCTTCGCCTCGCTCGGCTATTCTTCGCCCGGCCAGGCTTTAAAGCTAGGCTTGGACTTTGAGAAAAACGACATGAGAGAAAACGTCGCATCGGCGTAAAGCAACGGAGACCGAAGCATGCAAATAAAAAACTATCGAGATTTCTGGGCAGGCATTCTGTTTATGGCCTTTGGGCTTGCATTCATCGTTTTTTCGCGCGAGTACACCATGGGTACGGCGGCGAAGATGGGTCCCGCTTACTTCCCAACCCTTCTTGGCGGTCTGCTCACCCTACTTGGTGCAGTGATTAGTTTTCTCGGCTTGGGTAAAGCCGAAAAGCCAGTCCATGTCGATCCAACCGGCTGGCGCGAGGTAAGCACGATCTTGCTGGCTGTTATTGCTTTTGCAGCGACCTTGCCGTCGTTGGGCATCATCGTTGCCATCATTGTGTTGATCTGGATTGCCGCGCCCGCCAGCCACGAGTTTAAAGTTCGAGACACCTTGATCGCTACCGTGGTACTGCTTTTACTTTCGTATCTGGTGTTTGTTAAAGGGCTCGAGTTGCAATTTCCGTTCCTGCCAAAATTTCTAGACCGATAATCGAGACAACTATGGACAGCTTACTTGGCAACCTCGCCATTGGATTTTCGGCGGCTGCAACGGTAGAAAATCTTTTGTACTGCTTTATTGGCGTCACGCTAGGCACCTTAATTGGGGTATTGCCCGGAATCGGGCCATTAGCGACGATTGCCATGCTCTTGCCAGCAACCTACAAAATGACCGATCCGACCTCGGCGCTCATTATGCTGGCTGGCATTTATTATGGTGCCCAGTACGGCGGATCAACCACCGCTATTTTGGTCAATTTACCTGGTGAGTCTTCATCGGTTGTGACCACACTCGACGGCTACCAAATGGCAAGGCGGGGACGAGCAGGGCCGGCGCTTGCCATCGCAGCGATTGGATCGTTTTTTGCAGGAACTGTTGCAACATTTATGATCGCAGCTTTTGCGCCACCGCTTGCAGAGGTGGCGTTTAAGTTTGGTCCTGCTGAGTATTTTTCCTTGATGGTGCTCGGTCTCATTGCGGCGGTCGTGCTTGCGCATGGATCGATCATCAAAGCGCTTGCCATGGTGGTCTTGGGCCTACTGTTAGGCGTGATCGGTACCGACGTCAACTCGGGTGTTGCTCGTTTCTCCTTCGATATTCCAGAGCTATCTGACGGGATCGAATTTGTTGCTGTTGCCATGGGCATGTTCGGTTTTGCCGAGATCATTCTCAACCTCGAGCAACGCGAAAAGCGGGAAGTCTTTACCAGCAAAGTCGGCGGCCTATTGCCAAGCGCTAGCGAATTTAAGCAAAGCGTCTTTCCCATGATCCGAGGTACTGCCCTAGGCTCATTTCTTGGCATTCTTCCTGGTGGTGGCGCGGTTTTATCGTCGTTTTCCGCTTATGCGCTTGAGAAAAAGCTGAGTAAAACACCTGAGCGATTTGGCAAGGGAGCGATCGAAGGTGTTGCCGGCCCCGAGGCCGCCAACAACGCTGGCGCTCAAACCTCGTTTATACCGATGCTAACGCTTGGTATCCCGACCACCCCAGTGATGGCCCTCATGGTCGCTGCGATGATGATTCACAACATCCAACCAGGGCCCCAGGTCATGACGAGCAATCCCACGCTGTTTTGGGGTCTGATCGCTTCGATGTGGGTGGGTAATTTGTTGTTGGTCATTCTCAATTTGCCACTGATTGGCCTTTGGATTAAGTTGCTTTCGGTGCCCTACCGTGTCCTCTTTCCGGCCATCTTGTTGTTCTGTTGTATTGGTGCTTATTCGATTAATAACAATGTTTTCGACGTATTCATGACGATTCCTTTCGCCATCCTTGGCTATTTGTTCAAGAAATTTGACTGCGAGCCTGCGCCGCTTTTATTAGGCTTCGTGCTCGGAAAATTGATGGAGGAGTATTTGCGTCGCGCCCTCACCATTTCGCGTGGCGATCCAACCGTTTTCTTTACCCGCCCCTTGTCGGCAACCCTACTTGCGATCGCCGCAGTCCTACTGGTATTGGTCTTCTTGCCAGCGATTTCCAAGAAGCGTGAGGAAGCCTTCCAAGAGGACTAATTATGAAGCCCGCTCCCAGCGTTGCCGCCTTCGATGTCTTTGGTACGGTCGTCGATTGGCACGGCAGCATTTGCCAGGCTGTGCGCGATTTGAAGCTAGAAGTCTCGCCAAGTGAGTTCGCGTTGGCGTGGCGAAGTCTTTATCAGCCGGCCATGGCCAAAGTACGTCAGGGGCAAATAGCGTGGACCTCTATCGATGTTTTGCACCGGCAAAATCTAGATCAAATATTAGATCGATTTAATATCCGGCACCTTAGCGAAGCTCAAAAAGTCGACCTCAATCTTGTGTGGCATCGACTCAAGCCCTGGCCTGATGCGGTAGAAGGTTTGCAACGACTACGCAAGGGCATGATGATTTGTACGCTATCAAACGGCAACCTTGCCTTGCTCGCCAACATGGCCAAGTCTGCGGCCCTGCCCTGGGACTTGATCCTGTCGGCAGAGACCTACAAGCACTACAAGCCCGACCCGGAAAGTTATCAAGGCCTTTGCAAAACCTGGGATATCGAAGGCGCATCGCTGCTTTTTGTTGCCGCTCACAAAAGCGACCTTGACGCAGCCCAGGCAGCCACGGGTTGTCAAACTGCCTTTATCGTCCGGCCCGATGAGTTCGGTCCTGAACCCCAGGAAAACTTAGGCCGTGAGGCTCGCTTCACTTATCATGCTGAAGGATTTATCGATTTGGCTGAGCAACTAGGTCTTTAAGCTTTTCTCAGTTTTTTGATCGATATTTTGGTAACCCCTTCATAACTCATTTCCTCCACTGCCATGTCCAATGCTTCAGCAAACGCGCAAGCGTCCGCCTCCGACCGATTTCCTTTTGACTGGCAATCGGGTTATCCATCTCAACGCATGCCGGTTTTTGCCAAAAACGTCGTTGCAACTTCACAGCCTCTAGCCGCACAAGCCGGTCTGCGGATGCTCGCGCGCGGCGGCAATGCGATCGACGCCGCCATTGCAGCAGCAGCCGCTATCACCATCGTAGAGCCGGTATCCTGTGGACTTGGTTCGGACGCATTTGCCATTGTTTGGGACGGTAAGCGTTTACAAGGCCTAAACGCTTCAGGCTATGCCCCCGCGACCTGGAATCCTGGGTATTTCGATCGCAAACACGGAGGGCAGATCCCAAAACGCGGCTGGGACTCGGTCACCGTCCCTGGTGTAATTGCTGGCTGGGCAGCACTTCATGATCGATACGGATCGCTACCCTTTGAGGACCTGATGGCGCCAGCCATCGAGCTAGCCGAAGCGGGACATGGCGTTGCCACCATCGTGCAACACAAATGGGCCAATCAGGTCGAGGAACTCAAGGTGCAGCCGGGTTTTGCGCAAGCCTTCATGCCGTTTGGGCGTGCCCCTCAAGTCGGCGAACGCTGGAGCTTCCCTGCTGCTGCGAAAACACTGCGACGTATCGCAGCGACCAAAGGAAGGGACTATTACGAGGGCGAAACCGCGGCAGCCTTGGTCAAACACGCACAAGAACACGGCGGAAGCCTAAGTCTGGAGGACCTACGCGATTACAAGGCTGACTGGGTCGATACCATTTCGCAGCACTGGGGTGAATACCAGCTTCATGAGATTCCTCCGAATGGCCAAGGCATCGCAGCATTAATCGCGCTGGGTATATTGCGTCATCTTGGCTTAGAAGGACTGCATCCCGACTCGCTTGATGCACGGCACTTGCAGATCGAAGCCATGAAGGCTGCTTTTGAAGATGTTTATCGCTGGGTTGCAGACGCTAGGGCAATGACCGAGGTGCGCGCCGAGGATTTGCTTGACGATGCCTATCTGGCCTCGAGGGCAGCGCTTATTCGACGGGACCGAGCAACTGCCTTTCAACATGGCCAACCACCCCGAGGTGGAACTATTTATCTGACAGCTGCTGATGCGCAGGGTCGGATGATTTCGTTTATACAGTCGAACTACATGGGTTTTGGGTCTGGTGTTGTCGTACCGGAAGTAGGCGTCTCCCTGCAAAACAGAGGTCATGGATTTTCGATGCAAGCCGGTCATCCGAATCTGGTTAAGCCGCGGCATCGCCCCTTCCAAACCATCATTCCGGGCTTTCTAATGCGGGGTCATAAGCCGCAGATGAGTTTTGGGGTCATGGGCGGCAATATGCAGCCGCAAGGCCATCTGCAAACATTGCTTCGGATGATTCATTTCAAGCAAAATCCCCAGGCAGCGTGCGACGCTGCGCGGTGGAAAGTAAACCGAGGACTATCGGTCGATGTTGAAGCGGCCATGGATGCTGCGGTGGTTCAAGGTCTACGCGAGCGTGGCCATGTGCTTGAATCAATTGCCGATCCCTACATGGACTTTGGTTCGGGCCAGTTTATTTGGCGAATGAGCGATGATTTGGCCGATGGTTATGTGGCAGCGAGCGACAGCCGTCGTGATGGTCACGCAGCCTGCTTCTGAGCAAGCTTTCAAGGATGGCATCCATGACTCAAAAGACTTACGAAGCCTGTGAGCCTCAGCATCTTGCCTTTCTAGGCTTGGGTGTGATGGGTTTTCACATGGCAGGACATCTTGCCCAAGCTGGCCACCATGTTACGGTTTACAACCGCAACGCTGCCAAGGCGAAAGCTTGGCTTGAGCAATTTAAAGGCGTAGCTGCCGCCACGCCGCGTGAGGCTGCTGCTCAAGCTCAGATCGTGTTTTGTTGTGTGGGCAATGACGACGATCTTCGTGCAGTTACGCTTGGTTCTGATGGCGCATTTGCCGGCATGCAAAAGGGAAGTTATTTTGTTGATAACACCACCGCATCGGCGCAAGTGGCACGTGAACTTTATCAACAAGCAAAGTCCATGGCAGTCGGGTTTCTCGACGCGCCTGTGTCGGGTGGTGAAGCGGGAGCAAAAAACGGTGTGCTGACCGTGATGGTTGGTGGTGATCAAGCAGACTTTGACGCGGTCAAACCTGCAGGCATGGCCTTTGCACGCGCCTTCACCCGAATCGGTGAGAGTGGAGCTGGCCAGCTAGCAAAAATGGTCAACCAAATTTGCATTGCAGGCCTGGTCCAAGGCTTATCTGAGGGCATTAATTTTGGCATGCAAGCGGGCCTCGACATGAAGCTTGTGCTCGATGTCATCAGCAAGGGAGCCGCACAGTCATGGCAAATGGAAAATCGCGGCAAGACCATGGTTGATGATCAATTCAACTTCGGCTTTGCGGTTGACTGGATGCGAAAAGACCTCAGCCTTTGTCTTGACGAGGCACGTCGCAACGGAGCGCCATTGCCGGTGATAGCGCTTGTTGATCAGTTTTATCGCGATGTACAGCGCATGGGCGGAGGCCGTTTCGACACCTCGAGCCTGATCAAGCGACTGCGCGACAACGCGTCGTAGCACAACGATATTTTTTGGAGAATGTTGTGAGTTTTAACACTACAGCAAGCGGATTACAAATCGAGGACCTGATTGTCGGTGAGGGAGACATCGCCGAAAGCGGCTGCCACGTCCTCGCCCACTACACCCTTTGGCTCGATAACGATGGCCAAGCTGGCGAGAAGATCGACTCCTCACACGATCGTGGGGAGCCCTTCTCGTTTCCGCTTGGAGCCGGCCATGTGATTAAGGGCTGGGACGAGGGCGTGGTTGGCATGCGGGTAGGCGGCACACGACGACTGCGGGTGCCTGCATCACTCGGTTATGGAGCTCGTGGCGCAGGCGGTGTTATCCCACCCAACGCCACCTTGCTATTTGAGATCGAGTTACAAGGCGTTTAAATTGCGAGGCCCTCAAGCCCACTGATAAGCCGCGGAAAGATATCCAACGAGCCCATGGCCGACACCACAACGACGAAGCAAACCGCTCCCCCCAATTTCATTAGGGCCCTAATCGAGCATGACCTTTCCTCAGGGCGTCTCACCCAGCGCTCCTGGGCTGGACGCCCTTCCGATGCGAGGCAACCGGCTAGCCAACGCGATGGGGCAGGCATTCGTACGCGATTTCCGCCCGAGCCCAATGGCTATCTTCATATTGGCCACGCCAAATCAATTTGCTTAAATTTCGGGCTTGCTAGGGACTACGGTGGCCGATGCCACATGCGTTTTGATGACACCAACCCCGTTAAAGAGGATCAGGAATACGTTGATTCAATTCTTGATACGGTTCGGTGGTTGGGTTTTTCTTGGGACGAGCAATCGGAATCCAATTTGTATTTCGCCAGCGATTATTTCCAGGCCTTATACGACTGTGCTGAATACTTGATCAAATCATCACATGCCTATGTCGATGAGCAATCTGCTGAGCAAATGCGGGCAAAGCGTGGCAGCCTCACCGAGCCTGGAGAGGATTCACCCTATCGGCATCGTTCCCCTGAAGAAAGCTTGATGCGCTTTCGCGAAATGCGAGAAGGGAAGCATCCTGAAGGCAGCATGGTCTTACGGGCAAAGATCGATATGCGTTCGCCCAATCTGAATCTGCGCGACCCGGCGCTCTACAGAATTCGCTTTGCAGAACATCACCGTACCGGTAATCAGTGGTGCATTTATCCGATGTATGACTACGCGCATCCGATTTCCGATGCGCTAGAAAACATAACGCACTCGCTTTGCACGCTTGAATTTGAGGATCACCGCCCCTTTTATGACTGGGTTTTAGAACGTTTAGCTGAGGGTGGTTTTTTGCGGCGGCCGCTACCCCAACAAACTGAATTTGCGCGTCTTAATCTTTACTATACGGTCACCAGTAAACGAAAGTTGCAAGAGCTTGTCAGCAGCGGGCGTGTGAAGGGTTGGGATGATCCACGGATGCCAACGCTTGTCGGCCTGAGGCGGCGTGGCTTCACCCCAGGTTCGATTCAGCTTTTTTGCGAACGTATCGGCGTATCCAAGGCTAACCAATGGGTGGATCCGTCGGTCCTTGAGATTGCCCTGCGTGATGATCTTGAACCGCAGGCAAGGCGGGCTACAGCGGTTATGGACCCGGTGCTTCTTGAGATTGAGAATTGGCCACAGGGCCACCGCGAGGCCTGTGAAGCGCCATGGCATCCGCAGCACCCCGGATGGGGTCAACGCCAGTTTCACTGCACTGGCCGCTTGTGGGTCGAACGCGATGATGTAAGGGCGGCTGCTGAGAAGGGATTTTTCCGTTTATTTCCAGGTAACCGCGTGCGACTTCGCTATGGTTTTGTGATCGAGTGTCGTGCCGTCGATGTCGATTCAGATGGAAAAGTTTTGCGGGTTGTGGCACGTTATTTCGCCGACTCGCGCTCTGGCACCGCAGGCGCGGATAGTTATAAAGTCAAGGGCAATATCCACTGGGTCTCGGTCGATGAAGCGCTCGCAGCTGATGTGCATCTCTACGAAAACCTCTTCACCGATCCACAACCTGACAGCGGCGAAAAGGACTGGTTATCACTTATCAATGAGGATGCTCACCGTCTAGTCAAGGCTTGGCTTGAACCAAGTCTTGCCAAAGCGCAGGCAGCAGAACACTTTCAATTCGAACGACTTGGTTATTTTGTCGCTGATCGTCTCGAGCACAGCACGGAGCGTCCTGTGTTTCAACGAACCGTGGGCCTAAAGCAAGCCTCGCGCTGAGGGCAAGCCGCTTCTTGAATGCTAACGATCGCGTGGGCCAGTGGTCATTTGAGGGCCGCGTCCGACACATAAGGATTGTGCTCACGCTGCTCACCAAAGCTTGACATGGGGCCATGGCCCGGCACAAAACGGGTGTCGTTACCCATTGGCCATAGCTCGCGTTGTATCGAGGCAATCAGGTCGGCATGGTTGCCTCTTGGAAAGTCCGTTCGGCCGATCGAGCCGTCAAAAAGTACATCGCCCACAATCGCTAAGCCAACAGCACGATGGTGAAAAACAACGTGGCCTGGTGTGTGCCCAGGTGTATGGTGAACTTCAAGTTTTTGTTCGCCAAAACTGAGCTCATCGCCTTGCTTCAGCCAGCGATCGGGCTTGAAAGCCTTCAAGGGAGGAAAACCGAATCGATGTCCTTGCATCGGCAATTGATCGATCCAGAAGGCATCGTCCTCGTGGGGACCCATCAATGCGACTTGGTGACGGTCGGCATATTCTCGCGCCTGTCCACAGTGATCGATATGGCCGTGGGTGAGGAGCACATAGGCAAGACTTGCTCCTGTTTGCTTGAGCGCTCGATCGATCTTATCGAGATCGCCCCCCGGATCAATCGCGACCGCCTGCTGGGTACGATTGCAGATCAATAGCGAACAATTTTGCTCAAAAGGCGTTACTGGAACGATTCTTAATGAGAGGCTGGGGGCCTCGTCGTCGTGAGTCTGACTCTGCATCACATGGAATCCTTTTGGAGCACTTGTTCAACCACCCGACCACGGCGATCCTCGATGCGCAGCCGCACGGGAAGCATATCGCGATCGACATCTAACCATACCTCAATGCTTGCGTCCTTTTTCCCCTGACGAGGCTCACGTTCGACCTTCAACAAACGAAGCCTTTGCCCATCGACGATTTCTTCGCTGACCGCGCGGGCAAAGAATCGGTTGAGTTCGACATGTCGTGAGAGGATTAATGGAATCTGAATACCCGATGGTGATTGCAGGCGAGCGAGCTGACTGCTGGCAAGTGCAGACAGCTGCCAGGCAATACTTAGTCGGTCCTGAACGCCTTGAGCAATGGGAACACGGGTCCCATCCGAAAGCCTTACCTCCCGCTGCTCCCAGTCCATCTGCGCCCAGCGCTTCCCACGCTGGCCTCGTTGCTCTTCGTAGAACTCTGGTCGAAACCCCCAGGGCGAGACCCTACCTCGGCTCTCTTGCGTGAATTCGCCCTGAAAAAGCGCGGCGGCAAAGCCCTGAGGCCGCGCTTGACTGCGCAAGACATAAAGCTCTTGATCGACCTCGACCTCGAATCGCACAAGTGCGACCACGCTGTCGTCTACCCGATCACCGTAATACATCTTATACTGCCAAGCACCTCGAAAAGCCTTCAGTTTTACAGGTAACCGCGCCTGGATCATCGCCTCGCGCGAAGCGCTTTCTGGTGCAGGTGCGGGCTGCGTTTGACTTGACGGCCAGTTACCTTCCGAGGGCAGGTTTGCAGCTGCTGCCTGATCCGCCATGTCCTTTTCTTGTTGCCGCTGATAGGCCTGAATCCGTTCTGATAAGGATTTCAATTCAGCCTCAAGCTGAGCTTTGCGCACAGCCTTGTCCGGGCTCTTCAAGGGTGGGGCCGGCGCTGGGGCTTCAGCGCGAGCCTGAGACCGCTTGCTCAAGTCATCAGCGACGGTATTCAGGGCTTGGCTATCGTCTGGCCTCGATACGCTGGTGTCGGTAGCCACGGGGCCGATCGACGGCGCGAGTTGGCTTGGTTCTTCGGCCTCGGCGCGTCCATCAGAGAGCAAAGCGTTTGCGTCTGTAGCAACGGCGATCGCTTCTGACACCGGGGCGCTTGCCTCGGCCTGCGCCGCAGGCTCATCCATCAGTGGCGGTTTAGCCTGTTCGGTCATGGGAGCTGCAGCGATTGACTGGGCCGACACCAGGGGCGGAGCAAAAACCATCCGCAGTTGACCTCGCGCTGTGGCAAGGCGCTGAGCGAGCGCTGATTCGTCGTCCTCAAGGGACTTAAGGGAAGCCTCCTGAAGTTGCTCTTGACTGGGCCGCAGCGCTTGTCCGAGCGGGATGGAGGCTTCACTTGGCCACCAAAAGGGCGCACTCAGCGCAGCGGGAATCGCAACGTGTAACAACCCCGCGCCCAGCTGCCCTAGCCGATGAAAACGCCGAGTGGGAATCACCGAATCAAGCGCCAGGGCCGAAGGCCATTGCTTTTGCTTCGCTTTAGCTGCAGTCATGGGGGGCGAGGTTGAAGTGCATACCTGAATGCTATCCTCAAGTGCTATGAACACGCGCATTCAACCCGAACGCTCTCAGGACGAATCATCCCAAAAGCTGTGGAGCAAACAACGTCGATTGTTTTTGTTTCGGGCTGGCCGAACTGCCCTTGGATCAAGTCTTGCCGCTTCAGCAGCCTATGGTCTCGGGCCATGGATCCGGACTGCAAAAAGTCAGGCGCGGCACCATATTCGTTGGGTAGTGCCCACCCCGCCCGGTTCATCGGTTGATATCGCAGCGCGCCGGATTGCCGAGCGCCTTCGTGACTTGGATGGACGAACCCATATCGTCGAAAACAAACCTGGCGCGGGGGGAACCATTGCCGCGAGTGACATTGCCCGCTCCCCGGCCGATGGCCAACATTTTTTCGTTGGCTTTAATGGCCCCTTGGCCACCGCCCACTTGATCTATCCTAAGCTCAGCTACCACCCGTTGCGCGATTTAAAACCAGTCATTGCCACGGTTTCGCAACCCCATGTCTTGGTGGTTCCCGCACAAAGCGATGATGCCCCGAAAAACTTGAGCGAGTTTATTGCGCTCCTGAAATCGAAACCTGGCCGCTTCCAATATGCTTCGGTCGGGAACGCGAGCGCGTCGCATCTCACGATGGAGTTATTCAAGGCTGAAGCAGGATTCTTCATGTTGCACATTCCTTATCAGGGTGGACCAGCCGCTGTGCTGGCCACGATGCAACATCAAGTCCATGCTTTGTTTACGGCGTACGTTAATGTGCAAGCCCCGGTCCAACAGGGTCGTTTGCGCTTGCTTGCCCAAGCGCAAGATCAGCCAAGCCCGGCACTTCGTGCAACACCGAGATTTGCCGATTTGGGCTATCCGCGCATGAATGCTCCATTGTTTAATGCGGTTGCGGCCCCTGCAGCCACCGCCGACGCCCTGATTGAGCAAGTAAATACTCAGATCAACGTCGTGTTGGCTGAACAGGGCGTGAGAGAAGCACTTGCAAAGTCCGGTATGGATCCCATCGGCGGTTCGAGTCAAGCGATGGCCAAGCTTTTGTCGCAAGAGGAAGCGCGCTGGGCGCCAATCGTCAAAAGACTTGGCATCGAAATGGGCTAATGCTTCACAAAGGAATGATGTTTCAGATAAGAGGTCTTTGTAATGTCTCAAGCACAAGCGATTGAATCAAAGGAAATTGCAGCCATCCGACAAGACTATCAACGAGCAGCCTTGGACGAATCGGAGGCTGGTCATGACCCCATTGCCCTCTTTCGAAGGTGGTTTGACGAGGCAGTGCATGCCCAAGTTGCGGAGGTCAATGCCTTTAGCCTAAGTACGATTAACGAGGCTGGTCGACCCAGCGCTCGGATTCTCTTGCTAAAGGGCATCGAGCAGGATGGCTTTACATTCTTTACCAATTATCAGAGCGCCAAGGGGCAGGATATTGAACAGCAATGCGCTGTTGCGCTTGTGTTCTTGTGGGCTCCGCTCGAACGACAAGTACGTATTGAGGGTTTTGCCCTCAAGGTGAGCGAGGAAGAGTCCGATGCCTACTACGGTTCACGACCTCTCGGCAGCCGACTTGGCGCATGGGCTTCACCACAAAGCACGGTCATTGCCTCGCGAGATGTGCTTGAAGTCAACGAAGCCCGCTACAAATCACAATGGGGTGATTCACCGCCTCGGCCGCCCCACTGGGGCGGCTATCGGGTGGTTCCTGACATGATCGAATTCTGGCAGGGACGAAGCTCGCGCCTCCATGACCGACTGCGCTATCGACGCGCAGCGCCGAGCACTCAAGCGCCATGGCAGCGAGAACGGCTTGCGCCTTAGACCCCTTTGCTAATTCACCCTTTGCTACTTCAAATACTTTGAAAACTGCTTGCGAAACTTTGCCACTTTGGGCGCCACAACGCCCATGCAATAGCCTTGAAACGGATTGCGTTCAAAGTAATTCTGGTGATAAGACTCTGCTCGCCAGAATCGTTCAAGCGGAACAATTTCAGTAACAATCGGTGCGCCAAATACTTTGGCGGCTTCAAGCTCGGCAAACAATGTTTGGGCCACCCTGACCTGCTCCTCATCAAGTGTGAAGATCACTGAACGGTACTGGGTGCCGTTGTCATATCCCTGCCGGTTCAAGGTTGTTGGATCATGGGTAGCAAAAAAGATTTGGTAGAGGGTTTTAAGGTTGATGGTACTCGGATCAAACTGCACGCTGACCACCTCTGCATGACCGGTCGTTCCGGTGCAAATCGATTCGTAATCTGGATCGTTCTGTTTTCCACCGCTATAGCCTGAAGTCACCCCTACAACGCCGCGAACCGCAAGAAACACTGCTTCTGTGCACCAAAAACAGCCCCCACCAACCACGATGGTATTGCTCGCTGACTGCCCGGCAGCAAGGCCGCGGCTAGCGGCATCTTGGGGTTGCGGCTTGTCGCCACCCTGTGAAAACCACGACTTGATCATTTTCAATCCTTATATCGATCGAGAAAAGCCCTTCTACGAAACTGTGCTTACTCGCTTTCTGGGCTTGGCCTTGTTGAATCATCCTACAATCGGTGAAGCATTAGCCTCTTGATGGAGAAAGTTGTGAGTGTTTCGACGCAAAACCGTTCCAAGGAAAAAGCCAGTTTTCAATGGGCAGACCCCCTGCTTCTTGATCAACAACTAAGTGATGACGAGCGCATGGTGCGTGACGCGGCAAGCGCTTACTGTGAAGACAAGCTCGCCCCACGAGTACTGGAAGCTTTTCGACACGAGCATACCGATCCGGCAATTTTCCAGGAAATGGGGCAGATAGGCCTGCTAGGCCCAACGATTCCAAGCGAATACGGCGGTCCGGGTCTGAATTACGTAAGTTATGGCCTGATCGCGCGCGAAGTCGAACGAATTGATTCTGGCTATCGCTCGATGATGAGTGTTCAGTCGTCGCTGGTGATGCTGCCGATTTATGAATTCGGAACCGAGGCGCAACGTCGCAAATACCTGCCCAAGCTCGCTAGTGGCGAGTGGATTGGCTGCTTTGGCCTCACCGAGTCAAACCACGGTTCGGATCCGGCGTCAATGGACACCCGCGCGAAGGCGATTGATGGAGGCTACCTGCTTACGGGATCCAAGATGTGGATTTCGAATTCACCGATTGCAGACGTTTTTGTAGTCTGGGCCAAGTGTCAGGGCGGTGAGTACGATGGAAGGATTAAGGGCTTCATCCTTGAAAAGGGCATGGCGGGCCTGAGCGCGCCTAAGATTCTTGGCAAGGTCGGCTTGAGAGCCTCAATCACCGGCGAGATCGTCATGGATCAGGTCGAAGTTTCTGAGGCGCAAATGCTACCTGGCGTTGAAGGTCTCAAGGGGCCCTTCACCTGCTTGAATTCTGCGCGCTACGGGATTGCCTGGGGTGCACTCGGAGCTGCTGAATACTGTTGGCACAGCGCACGTCAATACACGATGGATCGTAAACAATTTGGGCGACCGCTTGCAGCTAACCAATTGATCCAGAAAAAACTTGCCGATATGCAGACGGAAATCACGCTCGGTCTGCAAGCTTGTCTGCGGCTTGGCCGGATGAAAGACGAAGGCAGTGCAGCCGTTGAAATCACGTCGATCATGAAGCGTAACTCCTGTGGGAAGGCGCTTGATGTTGCTCGAATGGCCCGCGATATGTTGGGCGGCAATGGCATCTCCGATGAGTTTGGGGTTGCGCGCCATCTCGTGAATCTCGAAGTCGTCAACACCTACGAAGGCACCCACGACATCCACGCATTGATTCTTGGTCGGGCACAAACCGGCATTCAGGCTTTCTTCTGAGTCATTTGGAAAGCGAAGTACGCTTCACTGAAGGCCAGATCCACCGCATCATCGCCGGACTGGTCCTCGCCATCTTTGTTGCCGCGGTCGACTCCACGCTGGTGTCTGTTGCCCTGCTATCGATTGGAAAAGACCTGGGACACATGGAGCAGTTGCCCTGGGTCATGTCGGGCTATTTGGCAGCCTCGGCCGTGGCAACCCCAATTTACGGCAAGCTCTCCGACCTCTACGGCCGCAGGCCGTTGATGCTCGGATCGCTATTGGGCTTTGCACTTACCAGTCTCGGTTCAGCGCTTGCGCCAAGCATGGCATTTTTAATCCTGATGCGAATCCTGCAAGGCCTAACGGGAGGTGCAGTTATCGCGATGGCTCAGGCGACCATTGCCGATATTGTGCCGGCCCGAGAGCGCGGCCGCTATCAAGGTTGGCTGTCGGCAACGTTTGCTAGTGCTGCAATGCTCGGGCCTGTGCTTGGTGGCTATTTAACCGGGCTTTTTGGCTGGCGCATGGTCTTTGCCTCGATGATCCCGTTGACGTTGCTGGCCATTTGGCGAGTGGCCAAAGTATTGCGCTTATTGCCCGTTACCACGAAGCAGCGCCCAATCGATTGGTTAGGCGCCATCTTGCTCAGCGTCTCGCTATCAAGCCTGATGAGCTTCCTGACCCTCACTGGGCAGGGACATCGCCTTGCCGAACCAACGATGCTCTTACTTATGGGCGGCTTCGTTGTGAGCACCGCCCTTTGTATTGCCCAAGAGCGCCGTGCCCCCGAACCCATCATCCCGCCGTCGATCCTGTCGCGTCGTGGCGTCTGGGTGCCTTGCGTGAATGTCACCTGCATTTTTTTCATGTTGATTGGCTTGAGTAATATGCTGCCGATTGCCATGCAATCGGGAGGCGCCCAAAGCGTCGATGAGGCTGCGCTGAGAATGTTGCCGCTCACCCTGGGTATTCCATGTGGTGCTTTTCTTGCGGGTCGCTGGACCTACCGAACCGGCGCCTCGCGTCGTGTGATTTTCACAGGGCTGAGCCTGGTACTCAGCATGCTCGGACTCATGATCCTCATTCCCGTCCATGCGGTTAAGCCTTTGCTCTTCGTCATGGGATTTCTTGGGCTTGGCTCGGGTATGGTCATGGTGACCTCGCTGGTGGTTGCCCAATCCTCGGTGCCTGCTCAATTTACCGGAATCACCACTGCGGTCGTGGCCTGTTGTCGCACCGTAGGTTCGGCAGTCGGCGTATCGACGCTTGCCGCTGTACTTTTCATCGCACTCAGGGATCAAGCGCCGAATGAGCAGGATCTCAGGCGCCTATTGGAAATCGTATCGACCACCGAAGCAGCCCAAGCCTTTAAGGCAGTCATCATCATGGCTTTTGCGATTGCCGCCATACCTTTGATGACGATGCTTGCCGCGGGTCGAGAGATTGGTGCCGGCTTGAGGCATTAGCCTTAGCGAGCCGATTACTCATGGGTGATGCTGATCCGAACCATCCTTAGTCGTTGCAGTCCACACGCTTTAGCCTCGGGATCCAAGTACAGCTTGGATCTGATCGTCGCTATAACCCGCTTCGCGAAGTACCTCCGCGCTGTGCTCGCCAAGTTGTGGCGCGAGGCGCCGAATTGACGGCGGCGTTTCACTCCAATGGCTCGGCACCCTTGTCATACGCACACGCCCTTCCGACGGATGATCGGCCTCTTGAAAGAGCCCAACGGCTTGCAAGTGAGGATCGTGTTGTAAATCCTCAAGCCGGTTCACCAAGGTCCATGGCACATCGACGCCCTTAAGTCTTTCGACCCAGGCCTCATTGCTGTGCTTCGCGACCTCTTGGCCAATCAATTCATACATGGCCGAAACATTTGCTGCACGAGCTTGTTGGGTCGAAAAGCGCGGATCATGCTTTAAATCATCACGTCCGGCGGCCTTGAGAAAGCCTTCCCACTGCTTGTTGTTGTAGGGCAAGACAACAAGAAAACCGTCGCGCGTGGCATGCGGTCTGCGATGAGTTGACAAAATCCTGCTGTATCCCATGGCGCCCTCAGCCGGGACAAAACTCTCGCCCCCAAGATGCTCCCCCAAAGCAAACGCCGTCATGGTTTCAAACATAGGCACATCGACCGATTGCCCCTTACCTTGGCGCTCACGAGCAAAAAGCGCAGCCAAGACCGCCTGCACCACATGAAGGCCTGAGACACGGTCGCAAAAATTCAGTGGTACGAGCCTCGGAGGACCCGCTTGGTGCCTTCCGACCAAATCAGCAGCCCCGCTCATTGCCTGAATCAAATCATCATAAGCAGCGCGCGCCGCATAAGGCCCGTCCTGCCCAAAGCCAAAACAGCCCACGTAAATGATTCGAGGATTCACTGCATGTAAATCCTCATATGCGAGTTGAAGTCGCTTCATTGCCTGAGGGCGGATGTTGTAGACCAAGACATCGGCCTGCCGCGCAAGATCGATACAGGCCTGCCGCCCAGTTTCCGTTTTTAAATCCAAAACGATTGAACGTTTATTACGGTTAACGTTCAAAAAAACATGCCCCATTTGCGCTGATCGACCCGGTCCAGGAAAACGCATGACATCGCCCTCGGGACTTTCAACTTTGATCACGTCAGCACCGTAATCACCAAGGATTTGGGTTGCGTAAGGACCCATAATCACCGTTGTAAGGTCAAGTACTTTGACACCAGCAAGTGGACCTTGATTGTGCGGTGACATAGCATCACCAAAGGCCACCTGCGGCGCTGCGGCCATCGGATTCATGGGTTAGCTCCAAGATCATCAAATGACATATCGAAATCTAAGTCATCGGCTGCCTCCTGAGCAGGCAACATTTGCTGTGGTGCCGACTGCTGCGGCGTTTGCTGCGGAGACTGCAGTGGCTGCTCGAACTGCTCAAACATCATGTCAGAATCCGCAGGAAGCGCCATGTCATGACCCACTGGATCGCTCTTGGCAACAGCCTTCGGATTGATTAAACCGTGTTTGGTTGCATAGCTTGCACGCTCGATACGGTCAATCACCGCTTCCCAACCCTTGTCATCACGCAGCATATCAATCGGTGATGGCAAGACCACGATTAAGGCCTCGGCCTCTGACTCGTCCATACTGCGTAACTGACGATACAAAAGCTGCGCCATTGATTCAGGTGAATCGGGCACGGCCCCAAGACCAAGACTGATTTCAAATTCATACGCATCAAGGGACTGCGCTTCCACACCCCAAAGCGCAAGTCGCCTGAACCCTTGTTGGTGTAATTCGGCGAGCTTTGGAGCTAGTAAGCTCTGATCGAGCACATACAGCGGCTTATTGGGTGCGTAGTGCGAAAGCAAAGTACCTGATGCCTTTGGGAGCAAAAGATTGGAGCGCTTTTGCGTTTTGGCCTCAATCGCTTGCGGCTTCATCAAAGGAATCGGCATCCCAAGAACCGCCTCAAGCTGCTCGCGGCTAATCACGCCAGGTCGCAAAACCCGCGGCTCATCTGTACTTAAATCAAGCACCGTCGACTCGATACCTGCGTCCGAGGACCCACCGTCGATCATCCAACAATCAGGTAACTTGGGATCACTTAAGCGCAAACGCCTTGATGCATGGGCATACATCATTCGGCGCATATCGCTCTCAACATGATCAGGATCTGTCGGACTGAGCTTGCCATAGGGGTTTGCAGACGGCGCTGCAACACCCTTACCGCCGATTGCCGAAAATTGACTAAGCAAGGCACGAGCCACCGGATGCGATGGACAACGCAAAGCGACGGTTTTTTGTGCTCCCAGTGCATGCATGGGGATTGCTGGCCGCCTCGGCAGAATGAGACTGAGCGGGCCTGGCCAAAGTGCCCCGATCACTCGCAAGGCAAGCGGGTTGAGCTTTGCCCAGCTACTTGCATCGGCCAAACCCGAAACATGGATGATGAGCGGATGATCACTGGGTCGTTGCTTGAGTGCGAACAGGGCTTCAACGGCTGCTTGCTTGGCCGCATTTGCGCCCAGGCCGTAGACCGTTTCGGTAGGAAAAGCCACAATACCCCCGCGACGCAGATGCGATGCAGCTTCATTAATTTCGGAGGAATCGGTCGAAAGGCGTCTAAAGTTTGCTTGTTCCATGATCATGACCGTTCTAGTACTTTTAGCGCTTTTTCGAGCGCCCGATCAACCAGGGCTTCGCTTGTTGCACAAAGATTGATATGTCCCATTTTTCTCCCAACACGCGCCTCGTGCTTGCCGTAAAGATGCAAATGCAAGCCTTCAATCGCCAATAAACCTGCCCAATCGGGTTCACGATAACAACCATCACGATCAAACCAGCGATCACCGAGTAGATTGATAAGACATGCATAAGCATGCGCGGAGGTATCTCCCAATGGAAACTCCGCAAGTACCCTCGCTTGCTGCTCAAATTGGCTGACCGCGCAGGCGTCCATGGTGATATGCCCTGAATTGTGCGGGCGAGGGGCCATTTCGTTGGCGATGATGTGCCATTGGCGGGGATCATCAAGGGGTCCGACAACAAAAAACTCAACACAAAGCACACCTTGATAATCGAGTCCGTTGGCTAGCTTTGCTGCTAAGACCTCGGCCTGCTTTGCAAACTCGGGATGACTTCGCGCAGGAAAATAGCTAAGCGCCAAAATACCTTGATGATGAATATTCTCAATGGCCTGATAAACCCGCAGCTCGCCTCCCTGACCACGCGCTAACACAACCGATAGCTCAAAACGCAAATCAAGGCGTTCTTCGAGCAGACAATCGACATAGCCGAGCTCAGCCCAAGCCTTCGATAACGATTCACGATTTGGAACGTTGATCTGACCCTTACCGTCATAACCCAGCCGTCGGGTCTTGAGGATTGCCGGAAAGCGCGCATCGTGACATGCTTCGATGGACGCTCCATGCGACCCATCAGCTGGCTTATCAAGCTGCCAAAAGGCTGCTGTTGCGATACCCTGCTTGATAAAGAATTGCTTTTCGAGCAGACGATCCTGCGCTATCGCAACCGCATCGGCCGAGGGTCTGACAGGCTTCGCTTGGGCAAGACGAACAAGACTACGAGCTGGAACGTTCTCAAATTCAGTCGTGACTGCATCGCAGCACCTGGCAAGCGCATCGAGCGCTTGATCATCATCATAAGCGGCCCTTATATGAGCGTCAGCGACTTGCGCTGCTGGGCAATCGGCCTGCGGGTCGAGCACGGTGACACGCATACCAAGACGCTGTGCTGCATGCGCGAGCATGCGGCCAAGCTGACCACCACCCATCACCCCGATGCTTCGCGTCCTATGCATGCGATGCGCCGCTTGGAGGCAAAACCATGGCACTAGCCTTAGCGGTTTGGTCAGATCGAAAACGAACTAAACGGTTCCTGATGACCTCGTCATCAAGCGAAAACTGGGCGATCACATGCAGCGCTGCATTTGCAGCGCCAGCCTCGCCAATGGCAAAGGTAGCAACGGGTATACCGTTTGGCATTTGTACGATTGACCAAAGTGAATCCTCACCCCGCATATACTTGCTTGCGACCGGCACGCCATAAACAGGAACAATGGTTTTTGCAGCAAGCATGCCAGGAAGATGCGCAGCACCTCCCGCCCCTGCGATGATGGCACGCAGGCCTCGCGACAAAGCCGATGTTGCATAGTCAAACATCGCATCGGGCATGCGATGTGCCGACAGTACTTTGGCTTCGAAGGGGATTTGAAATTGCTCAAGGATGTCGGCTGCAAATTGCATGGTCGGCCAGTCACTCGATGAACCCATCACCAATCCGACACGGGCTTGCCTATCATTCATGTTGGGCGCGTTCATCGTGGTTCAGTCTTGGGGGTAGTGTTCGGCGACCAACGGCTCGTCGTTGCTACGTTTCTCATTAATGTCCCCGCAAACGGACAAGTGCCTCCCGATACCGGGCTGCGGTTTGTTCAATCACATCGTCAGGCAAGCTCGGTGCTGGCGCGATTTTTTGCCAGGAAGATATGGTCTCCAACCAATCACGAAGGTATTGCTTATCAAACGAAGGCGGCGAGATACCCTCTTGCCAGCGATCAGCGGGCCAATATCGGGAGGAGTCGGGTGTGAGCACCTCATCCATTAAACGCATCTTGCCTTCGTGGTCCAGCCCAAATTCAAACTTGGTATCGGCAATCAAAATGCCACGACTTGCCGCAAAGTCAGCCGCGGTTTCATAAAGTTTGAGTGTGATGTCGCGCATCGAGGCAGCCCATTCAGCACCGATCATTTGCTCTACTTGTTGGTACGTTATATTTTCGTCATGCTCACCGACTGCAGCTTTGGCTGCAGGGGTAAAAATGCATTGCGGAAGCTTGGAGGCCTGCTTTAGTCCCGCAGGCAAGGGCACACCGCAAACTGCCTGATCGCGCTGATAATCCTTCCAGCCCGAACCGATAAGATAGCCCCTGGCGACTGCTTCGACGGGCAGTGGCTTTAAGCGTATGGCCACCACCGAACGGCCTTTGACCTGATCGCGCTCGCCGGGCGCTACCACCGATTCAGGATCAATATCGGTCAAGTGATTAGGCACCAATGCACTTAATCGATCAAACCAAAACATACTCATCTCGTGCAAAACCTTACCCTTACCTGGAATAGGCTCGGTCATCACCACATCGAAGGCAGATAAACGGTCGCTTGTGACCATCAGCACATGCGATTCGCCTACTGCATAGAGATCGCGAACCTTTCCCCTTGCGATCAAAGGCAGCGAGCGAATCGAGCTCTCGTAAAGCGCATCAAGATGGGAGCGATGCTGCGTTGATGCACGCTTTGCCAATGGCTCCGAATTTGCTGCTGTACTCATGTTCGTTGGCTCCGAATGCGGATGCGTTTGGCGGGAAGATGCACGCTGTTCGCCGATGGCGTATTGTAGGTGCCTCAACCGACCTACGAGAAATTTCCGATGAATGATCGACATGCACAACACTTGCAGCCTTTGAATCCGCTAGCGGTGCGTCTAGCTTGCCGCGAGGAAAGGCTAAGTAGCCATACCAATGGCCTAGCGCCTGGTCATGTACAAGGAAATCTCGTCTTGCTGCCGAAAGCATATGCATTCGATTTCCTGCTCTTTTGTCACCGCAATCCCAAGCCCTGCCCACTGCTTGCCGTCTCAGAAGCGGGCCAGTGGGCTCTGCCTGCCATGGGGCAAGATATTGATCTTCGCAGCGATTTACCGCGTTATCGGGTTTGGGAGAGCGGTGAACTGATTGACGAACCGACCAATATCTCGGGCTATTGGCGCGAGGATCTGGTTGGCTTTGTGCTCGGCTGCTCGTTTTCCTTTGAAGAGGCGCTGGTCGAGGCCGGTGTAAGCGTGAAACATCTTAGCTGTGGCGTCAATGTGCCCATGTATCGAACCTCGATCGCTACCGAGGCAGCTGGCATTTTTTCGGGGCCGATGGTGGTTACGATGCGCCCAATGCGCGCTCACGATGCGATTCGGGCCATTCAAATCACCAGTGAATTACCCCGTGTCCATGGGGCGCCGATCCATATTGGCGACCCTGGGCTTATCGGCATCCGCGATTTAGCCAAGCCAGACTATGGCGACGTGGTAAGCCTTGAACCCGATGAAATCCCGGTTTTCTGGGCTTGCGGCGTCACCCCGCAGTCAGTATTGCTTCAGAGCAAGCCGACATTCTGCATCACACATGCACCAGGCTGCATGCTCGTAAGCGACTGGTCAAACCGCGAGCTCAGCCTCGAACCCCGGCCCGGTATCAAACCCTAAACCTAAGGCAAAACCACAAGCTTTCCAACCGCGCTCCTGTCCATCAATGCACGAATCGCTTTAGGAGCGTCTTCAAGGCTATAGCGCGCTGATATCCGAGGTTTGAGCTTACCCTCGCGAACCCAAGCGAGCAGTTGCGCCATGTCAGCCTGAAAGGCAGCCGGCTCCTTGGCTACGAAAGCGCCCCAGAATACACCCACAATGCTCGCGCCTTTGAGCAGCGCCAAATTGAGTGGTATTGCAGGAATGTCGCCGAGCGCAAAACCAATCACTAAAAAGCGTCCTCGCCAGGCGATCGACCGAAACGCGGGCTCTGCAAGATGTCCGCCGACAGGGTCATAGACAACATCGACCCCCTTGCCGGCTGTTAAAGCCTTGATGCGTTCACGCAAGTCTTCACGGCTATAATTAATACAATCATCCGCACCGTGGGCTCGGCAAACCTCAAGCTTGGCATCGCTCGATGCAGCCGCTATGACTCTTGCACCAAGCGCTTTGCCAATTTCTACCGCAGACAAACCGACGCCACCCGCTGCACCTAGCACCAATAAGGTCTCGCCTGCCTTAAGTTGGGCGCGATCGACCAGACCGTGATAAGAAGTAGCGTATACCATGGTGAAGGACGCTGCCATTTCCATCGACACGCCGGGCGGAATCTTCACGGCCTTAGCAGCCTCAACAACCGCCTGCTGAGCAAAGCCGCCATGCCCGCAAAGCGCCATCACCGAGTCGCCAAGCTGAAAGCCTTTGACTCCCTCACCGATCGCCGAAACAACGCCGGCAATCTCCCCGCCCGGTGAAAAAGGAAGCGGAGGTTTAAATTGATAGAGGTTGCGAATGATCAGGCTGTCCGGAAAATTCACACCGGCCGCGTGAATATCGACCCGAAGTTGGCCAGCACCTGGCTCTGGGCTTGCGACCTCTCGAACCTCGAGCAACTCGGGATCACCGTGCTGCGTACAAAGCAATGCTTTCATCCGAAAACCTTTCCTTAAGGGTAGAACGAGCTTCTTCGCTAAGAACGAATTTCCTTGCTGACTCAATGCTCAAGCTTAGTCAATAACCAAGCCCTCGCTTAATGCACAAGCTGTGTCAGCTCGCCATTTTTATATCGATCAATCATGACCGATAAGCCTATTGGCTTAATCATCGATGCTTTACCAGCGCAGCCAAATTGTTCGTAACGTTGTAAGCAAATCGCTTTAGCTGCTGCCGTTGCCGGCTTCAAATATTCGCGGGGATCAAACTTATCGGGGTGTTGAGCGAGAAACTGGCGAATCGCCGCGGTCATCGCAAGACGTATATCGGTATCAATATTAATTTTGCGAACGCCGTGGTGAATCGCTTCCTGTATCTCTTCGACCGGTACGCCATAGGTCTCTTTCATGTTGCCGCCATATTGGCGGATCAATTGCAAGAGTTCCTGCGGCACTGAGGATGAGCCGTGCATCACCAAATGAGTATTGGGTATACGGCGGTGAATCTCCTTAATCCGATCAATCGCCAAAATATCACCCGTTGGTTTTCGGCTGAATTTATAGGCGCCGTGCGATGTGCCGATCGCAATCGCAAGCGCGTCGACCTGGGTTTTGCGAATGAAATCAGCCGCTTGCTCCGGGTCAGTAAGTAATTGCTCACGAGTCATGCTGCCTTCAGCGCCGTGGCCATCTTCCTTGTCGCCTTTCATGGTTTCAAGCGAACCCAGACAGCCTAACTCGCCTTCGACCGTGACGCCAATGGCGTGAGCCATGTCGACGACTGCCTTGGTCGTGCTCACGTTGTAGTCGTAACTCGCAATGGTTTTGCCATCTTCGAGCAGTGAACCATCCATCATCACCGATGAAAAACCAAGACGCATCGCCTGCAAACACACCGCAGGGGACTGCCCATGATCTTGATGCATCACCACCGGTACATGCGGGAAACTCTCAACCGCTGCCTCGATTAAATGACGCAAAAAAGCCTCGCCCGCATACTTCCGAGCGCCTGCCGATGCCTGCATGATGACCGGTGCATCAGCTTGGGCTGCCGCTGACATAATCGCTTGCACCTGCTCGAGATTATTGACATTAAAGGCTGGGATACCGTAATCGTGCTCGGCTGCGTGATCGAGCAATTGACGCATTGATACAAGCGGCATAGCGCTGTCTCCTTCTTTAAAATTAATCAGCGCACAAGCGCATGGATGGCTCAGTGTTCGCCAACGCGAACCAATTTAAGGGTATTGGTTCCGCCTGCCTTACCGATCGGCTCACCGATTGTCAAAACGATGAGATCACCTTGCTCGACGACGCCGGCTTCGAGTAATTGACTCTGACAGGCCCGCAACAGAGCATCGCGATCGAAAGCTTCGTACTTGGATAACATCGGCCGAACATCGCGATAAATCGTCATACGCCGCCGACTCGCTTCCTCAGGCGTGAGTGCGTAAATCGGCACGCCTGCATTTAAACGCGACATCCAAAGCGCTGTTGATCCAGACTGGGTGAGGGCTGCAATAGCTTTCACCTGCATATGATGCGCAACAAAGAGAGCGCTCATCGCAATCGACTGATCAATTCTCGTGAAGGTCCGATTTAAAAATTCGGTGTCGAGCGAAACACGATGCGATTTTTCAGCTTCGACACAAATTCTCACCATAGCTTCAACGGTTTCAACAGGATACTTGCCTGCTGCCGATTCAGCCGACAACATCACCGCATCGGTACCATCAATCACCGCATTGGCAACATCAGAAACCTCGGCCCGCGTTGGCACCGGCGACTCAATCATCGACTCCATCATTTGAGTTGCGGTGATGGTGAACTTATTAAACTCGCGCGCCATACGAATCATGCGCTTTTGCAGCGCGGGCACTGCGGCATCACCGACTTCAATGGCAAGGTCACCGCGCGCCACCATGATGCCATCGGAAGCTTTCAATACATCTTCAAGATTATCAATCGCCTCATAACGTTCTATTTTCGCGATCGTATGCGCTTTACTTCCGCAGGCGCGCATTAACTCACGCGCCATGTACATATCAGAGGAGTTTTTGGGAAATGACACCGCAAGAAAATCGGCTGCCAAATCAGCCGCAGTCCGAATGTCGTCCATATCCTTGGCAGTGAGCGCTGCAGCGGAAAGTCCGCCACCCAAGCGGTTGATGCCTTTGCGATCGGACAAAATGCCACCAACCATGACCTTGGCATCGATGGTGGACGAACTCACAGCCTCCACCTGCATAGACATCCTGCCGTCGTTTAAAAGCAAGGTGTCGCCAGGCTTTACATCGTGGACGAGCTCTTTGTAGTCAAGCCCAACAGTTGTCTGATCACCCGCTTCACAATGGATATCAAAACGAAAGCGGTCACCCGCATTGAGTGTGATGGGCCCTTGCGCAAACTTGCCAATCCTGATTTTGGGACCTTGCAAATCAACCAAAATGCCCACGTCTCGTTTAGAACGCTCAGCGATCGACCGAACGAGTTCGGCCCTTGCGCGATGCTCCGCGGCCGTGCCATGTGAGAAATTCAGGCGAACAACATTAACACCGGCCAAAATCAATCGCTCGAGCACTTCGGGACTTGACGAAGCCGGGCCAAGGGTGGCGACGATTTTGGTAGCACGGTTCATGTCAGCTTCGCTCCATCAGGGCGGTTATGGCGGGCAAAGGTTTGCCCTCTAAGAACTCCAAAAAGGCGCCGCCTCCGGTAGAGATATAGCCCATCTGATCGGCGACCCCAAATTTGGCAATAGCCGCTAGCGTATCGCCCCCACCCGCAATCGAAAAGCCCTTTGATGAAGCAATAGCCCGAGCAATCGTCTCGGTACCCGCAGAAAAAGCGTCAAACTCAAAAACGCCCACTGGGCCATTCCAAACAATGGTTCCGGCAGATTCAAGCGTTTGCGCAAGCGCCCGAGCTGTTCTAGGGCCAATGTCAAGAATCATCTCATCAGCCTCAACACACACCTCACCCGGATGTAATTCGGCGATCCGATATTCGGCATCAGCTGCAAATCGTTTGGCAAGCACAACATCAACGGGCAGCGGTACTTCGGCACCACGCGCCCGCATGGTTTCGATGACCGTTCTTGCCTCATCAAGTAAATCGCGCTCGGCTAGGGATGCTCCGATGTCATAGCCCACTGCGGCAAGAAAGCTGTTGGCGATACCTCCACCCACAATTAAACGGTCAACTTTATGGGCCAGGCTTTGCAAAATGCTGAGTTTGGTGGAAACCTTTGAGCCTGCGACGATCGCAACGAGCGGACGCGCCGGTGCTGCCAATGCCCGTCCTAGTGCATCAAGTTCAGCTGCCATTAATGGGCCGGCACAGGCTATTGGTGCAAAGGCAGCGATCCCATGCGTCGTTGCCTCTGCGCGATGCGCGGTACCGAAAGCGTCGTTAACATAAATATCGCAAAGCGATGCCATGCGCTTTGCCAGGTCGGGATCATTTTTCTTTTCGCCTGGATTGCATCGGCAATTTTCCAGCACAACGACCTGTCCAGGCTGCAGTTCTGGCACGCCATGGATCCAGTCCTTGATTAAGGCCACCGGCGCAGCTAAAAGCTCAGCAAGCCTTCTTGCCACCGGCGCAAGCGAATCCTCTTCGCGGCATACACCTTCTTCGGGTCGGCCAAGATGGGAGGTCACCATGACGCGAGCGCTACCTTCTTTCGCCAAGCGAATAGCAGGCAAGGACGCCCTGAGGCGGGTATCGTCACTAATCGCCCCGCATTGATCAAGTGGGACATTTAAATCGGCACGAATGAAGACCCGTTTTCCAGCAAGATCCTGATCTTCTAAGCGCTTGAATCGCATCGGGGGCAACTCCTATCGCTTAATGCCCGGCATTCATCAATGCGAGCGTGGTGTCCAGCATACGATTTGAAAATCCCCATTCATTGTCGTACCAACTTGAGACCTTAACGAGTCGACCCGAAACTTTCGTTAGGCTTGCGTCAATGATTGAACTTGCCGGATTGTGATTGAAATCCACCGAAACCAGAGGCTCTGTGTTGTAGGCCAGAATGCCCTTCAAGCTGCCCTCGCTTGCGGTCTTAAGGATGGCATTAACCTCCTCTGCTGAGCTGTCACGCATTGCGACAAATGACAAATCGACCATCGAAACATTAATCGTGGGTACACGCATGGCGTAACCGTCTAGCTTGCCGTTGAGCTCGGGGAGTACCAGGCCCACAGCCGCCGCAGCACCGGTCTTGGTCGGAATCATCGACATGGTTGCCGAACGCGCACGGCGCAAATCCTCGTGGTAAACATCGGTAAGCACTTGGTCGTTGGTGTAGGCGTGGATCGTTGTCATAAGCCCTGTCTCAAGGCCGATCACGTCGTGCAAGGGCTTGACCAGCGGCGCGAGGCAGTTCGTTGTGCAGGAGGCATTCGAAATCACCTGATGCGAAGCACGAAGGATTTGGTGATTCACGCCGTAGACCACCGTCGCGTCTACATCTTTTCCCCCAGGCGCGGAAATCACGACCTTCTTCGCACCACTGCGAAGATGGGCAGAGGCCTTCTCTTTACTGGTGAAAAAGCCGGTGCACTCGAGCACCACATCCACACCAAGCTCGGCCCAGGGAAGATCTGCTGGGTTGCGCTTTGCGAGTACTTTGATCGGATCGCCATTGACACGCATGGCATCACCATCAACGCTTACCTCACCGGGAAACCTCCCGTGTGCAGTGTCATAACGGGTAAGGTGGGCATTGGTCTGAGGATCTCCTAAGTCATTGATGGCGACGATCTGAATCGGGTGGCTTTTTCCCGACTCGTAATGAGCTCTCAAAATATTGCGCCCGATCCTTCCATACCCGTTGATCGCAACCCGAATCGTCATGACCTATGACCTCCCTGACATACTGCTTGTTGAAATGCAAAGACGCACCCGCTCCGCGAGCGCCTTGGCCGTGAGGCCGAAATGTTCATAGAGCACATGCGCTGGGGCCGACTCACCAAACTGACTCAAACCAAGCACATCGGCGCAACCGTACTTCCACCAACCATCCGGAACACCAGCCTCAATGGCAATCCTGGGATGCTTGCCTAACACCTGCTCCTTCCAAGCCAGATCCTGCCGATCGAAAAGGCTTGATGACGGCATCGAGACCACGCGAACCGCAATCGATGCCTGGGCTAGAAGCTCAGCGGCTTCAAGCGCGATGCCCAGTTCCGAACCGCTAGCCAGGATGCTAGCAAGCGCTTGTTCGTGATCTCTACAAACATAGGCACCTCGCGAGGCGGCGATGCGCTGCGCTGCGTCGAGTTCGAGAATTGGCACCGCCTGTCGCGTGAGTAATAGGGCGCTTGGCCCATGTTGACGGTGTATTGCCGATGTCCAGGCGATAGCCGTTTCGATAGCGTCAGCTGGGCGCCAGACATCGAGATTGGGAATGAGACGCAAACTGGCTGCATGTTCGATGGGCTGATGGGTAGGCCCGTCTTCGCCGAGTCCAATCGAATCGTGGGTAAACACGTGGATCACACGCTGGCGCATCAAAGCGGCCATACGCAAGGCGTTACGCGCATAGTCGCTGAATGTGAGGAAGGTGCCACCGTAGGGGATGAAACCGGTATGTAGGGCCATACCGTTCATGATGGCGGCCATCCCAAACTCGCGAACACCGTAATTAATATGCCGACCGGGCTTGAGCCCGTTGGCATCAATTCGCAAAGCACCGCAATCCTTAAAGTCGGTCAGATTGCTCCCCGTCAGATCAGCTGAACCGCCAATCAAGTCACTGAGTGCAGGACCAAGCACTTGCAGAACATTTTGCGAGGCTTTGCGCGTGGCAACCTTTTCGCCTGCTGCGTTGCGTTTTGCGGCATCGTCGATGGCGCGAGCGGCGATTTGCGGCCAATCGGCGGGTAGTACACCCGAAACCCGTCGCTGAAAATGCGCAAGCAAGGCGGGTTCCTTCGCTTGATAGACATCAAGCACCGCCTGCCATTGCTGCTCCACTTGCTCGCCATGCGCTTGTTCATCCCATAATTGCCGCAGCGCTGATGGAATCTCAAAGGCTTCCCCGGACCAGTCCATTGCTGCCTTTGTTGCGGCAATTTCATCCTTGCCAAGCGGCTCGCCGTGGGTTTTCGCACTTCCGGCCTTGGTTGCCGCGCCAGCACCGATGAGCGTGCGGCAAATGATGAGGCAAGGGCCAAGCTCGGGATCAAACCCTGATCGAGCCTCGATAAGCGCACGGTCGACAGCGCTTGCGTCATGACCATCGATAGGCCCAATCACACGCCATCCATAGGCTTTAAAGCGTGCCGCTGTGTCATCGCTAAACCAATGCTTCACCTCACCATCGATGGAGATGCCGTTGTCGTCATAAAGCACAATCAGCTTGGACAATCGCCAGGTACCAGCAAGGGAGCACACCTCGTGGCTAATCCCCTCCATGAAGCAGCCATCGCCAACAAAGGCATAGGTGTGGTGGTCTACCAAGGCCGGCAAGCCATCGCGGTTGAATTCGGCAGCGAGTAAACGCTCAGCGAGTGCCATACCGACTGCGTTTGCCAGACCCTGACCGAGGGGTCCTGTCGTTGTTTCAACGCCCGCCGTTAGCCCATGTTCGGGATGGCCAGGCGTGCGGCTATGAAGCTTGCGAAATTGTTTCAGTTCCTCGAGCGGTAAGTCATAACCACTCAGGTGCAAAAGGCCATAGAGCAGCATCGAGCCATGGCCGTTGGAGAGCACAAAGCGGTCACGGTTTGCCCATTGTGGGCTCTTAGGGTTGTGCTTTAAATGGCCCTTCCAGAGTGCGAAGGCAATATCGGCCATGCCCATCGGCATGCCGGGGTGACCTGAGTTTGCCGCTTGAACGGCATCCATGGCCAGAATTCTCAGTGCGTTGGCCATTGGTTTGAATTGGCGCTGATCAATCGCACTAAGACGTGATTGGATGGTTTTGGTTGTTGTCATGAGCGAAACCCGGGTGCAAAACCTTTCGATGGTACCAAAGCGCGCTGTTTTGTACGGTCTGAGATTCATCGAGAAAACACCGCACCCAACGCTAGCTATCGAGCAGCACATCATGGCCCTGAAACGCGTGGATCGATGATCGCGGACTTATAATTCAGATAAAGGATCAAAAATACGATGCAAGGTCTTCATCTCACCGCTGATTTATCAAACTGCAGTGCTGCAATCCATCTTCTATGCGACCCAGAGGTTTTGCGCGGGCACTGCCTTGAGCTTGTCAAGGCCGTTGGACTGCATGCCGTAGCTGATCGATTTCATCGATTTCCGGACTTTGAGGGACAGCCCGGTGGCGTCACAGGTATGGTCTTGCTCGCTGAATCACACTTGGCGCTTCACACCTGGCCGGAGCAGGCAGCCGTCACGCTGGATGTGTACGTTTGCAATTTCTCCACCGATAACAGCGCAAAAGCTAAGTCTTTGTTGCAAGCTTTGATTGATCTATTCGGCCCGCAAGGCCTCACTCAGCAACGGATTCAGCGCGGCGACGAGCAAATTCAATGGGGTAACGAGCAACTGAATCAGCACAGCCGATATGCTTATCAACTCGGCAGGCGCCTGCACAGCGAGCAAAGCGCGTTCCAACACATTGAGGTTTTTGAGAGCCCCCAATTTGGGAACCTCTTTAGGCTCGATGGTGATTACATGACCTCAGAGCGCGATGAATTTTTTTATCACGAAGCCATGATTCATCCGGCTGCGATCAGCATCGGCGCACCCAAGCGAGCACTGATTCTCGGTGGCGGCGACGGAGGTTCTGCCGAAGAATTACTAAAGTATCCAAGCATCGAACGGGTGGTTATTGCCGAGCTTGATGAAGCGGTGCTCAGAATAGCCCGCCAATATTTTGGATCGATCCATCGTGGTGCACTCGATGACCCGCGTGTCGATGTCCAAATTGGCGATGGCTTAGCTTATGTGCGGCAAAGTCAGGAGCTTTTCGATCTGGTCGTACTGGATCTGACGGACCCCGACACCCCTGCCCAAGCCCTCTACACCGAAACACTTTTTGCTGATCTTCGACAACGTCTCAGTCCGCAGGGGGCTATGGTGCTTCACACCGGCGCCCCGATTTTCAAGCCTGAGGCGGTTGCATCCCTCCACGCCGCCTTGCGTCGACAATTCAAGTGTGTAGCCCCTTTGGGGCTTTACATTCCGCTATACGGCAGCTACTGGTCGATGGCCGTTTGCAGCGAGCATATTGATCCGCGCCGCTGTTCGGTGCAGACGGTTAGCGATCGGCTTCAGATGAACCACATCAGCGAACTCTCTTACTATAACCCCGAGATTCACGCCGCCTTGTTTGCGCTCCCGAATTATTTCAAACGCCTGCTGCAAAACAGCGATGAAACCCCGCACCATTCGACGCCATCAAACCAGGCTGCTACTTCCCACGCTCGCGCCGCCTGAAGGGGGAACGCTCGCCTCGGGCCATATTGCGCTGGACAGAGAGCATGCCCACCACCTCATCCGAGTCTTACGATTACACGTCGGTGATCAGCTCGAGTTGCTCGACGGGCAAGGCCATTGCTATTGGGCAACGATCGCTTCGCTAAGCAAAGACCACGCCACGCTTACGATTGCATCGCAATGTTATGTGCCGCTGAGCCCACTCCAAATCACGCTTGTCCAAGGGCTAAGTGCCGCCGATCATATGGATTTCAGTCTCCAAAAGGGCGTGGAACTCGGCTTGCATCGCTTTATCCCCGTGAATTGCGAACGAAGTGTCAGTCGCATCGACGCTGCACGGTCAGAAAGCAAATTGCGCCATTGGCAAAAGGTTGCCCAAGCGTCTTGTATGCAATCGGCAAACCCCTGGCTGCCCCATATCCACCAGGCTCAAGATCTCGGTTCAGCGCTTGATTGGATGAGCAGCAAGACCGACGCGTCGACGACGAAGTCTTCGACCTTTACCTATCGCTGGATGCTTGATCCTTATGCAAATCAGTCGCTTAACGAGATGTTGTCAAGTAACTCCCAGCGAGGAACCACCGCTCAAATCCCAAATCGGCAAGTGAGTTTGCTGGTTGGCCCCGAAGCAGGTTTGAGTGATCAAGAGGTCAATGCTGCGAAGCGAGCCGGTTTTGAATCCATTCATCTTGGCCCACGCACCCTGCGCACCGAAACCGCGGCGATGGCAGCGATTGCGGTGCTACAGGCGGCGTGGGGCGACTGGTCACAGCCTGCATCGCCGCGCTGGATTTAAGAGGCGTCACCCCCCTGCGCTTCACGGGTGTTAGCCCGCCGGACTCAAGAGCAGGGATGCCTCACGCTGGTTTTGCGCGTGGATGTCAGACACAGTCCATGCTGTCATGTTGACGATCCGCCGAACCGTTGCTGATGGGGTAAGAATATGCACTGGCGCGGCAGCGCCAAGTAAGACCGGGCCAATCGCGACGTTGTTTCCCGCCGCGACCTTTAACAGGTTATAGGCCACATTGGCCGCGTCCATTGTTGGCATCACCAGGAGGTTTGCCTCTCCCGTCAGGCAGGAATCAGGGAGAATCGTGGCCCGGTAAGCCGGGTCTAGTGCAGCATCAGCATGCATCTCGCCATCCACCTCAAAATCAACCCCATGGCCATGAAGGATGGCGAGCGCCTCTCTCATCTTGCTGGCGGTTGGCAGGTTTGAGGTGCCAAAATTCGAATGTGACAACAAAGCCGCCTTGGGCTGAACACCTTTTTGGGCAAGTTGCTCGGCTGCCAGCGTAGTGAGTTCGGCGATTTGCTCCGCACTCGGGTCATGGTTGACGTGCGTGTCGACGATGGTGAGTTGTCGCCCGGGTAGCAATACCGTGTTCATTGCACCATAGCTGCAAACCCCTTGCCGTTTGCCGATGACTTGATCGATGTAGCCCAGGTGCGAGGTGTACGACCCAAAGGTGCCACAAATCATGCCATCGGCTTCCCCCAGGTGAACCATGAGCGCACCAATCAGGGTGAAGCGTCGTCTCAACTCGATCTGGGCATATTGCTCGGTAACCCCCTTGCGGTTGGTTAGGCGGTGGTAGGCCTGCCAATACACGCGATAACGATCATCCCGCTCAGGATTGACCACTTCAAAGTCAACCCCGGGCTTGATGCGCAATCCGAGTTTTTGAATTCTTGATTCAATAACGGCTGGCCGCCCAACCAGGATTGGCTGCGCGATACCCTCGTCGATCACCACTTGGGCTGCCCTCAATACTCGCTCATCCTCACCTTCTGCATACACCACGCGTTTAGTTGCGGCCCGGCGGGCAGCAGCAAAAATCGGCTTCATGAAGTTGCCGGAACGGTAGACAAATTGCTCCAAATTGCTTCGATAAGCGTCGAAATCCTCAATTGGGCGCGATGCAACGCCAGATTCCATCGCCGCTTTAGCCACAGCTGGCGCCACTCGCGCAATCAATCGTGGGTCAAAGGGTTTGGGTATCAAGTATTCAGGGCCAAAACTCAGGCCTTGGGTGCCATAGGCTGCCGTGACCACTTCGGATTGTTCCTCACGAGCCAAATCGGCGACCGCGCCAACGGCTGCAATTTCCATTTCCCGGGTGATCGTCGTTGCACCGACATCAAGCGCGCCACGAAAAATGAATGGAAAACACAAAACATTATTGACCTGGTTGGGGTAATCGGTGCGGCCGGTGGCAATCACTGCGTCTGGACGTGCCTCTTTGGCTAAGTCGGGTGTAATTTCCGGCTCGGGATTTGCCAATGCAAACACCAAGGGATTGGGGGCCATGCGCTTGACCATCTCAGGCTTAAGAACACCACCAGCCGATAATCCCAAAAACACATCAGCCCCTTCGATGACTTCCATCAAGCTGCGCGCTTCGGTTTTTTTGGCAAACCGCGCTTTATCGGGATCCATGAGCTCTTTGCGGCCCTCATAGACCACACCTGCAAGATCGGTGACCCAAATATTTTCGATGGGCAAACCCAGATCGACGAGCAAATCAAGACAGGCCAAAGCAGCAGCGCCAGCGCCGCTTGTCACGAGCTTGACCTCCTTCATGCTTTTTCCAACGACCTTGAGCCCATTACTCAACGCCGCTCCGACCACAATGGCAGTTCCATGTTGATCGTCGTGAAACACTGGAATCTTCATCCGGCTTCGCAATTTGCGCTCGACCTCAAAACAGTCAGGAGCCTTGATGTCTTCCAGGTTGATACCGCCGAAGGTTGGCTCAAGTGCGGCGATGATTTCAATTAATTTTGCTGGATCCTTTTCGTTGATTTCGATATCAAAAACATCGATCCCAGCAAATTTTTTGAATAAAACTGCCTTGCCTTCCATGACAGGCTTACCAGCGAGGGGCCCAATGTCGCCAAGCCCCAGCACCGCTGTACCGTTGGTCACCACGCCAACCAAGTTGGCGCGTCCCGTATAGCGAAAGGCGTTCGCCGGATCCTTCACAATCTCTTCGCAGGCAGCTGCAACCCCAGGACTGTAGGCCAGTGCTAGGTCACGTTGGTTGGTCAACTGCTTGGTTGGCTCAACCGATATTTTTCCTGGCCTGCCTTGTTCGTGGTATTCAAGCGCTGCCCGACGTAGTTGCGGATCCATCAATAACTCCCTTTGGTCATCTTTGCGGCCTCGCTGCCTGTTCATGCGATGCCTGTTGTTGTTCATTCATCCAAGCGACTGGGCGCTAAGCAAGCGCTGGCCTCAAACCAAGGTTAAAGGCCAAAACCGAGGCCACATGAACTGCCTTTCGCTGCGAGCCATCGAGAATCTGGTGACGGCAACTGGTACCGTCTGCAACGATCCAGTCTTGCGACTTAGCCTCACGCACCGCTGGCAGAAGATTTGCCTCCGCCATCGCCATGGCGTGCTTCAATGTTTCGACATCGTAGCCGAAGGCACCAGCCATGCCACAGCAACTCGCTTGAATCACTTGGGTTTGCAGCCCTGGAATACGACCAAGCAGACGAACGGCTGGCGATAAGGCGTCAAAGGCCTTCTGGTGGCAATGGCCATGCAGCCAGGCTCGCTGCCCCTCGAGAGCTTGAAAGTGCAAGGAAAGCCGTCCTGCCTGAAGTTCTTGCTCGAGATATTCCTCAAGCAGTAAAGCGCGTGTGGCCAGCAAGCTTGCAAGGCTGCGGTGATGCTCGCTAAGCCGCATCGACAATAACTCATCACGCATCGTGAGCAGGCAACTAGGCTCAACACCAACCACCCAAGCACCCGCTTCAATCCAAGGTCCCAAGCAATCGAGCATGTGCTCTAGTTGCATTTGCGCCGCCTCGATATCGCCGCAGGCAAAGGAGCTACGCCCACAGCAAAGCGGCTTGCGCCTGCCAGACAGCTGATGCTGCGCAATGACCCGACAGCCTGCGGCTTCAAGCACCATCATCGCATCGCGCAAAATTTCCGGTTCGAAATAATTATTGAAACTGTCAGACCAGAGGATGACCGTTGGCTGAGTGGGCGACATCTTTAGTGCCCTCAAGTCCTCGGCGACAGCCTCGCGCTTAAGCCCATGACTCCGATGAAAGGGCTTGGCGGCCCAATGGGGAAGGCTACGCCCCTTCGCGGCAATACCTGTCAATGCCTGCAAGGCCTGGCGAAGCAGGCTTTGTTTGGAAGCCCAATTGCTTAAACCCGGTAGATAACTCACGTAAGCGGCCCAGCTTGGAAGGCCCGCGATCATTTGATCTTTGAGACTCGGTCTCAATGAGCGATGGCGTTGCGCGAGGACCTCGATTTTCATCTTGGCCATGTCAACGCCCGTGGGGCATTCGCGCCGGCAAGCCTTGCAACTCACGCAAAGCGATAAAGCATCCTTAACCGCCGGATCCTGCAAGCCCGTTGGCCCGAGCTGCCCACTTGCTGCGAGCCTTAAGGTGTTCGCACGGCCTCGCACGCTGTGCTGTTCATCGCGTGTAATCCGATAACTCGGACACATCACCGCCGCGTCAAACTTGCGGCAATGCCCGTTGTTGTTGCACATTTCAATCGCCTTGCCAAAGCCTTGGGCCGGGTCGCCCCCGCTTCCAGGGGGGCTGAGCGCTTCGGTTAGCGGATCGTTTTGCACATCCCAGGTCGACCAATCAAGCGCCGTCTGCATCGATTGCATGGCGTAACCTGGCCGATAACGAAAAAGCTCGCGTTGATCCATGTTTGTTGCCCGAACAATCTTCCCAGGATTCATCAATCCCTGGGGATCAAACGCATCCTTCAGCTGTTCGAAGGCGAGGTTAAGCCGATCGCCAAACTGCCAGCGTACCCATTCGCTTCGCACCAGACCGTCGCCATGCTCTCCTGAGAAAGCACCCTTAAAACGACGAACCAGCGCGCTTGCCTCGTTTGCAATTTCCCGCATCGCAACCGCACCATCGCGTCGCATATCGAGAATTGGACGCACGTGCAGCGTGCCTACCGAGGCATGGGCATACCAGGTACCTCGCGTGCGGTGACGTGCAAAGACCTCGCTCAGTGCTGTGGTGTATTCGGCAAGATGTTCAAGGGGTACGGCACAGTCCTCGATGAAACTGACCGGTTTACCATCGCCACGCAAGCTCATCATGATGTTCAGGCCCGCTTTGCGTACTTCCCAGAGTGCTTTTTGCGAAGCCTCATCAGGCATTTTCACGACGCAACCGTCTTGTCCCAGATCACCCATGAGGCTCACCAAGTCGTCCAGGCGCTTGATCAGGCTTGCGTGCTCTTCACCGCTGAATTCAACCAAAAGGATGGCCTCGGGCGTCGCCCGATTTGGATCAACTAGCGCCGTTTCCATCACCTTACGGAAGGCGGGATTTTCGCGCGCCAAATCAATCATGGTTCGGTCGACAAGTTCGACCGCAGATGGCTTAAGCTTCACAATGTGCTGCGCCGAGTCCATAGCGGCGAAAAACTTGGTGAAGTTCACAACACCAAGCACTTTGTGTTTCGGCCAGGGCGAAAGCCTCAAGCGGAGCTTTCGAAACAAGCCCAACGTACCTTCGGAGCCGACCAAGAGGTGGGCAAGGTTCACCGACCCATCGTCGGTGTACGGTCGTTCGGATTGAGGGTGAAACACATCCAGGTTATAGCCCCCAACCCGCCGCATGACCTTGGGGAAATGCTGAGCGATTTGTTCACGATGCGCCTGCCCAATCTCAAAAAGACGCGATACCAGCGACCCACCACGGGCAGTTTTCATACGCTCGCCACCGCGAACCCCAAAGGGGCCAAACCACTCAACCGTACCATCTGCTAGCATGAACTCGATCGCTTCGGTGTTGTGGACCATATTGCCGTAGGCCAGCGAGCGCGAACCGCAGGAGTTGTTACCTGCCATACCCCCGATCGTTGCCTGCGCTGCAGTGGAAACATCCACCGGAAACCAAAGACCTTTGGCCTTGAGCTGGGCATTGAGGTGATCGAGCACCACGCCGGGTTCGACATCAACGGTTTTCGCGCCCGGATCAAAGCGCAATACACGGTTCAAGTGTTTGCTGTAATCGATGACCAATGCAGCGCCAACGGTTTGCCCACACTGGCTCGTTCCCGCGCCCCGTGGCAACACGGGGACGGCAAGCTCTCGGCATAGCTCAAGCGCTGCCTCAACATCGGTCATGTCCTCGGGCACGAGCACCGCGACAGGATCGATTTGATAAATCGACGCATCGGTCGCATAACGGCCCCGCGACGCAGCGTCGCTATAAACCGCACCCCGCACCCTACGCCTTAGTCGTTGCGCCAAGTGGTGGCGTTCAAGCAGGCCGCCCGATGACGCCACAAGGGGTCGGCTTAAGGGCACAGCAGCCAATGGATTGCCTTAACTTGGTTCACAATCTCGAAATTGTAGCTTCGTCATGGACACACATATGAAACTCGCCAAAGGCCTTGCGCTCAACGGTCATCCAAGCGGTCGTCACTTTCTGCAAATTCCTGGTCCGACCAATGTTCCCGACAGAATTCTCAGGGCTATGGACTACCCCACGATTGACCATCGAGGACCCGAATTTCAGGCACTCGGAAAATCGGTCCTGGAAGGCATTCGAAGCATTTTCCAAACGGAGCAGCCAGTCATCATTTACCCAGCCTCGGGTACCGGTGCTTGGGAGGCGGCACTTGTAAACACTTTGAGCCCGGGCGACAAAGTCTTGATGTGCGAAACCGGCCATTTCGCAAGCCTTTGGAAGCGGCTTGCCGAGCGTCTTCAACTCGATGTCATGTTCATTCCAGGCGACTGGCGCCACGGCGCCGATCCGCAAAGGCTTGCCGATGAACTTCGCAAGGATCAAGCGCACAGCATTAAAGCTGTTTGCGTAGTCCACAATGAAACATCAACCGGTGTGACCTCGCAGATTGCCGCGATTCGACACGCGATGGATGAGGCAAAACACCCGGCGCTCTTGATGGTCGACACGATTTCATCGCTTGCTTCGGTCGATTATCAGCATGATGCATGGGGTGTAGATGTAACGGTTGCCGGTTCACAAAAAGGCTTGATGCTCCCGCCAGGACTGTCGTTTAACGCGATCAGCGCCAAGGCGCTTAAGGCCAGTGAATCAGCCAAATTGCCCCGTTCTTATTGGGACTGGCAGGATATGCTGGGACCCAATGCGCAAGGCTTTTTCCCTTACACCCCGGCAAGCAACTTGCTCTACGGCTTGCATGAAGCCATCGCCATGCTGCACGAAGAGGGTTTGCCCCAAGTCTTTGCTCGGCATCAACGCCACGCCGCTGCAACCCGGGCTGCCGTTGGCGCTTGGGGGCTCGAAGTCCTTGCCAAAAACCCCAAGGAGTACAGCCCGGCGCTCACAGCGATCCTGATGCCAGATGGCCATAGCGCAGATGCTTTTCGCAAAATTGCGCTTGAGCGCTTTAACTTATCGCTCGGTCAGGGACTTGGGAAGGTCAGCGGCAAAGTCTTCCGCATCGGACACCTTGGTGATTTCAACGACCTTATGCTCATGGGGACCTTATCCGGTGTCGAAATGGCTTTGGCGATTGCAAAAGTACCTCACCAACCAGGCGGGGTTCGTGCAGCCATGGATATTTTGCAGCGCTGAACCTTGCAACCCGAAATTTCCCGCGCCATGACCAAGCCCCTGCCCGCGCTTTCCCTTCGTAATGATGCGATTGCTCCGTTCCAAACCATGGAACTTGTCAAATCGGCGCAAGCGCTCGAAGCCTCGGGACGCTCGATCATTCATATGAGCATCGGGGAACCCGACTTCACGGCAACACCCTCGGTCATTGAGGCTTTGAACCAGGCGCTCGCTCAAGGCAAATCACACTACACCCCAGCGCTTGGCATCGCGCCGCTTCGCGAGGCTATTGCGACCCATTATTTGCGCACCGAAGCACTAGAAGTCGATCCGGCTTGTGTGATTGTGACAGCCGGCGCATCAGCAGCACTCACCCTCGCCTGTCTTGCGCTTGTGAATCCAGGTGATGAGGTCTTACTCACTGACCCAAGCTACCCCTGCAATCGCCATTTCGTTGCCGCTGCAAACGGCATCGCAAAAACCATTCCTGTTGGCCCTGAGACTCGTTATCAGCTCAATGCTGAACTCATCCGAAAGCATTGGAGCCCTTCAACACGCGGCGTTCTGCTCGCCTCTCCCGCAAATCCAACGGGTACTTCGATGGCTTGGGTTGATGTGGTCGACAGCATGGCCGAAGTTCGCAGCCGCGATGGCTTTGTGATCATGGATGAGATCTATCAGGGCCTTTGCTATGGCGATGCGCTCTCTGGCATTGCTCCAAATCCGCGCTCAGCGCTACACGCCAGGAAGGATGTGGTGATTTGCAATAGCTTTTCGAAAACCTTTCATATGACGGGTTGGCGACTTGGTTGGCTCGTTGTACCGCCGGACTGGGTCGCAAGCTTTGAGAAGCTCCAGCAAAATCTCTTCATCTGCCCTTCAGCGCTTGCTCAATACGCAGCGCTTGGGTGCTTTACCGAGGAAAGTCTTGCAATTATTCAAGAGCGAAAACGCGAGTTTGAGCGGCGACGCGATTGCATCATCGCCGGGCTTAGACGCCTCGGTTTTGAGATCCCGCTCACACCTGACGGTGCTTTTTATGTCTGGGCAAACATAAAACGATTTGGCATGGGAAGTAGCTCGTTTACCCAGCGAATGCTGCAAGAGGCCGGCGTGTCGATCGTCCCAGGCGCTGACTTTGGCTTGAGTCAAGCGAATGATTGGGTGCGCTTTTCTTATGCATGCCCAGTGGATCACATAGAGGCAGCGCTGACGCGTATCGAACACTGGCTCGGCGCGCTTTGAGGGCGGACGACGGCTTAAGTACCGACGTGCCCCAATTTGACGGTAGCCGCTACCTTAGGGGCCGTAGGGGCCGACTTCGCCCGCTTTGACAGCCGCCCATACCTTAGGGGCCGACTTGGCTGGCAGCCTGCTCGAACTTGCTTCTCGCGAGCAAAACACGCTGACCATAGCCATGATCACTCGGCAAATTCGCTGCGCCGACATAGGTTTTTAGCGCCTTTTCGAGACTGGCGTCGCGGATTAAGTACTCTTTGAGTATGCCAACCCCAACGCGTAAATTGCTCACAGGATCAAAAACCGCCGCTACGCCGCCCAAATGCTCAAATTTTGCTGCATGGACACGCGTGAGAATTTGCATCAAACCTTGAGCACCTCGAGGGCTTTGCGCCAGTGGGTCAAAGCCCGATTCCACTGCCACCATGGCGAGAATCAACAACGGATCTAGCTTTTGCTCGCGAGCGATCGCATAACTCTCGTGGACGATGTCTCGGGCCAAATCGGACGCTGCCTGGTAGCGATCGACGATGAAATCAACAATTCTGAGCTGTTCTGGACTTAGTGACTGAACCGCTGTTGCTTGTGCCGGCGCTTTCGCCACGGAGGGAACCCCCAATGGATCAGCTTGTACAAGGTCCGTCGAGGGCTTGTAAATCTCGAATCGCGACTGCACCCAAGGCGACTGTGACAAGCCATGTCGCCAAGCGAAACAAAGCAATAAACACATCAACGCCAGTGGAAGGAATTCAAGACCCGCATGAACGCGAGGGCTTGAGCGATTCCCGCTGTGAGATGCTGCCCTTGCTTTAACATGCTCGGGCATAGCGATTGATTTAGTGATGTCAGACATATCCATTGATGCGGCGCAGCATAACTGATTTGACCTTACTTCGCAGCAAAACCCATCGGATGAACTTCGATGCGACCGATCTTTCGACCAGCGTAGTGTAGACGCTCAGCGGTCAACCAAGATCGACCAAAGGTTATTTCAGCCCGACAAACAAATATTGAGATCGAAGGCCATGTTTCATAAATCCCGACAATACAGTGACTTACGAGAATTTATGGATCAGCTTCATGAGCTTGGTGAATTGCAGCGCGTCAAGCCTGAGATAGCCACCGAATTGGAAATAACAGCACTGGCTGATGCCTGTCTTCGAAAGGCGGGTCCGGCGCTCCTCATTGAACGACCCACCCGATTCGGGGAGCCAAGCAAACACCCGGCGCTGGTGAACTTGTTTGGGACTACCCGAAGAGTTGCCCTTGGCATGGGTGCCGAGGAGCCTTCGGCCTTGCGTGAAATAGGCCGGGTGCTATCGCTGCTGAAAGAACCCGAGCCACCGCGAGGGCTCAAAGACGCCTGGGACAAGTTGCCGATGCTCAAGCAGGTTTGGAGCATGACACCCAAAATGGTGGGGAGAGCACCCTGCCAAACGAACCGCCTCGAGGGCGGTGAAGTCGACCTGGGGCAGTTTCCACTACAACATTGTTGGCCGGGCGATGCTGCGCCATTGATTA